>RCUL01001015.1_pt1 | contig 11495 bp, 10 predicted proteins | sample 2167521 | NCBI WGS metagenome assembly RCUL01 (sample SAMN09932745, study PRJNA488358) | compost metagenome | feature: garden; material: soil; isolation source: compost soil in acetic acid-enriched culture | place: Germany: Experimental Botanical Garden Goettingen | collected 2016-01-27 | reverse complement strand
CGCCAGATCACCGATTTCGTCCTGCAACGGGTGCTTGAGCAACTTGGCCAGTTGCTGCGTTCGCACCGCAACCTTTACATTTCGGTGAACCTGGCGGCCTGTGATGTGATGGTCCCGCGCATCGGCCGGGTGGCTGCACGGTTGCTGGCACTGCACAGGGTGGCTGCCAGCCAGATTGCCTTCGAGGTTACCGAGCGGGGGCTGATCGATGTGGTGGTGGCCCGTGACAACCTGCAGGCGCTTCGTTCGGTGGGGCATCAGGTGTTGATCGATGACTTCGGTACTGGCTACTGCAGCCTGGCTTATCTGCAGACCTTGCCGGTGGACTGCCTGAAGATCGACAAGGCCTTCATCGACGCGCTCGGGCACGATGCCGCCAGCAGTGGCGTGGCGCCTCATATCATTCGCATGGCCCATGACCTTCATCTACGGGTGATAGCCGAAGGCATAGAGTGCGAGGCCCAGGCGGTGCTGCTCAACAGCGAGGGTGTCAATTATGGCCAAGGCTGGCTCTTCGCCCATCCGCTCAATGCCCGGCAGTTCGTCGAGTTGGTGACGCGAGGCCGGCAAGTCCGCAGGCCACGGATAGATGATGAACCGTGAGCGTACTTGCAGTGGCCGGCAAGGCGTTGCCTCAACGACCTCTGCAGGTCAAGAAATCACACCGGAAGAGCCATGTAGAACTGTGTTCCCTGCCCGGGCCGTGAGAAGACGCCCATGCGGCCGCCGTGCAATTGCACGATTTCCTTGCACAATGCCAGCCCCAGCCCGGCCCCGCCCTTCTTGCGCCCTACCTGTACAAAGGGTTCGAAAATGCGCCCCTGCTGTCCGTAGGCAATGCCTTCGCCATTGTCCTCGACGCTGATGATGACGCGCTCCGCGTGGCGTCGCGCATGCAGGCGGATTCGCCCCCCGCTGCCGGTATGCCGAATGGCGTTGTGCAGCAGGTTGTCGAGCACACGATCCAGTTGGGCGATGTCGGCCTGGATCCGAGGCAGCGGCGGCTCCAGCGCCTTGATCAGCTCGATCTGCTTGACTGATGCCTGCTCGCTGAACCGTACCTGGGCACGTTCGAGCAGTTCGTCGATGGCACAGGGGGCGAGTTCGAGTTTTTGCAGCCCGCTCTGGTAGCGTGAAAAATTCAACAGGTCGTTGATCAGTTGGGTCAGGCGCTGCATTTCCTCGCCGATGGTCTCCAACAGGTCATTCTCACGCGCCTCAGGTGGAAACTTCACGCGCTCTCGCAGCAGGCCGAAGGCCATGTGCATGCCGGTGACCGGCGTACGCAGTTCGTGGGAGGCGCGCAGTACGAACTCGCTACGCACACGCTCGAAAGCGCGCTGCTCGGTCACATCGTGCAGCACCATCACGGCACCGAGAATCGGTCCTTGCGGGTGGCTGACCGGGGTCAGGCTGTAGGACAGCAGGCGTGACTCTTCATCAACCTCGATACTCAGGTCCTCAGGTGGGCGGTCCAGGCTACCGCCGCGCAGCACCTGGCGCAGCTGTTGCTCCAGCTCTGGGCGCTGCAGTGCCTCTGCCAAGGGGCTGCCCAGGCGGTTGTTGCTCCAGCCGAGCTGGCGCTGGGCGACCGGGTTGAGATGCTCCAGGTTGCCTTGGCGGTCGATGATCAGCAGGCCATCGTCGATGCTGTCGAGCACAGCCTGCAGGCGTTGTTGGCCGGCCAGCAGTTCATCGACGTTGGTCTCCTGGTGCTTGCGCAGCGCCTCGGCCATCAGCCCGAAGCGGCGGGTCAGCTGGTTGACTTCTATGGCTTGGCTGACGGGCAACGTGACATCGAAGTTACCTTGGCCGAGTTGATCAGCAGCTTTAGCCAGGGCTTCGATGGGTTGCCCGAAGCGGCGGGCGATGTTGTGTGCGGTAAAGAAGCCGAGCATAAGCACCACCAAGCCCGTCAGGCCGAGTACACCACTGACCAGTAAAGCGCGGTCGCGGGACAGTTGTTCGCTGCGAGTGATGTAATCGATGGCAAGCTTGTGCGAATCGATCAGGTCGGTGCGCACTTGGTTGAACGCGGCGCCCAGTGGCTGGTCGGCACCCATGCTGTTTGCCGGTGCAGGGCTTTGGCGATAGGCACTCAGGAAGGCCTGATAGTTGCTGCTGGCCTTGTTGAAGCCGGTACGTTCACCGCCTTGTGCAAGCCCTTGGTCAAGCAGGTCCTGGAAATTGTCTTGCAGCGCTCGCAGGCTCTGAGGCGAAGTTTGCGCATCGAGGATGAGCATCAGTTGCTCGCCCAGGTTCTGCCGAAGCTTCAAGCCTATTTCCAGGACATGGGTGGTATTGCTCACCGAAGCTTGCTGCGCGGCAGTCATTTGCAACACGCTGACCAAACCTAGCATCAGGCCCAGCAGAGCGACTGTGATCAGCGCTGAAATGCTGAGGAAAAGCCGCGTACGCAGCTTCATCGGCCATTTCATAGGTTGTACTGCTTACGCTTGCGGTACAGGGTCGAGGCATCGATACCCAAGGTCTTGGCGGCCTGGTCCAGTGTGTCACTGGCTGCCAGCACAGCGCCGATGTGGGCACGCTCCAGTTCATCCAGGCTCAGCGCCGCACCAACCCGGGGAGCGCTGCCGGCAGGTTGCTCGCCCATACCCAAGTGAATGATCTCCACCCGGTCCTGTGGGCAGATGATGCTGGCGCGTTCGACCACGTTGCGCAGTTCGCGGATATTGCCAGGCCAACGGTAATTGAGCAGCGCGGCGCGGGCTTCGTCGCTGAAGCCGCGGGCAGGGCGCGCGTACTCCTTGACGAAACGGGCGAGGAAGCGATCGGCCAGGGTAAGGATGTCCTCACTGCGCTCGCGCAGGGGCGGCAGGTGCAGGGTGATGACGTTCAGGCGGTAGAGCAGGTCTTCACGGAAGCGGCTTTCGCGGACCATTTCTTCCAGGTTCAGGTTGGTCGCCGCGAGGATGCGCACATCGGCGCGTCGGGTGACAGGGTCGCCTACCCGCTCATACTCTTTATCCTGGATGAAACGCAGTAACTTGGGTTGCAATGTCAGGGGAAAATCGCCGATCTCGTCGAGAAACAGCGTGCCGCCATCGGCTTGGTTGACGCGGCCCAGCGTGCTTTCACTGGCGCCAGTGAATGCGCCGCGGGTGTGGCCGAACAATTCGCTTTCCATCAGCTCGGCGTTCAGCGACGGGCAGTTGATGGTCACGCAGGCCTTCCGTGCACGCTTGCTCCAGCTGTGAATGGCGCGGGCCAGTTCGCCCTTGCCGGTCCCCGATTCGCCAAGAATGAGGATGTTGGCGTCGGTGGTGGCTACCTGACGTGCGGTTTCCAGCACGGCCATCATTGCCGGGCTATGCGAGTCCAGGCCGTCTTTGGGCTTGCGCACTTCACCTTCGAGCGCCTCCAGGCGTGCCGACAATTGGCGGACTTCCAGCTGTTTGGCGGTGGCCAGGCGCAACTGGTCGGGGCTGCAGGGTTTGACCAGGTAGTCGGCGGCACCGGCCTGGATCGCATCGACCGCAGTGTCGATGGCCGAATGCGCGGTGACGATCACCACCCGCATCCACGGTGCCTGGATGCGCATCTGTGCCAGCACATCCAGGCCGTTGTCTTCACCCAGACGCAGGTCGAGGAAGCACAGGTCGAACACCTGGCGCTGGAGCAAGGCTTCAGCCTGCGCGGCACTGTTGGCGGTGGCCACGCTGTAGCCCTCATCTTCAAGGCAGTAGCGGAAGGTGCGCAGGATCGCGGACTCGTCATCCACAAGCAGAATACGGCCTTGGTTGTCCTGGGCTGATTCCATTTCCAGCGCTCCTTTGGGAAAGATCTTCATTTAGTGTGGGAAAAATCGGGCAAGTTGCATGGTCAATTCTGAAGGATTCTGTCCTATGCATGCTAGCCAATGGCCAAAGAATGCCGTGAACCCGCGATATCTCAATGATTGCCTTAGAGCATTGAGGTGGCACATTGGTTGCGATGATTTGTGGATTTAGCCTACAGAAGGAGTGCGGTCATGCCTTTTACCACTCGAACGGCTGTGTTGACGGCCAGCCTGTTATCCATTTGCAGCCCAGCGTTTGCCGACCCGGTTCAGGATGCCCGCCTGGAGGGCTCCCTACAGACTGCGCTGGCACTCAACCGCATGCTCAACCCGTTTCGCATTGAGGTCGAGGTGGATGGCCAGCGGGCACGCCTGACGGGTGAGGTCGAGAATGAGGTTGAGCGCCAGCTGGCCGAACACGTCGCACAGGCGACTCGAGGCATCGAGCAGGTCGATAACCAGTTGCAGGTCAACGCCGGGCTGGTCGAGCGCCCGCTCGAATTGCGGGCTTACGCTCAGCGTCTTGAGGATGCAACCCTGGCTGCCGTCATTCGTGCCCGTCTGCTGTGGAGCCGTACGACGCAGAAGGCGCCTATCGAGGTACAGAGCAGTGAAGGTGTGATCACCCTGCGCGGCAAGGTCGACAGCGCTGAAGCCAAGGAACTGGCTGGGGTGGTGGCGCGGACCACTGACGGTGTGTACCTGGTCAACAACCTGGTCAGTCTGGATTCCGCAGCCATGGCCCAGGCTCGCGAGACGCCGGTGGGCGTGTCCACCGGGCCGCAGCCAAGTGACAGTTGGGTGATCGACAAGATCCAGAACAGCTTCCGCTTCAGCCGCAACCTTGATGGCCTGAACATCAAGGTTGCCAGTGAGGGCGGCATGGTGCGGCTGTCGGGTGAGGTGGTCAGCAGCGAGCAGAAAACCATCGCCGTTGAGATCGCGCGGCAAATCATTGGCGTACGTGGGGTGGATGCCGATCTGCTCAAGGTGGCGACCAAGGTTGAAGGATGAATCGTGCAATACGCACGACGCCAAGACGGGCATCGTGCAGGATACGTCCTCAGGCCCAATCATGTGTTTATATAAGTATCTGATTTATAAGGATTTATTAGAAATCGAGCCGCTGGCACGCAGGCTGCAATTACCTGTTCAGGTTTGAATAGAAAAATTACAGCAGGAGAAGCCGGCATGAACCGCCAATCCGTCAACCGTTCGCAGATCGCCGCACTGCCACTGCGCCAGTTCCTGATACTGGGGATGGCGCTGCTGCTGGCTTTGGCCGCAGGCCTTTTTTACTACAGCTGGCAGACCGCGCGACTCACTGAGCAGGTTGCGGCGCAGACTGCGCTACTGGCGCAGATCCAGGCGACACGTGCCAACACATTGGTGAGGGCAGCGCAAAAGCTGCCTTCGGCCAACACCTCGCCGGCCACAGTCGAAAAAGTCGTGCCCCAGCAACGCTGGGTGTTCTAAGGCGCTGCGGTTTCGACACCGACCGGATCGATTTCAAAAAAGAAAGGAGAAGCATCATGCTGAGTTGGGCTATCACTTTCCTCATCATCGCCATTGTCGCCGCCGTACTCGGCTTCGGTGGTATCGCCGGCGCTGCCACGGGTATCGCGAAGATCCTGTTCATTGTCTTCCTGGTCCTGTTCGTAGCCTCCTTCTTCTTTGGACGTGGTCGAGGTTGACGATGAGCAGGAAGCTTTGCAACGCCGTAGCTGCCGCTCTGCTGTTGGGTGGTAGCGCAGCGGCGATGGCGGCCAATGATGGCCAGGTCAGCGCCGACAAGTTGCTCGGCTCTGACCCTGAGTACCGGGAGACCTGGCAGGACGCGATCAAAGGCGAGGAACGCCTGCCCGACTGGGTGATCAACCTGACGGGCAGTGCACAGCAGCAGATGTCCGCGGTGACCGAGGATGGTGACAAATATCTGGTCGGACCGCTGTGTGAATCCAAGGACAACTGCACCTACAAACGCCTGATCGTAGCGTTCAGCTGGGACAAGGACGATGCCTACGGGATGCTGGTGGAGGTACCCGAGGGCCTGCCGAGTGACAAGGCTCCAACCCGCCATGCGCAGTATCGTTGGCTGGGTGAGCCGGATGAAGGCATGCAGGCGATGCTGAAGGAGCAGCTCAAGCGTGACCCGAACTGGTACTGAGTGTCAGGGACGATTGGTCGCGCACTGTCACGTAATAGAAGTGGAACCTTTCTATAGTTCTCGCTTCTATGATGCGCTGCCCCGAGGAGGGGCTGCACATGACCAAGGGGCCGGGCTGTTCTGATTGTTGCAGGATCGGAGTGGCCTAGGGGTACAGGGAGTGCCTCCAGCAATGGGCCGGGTCAGGCAAGGCAAAATCGGAGGTTCAGGTCAGCAGTGAGTTTTCCCACATAGAGCTGGCCTGACTTCCGAGATGCCATCTTCATTTCAACATCTCCCTTTCAGCTTTTTCCTGCTGAGACACATTTTGTCTTGACCGCACATCAATTTTTTTTCGCTCAACGCTGCCGTTGTCAGGTGTCATTTCGGCCATTCGGATTGTCGAACAGGCCATCAATGTCCTCTTTTGCGTACTGCCAAATCAGCCGAGATCTGGCGGTTTGGTCGTGTTCGGGTTTCCGAACGTTATAAATCAATGACTTGCGAATGCCTCATTTTGACGCATTGTTGTATGCCGTATCGGCATGGGGTATGCGCTTCCGGCATTAGATTTCGTCCTTGCCCATCGCAATAGTTGCCGCCTTTTCGCTGGCCCGAGCGCCCTGTCGCTCGCTTGCGGTGTCCTTACATGAGGCCTCCGGACGGAAGCTGTACGATGCCCGTGACGTTGCCAACGGCTCTGTTACGTGCTTTTCCGGTCGGTGCCCGTGATCACTAGAACAAAGGGTAAAGACATGAAGAAGGCAAAACTGAGCCTCGCCTGGCAGATCGTCATCGGTCTGGTCCTGGGTGTTGCAATCGGCGCGCTACTGAATCATTTCAGTGCAGAAAAGGCATGGTGGATCAGCAACGTCCTCCAGCCCGCTGGTGACATCTTCATTCGCCTGATCAAGATGATCGTCGTCCCGATCGTGATTTCGTCGCTGATCGTGGGCATCGCCGGGGTTGGCGACGCGAAGAAACTGGGCAGCATCGGCCTGAAGACCATCATCTACTTCGAGGTGGTGACAACCATCGCCATCGTTGTCGGCCTGGTGCTGGCAAACCTGTTCCACCCGGGCGCCGGCATCGACATGAGCACCCTGGGCACCGTCGACATCTCCAAGTACCAGGCGACCGCCGCCGAGGTGCAGCATGAGCATGCGTTCATCGAAACCCTGCTGAACCTGATCCCGTCGAACATCTTCGCGGCGCTGATGCGTGGCGAGATGCTGCCGATCATCTTCTTCTCGGTGCTGTTCGGCCTGGGCTTGTCTAGCCTGCAGGCAGACCTGCGCGAGCCGCTGGTGCGTACCTTCCAGGGCGTGTCGGAGACCATGTTCAAGGTCACCCACATGATCATGAACTACGCCCCGATCGGCGTATTCGCCCTGATCGCCGTGACGGTCGCCAACTTCGGCTTCAGCTCGCTGCTGCCGCTGGCCAAGCTGGTGCTGCTGGTGTACTTCGCCATCGCCTTCTTCGCCTTCATGGTGCTGGGCCTTGTCGCACGCATCTTTGGCTTCTCGGTAATCAAGATCATGCGCATCATGAAAGATGAGCTGATCCTGGCCTACTCCACGTCCAGCTCCGAAACCGTGCTGCCGCGTGTCATCGAGAAGATGGAAAAGTACGGTGCGCCGAAGTCGATCTGCTCGTTCGTGGTACCGACCGGTTACTCGTTCAACCTCGACGGCTCGACCCTGTACCAGAGCATCGCGGCGATCTTCATCGCCCAGCTGTACGGCATTGACCTGTCCTGGAGCCAGCAATTGCTGCTGGTGCTGACCCTGATGGTGACCTCCAAGGGTATTGCCGGTGTGCCGGGCGTATCGTTCGTGGTCCTGCTGGCAACCTTGGGCAGCGTAGGCATCCCGCTGGAAGGCCTGGCCTTCATCGCAGGTGTCGACCGCATCATGGACATGGCGCGTACCGCTCTGAACGTGGTCGGCAATGCCTTGGCTGCCTTGGTGATCGCTCGTTGGGAAGGCATGTACGACGCCGCCAAGGGCGAGCAATACTACGCCTCGCTGATTGCGGACAAGAAGGAAGCGGCGCTGGTTGGCGAGACCGCCAAGCGCTGAACCTGAGGCGTTGAACATTGAGCCCCGATTCATTCGGGGCTTTTTGCTGTCTGTAAGGGCCACATCGCCAGCGAACCTGCGATGTGGCCAGCGCAGGCTAAAGCAGCCGTTGGTGCGTTATCATTCAGGCACTTTTGAGGGGGAACACACGGATGCTCAACGGCCTTTGGCTTGGCTTTTTCCTGGTGGCGGCCGTATCGGCCCTGGCCCAATGGCTGGTGGGCGGCAACGCCGGCATTTTCGCCGCGATGGTCGAGAGCATCTTCGCCATGGCCAAGCTCTCGGTCGAAGTCATGATCCTGCTGTTCGGCACCCTTACCCTCTGGCTGGGGTTCCTCAAGATCGCGGAAAAGGCCGGTATCGTGGAATGGCTGGCCAAAGTGCTCGGCCCGCTGTTCGCCCGGCTGATGCCGCAAGTGCCACCCGGCCACCCGGCACTGGGCCTGATCACCATGAACTTTGCTGCCAACGGCCTGGGCCTGGACAACGCCGCTACGCCGATCGGCCTGAAAGCCATGCGCGCCCTGCAGGAGCTCAACCCCAGCAGCACCACCGCGAGCAACGCGCAAATCCTGTTTCTGGTGCTCAATGCCTCATCGCTGACCCTGCTGCCGGTCACCATCTTCATGTACCGCGCCCAGCAAGGCGCTACTGACCCGACCCTGGTGTTCCTGCCGATCCTGCTGGCGACCAGCGTTTCGACCCTGGTCGGTCTGCTGTCGGTGGCGGTGATGCAGCGTTTGCGCCTGTGGGACCCGGTGGTGCTGGCCTACATGATCCCGGGTGCTCTGCTGCTGGGCGGCTTCATGGCCTTCCTCGGTACCCTGTCGGCTGCTGCGCTGGCCAGCCTGTCGTCTGTCCTGGGCAACCTCACGCTGTTTGGTGTGATCATGCTGTTCCTGGTGATCGGTGCGCTGAAGCGGGTGAAGGTGTATGAGGCCTTTGTCGAAGGCGCCAAGGAAGGGTTCGACGTGGCCAAGAGCCTGCTGCCCTACCTGGTGGCCATGCTGGTAGCCGTTGGTGTGCTGCGCGCCTCCGGGGCCCTTGAGCTGGCATTGGATGGCATTCGTCACGCGGTGAGTTGGATGGGTATGGACACCCGCTTCGTCGAGGGCCTGCCGACCGCATTGGTCAAGCCGTTCTCCGGCAGTGCGGCGCGGGCGATGCTGATCGAGACCATGCAGACCCACGGCGTGGACAGCTTCCCGGCACTGGTAGCCGCTACCGTTCAGGGCAGCACCGAAACCACCTTCTACGTGCTGGCGGTGTATTTCGGTGCTGTCGGCATCCAGCGCGTGCGCCATGCCGTAGGTTGCGCCTTGCTGGCCGAACTGTCCGGTGTCATTGCGGCCATCCTGGTCTGCTACTGGTTCTTTGCCTGAGCCTGAGCGCTTTGCGCGACGGTCCAGTTCACCACCTGCGCGGCGAGTTGATCGTTGGCCATGCCGAAGCCGGCCACCACGGCCGAAACCTGCGTATCTGCCAGCAGCTGACGCACCTCGAAACGCTTGCTGGCAAGGATTCGCTGGCTGCGCCCGTGAACCAGACGCGCGTCATAGCGGATCACCACCTCCACCGTACCGGTTGGCCGGTACTCGCTCTGAAATGCCTGCAGTTCACCGGCCAGTTCATAGTCGGCCTGCAGGTTGCTGTCGTCGGCGCTCAGACGCTGTACACGCCCGTCGCGCTGGAAGCCATCGAGCAGGCGGTTGCGTAACAGCAACGGCACCGGGTCGCTCCAGCGGGCGCCTTTGTAGCTGCTGACCACATCGCCCTTGGGGATCACAGCGATGCGTGGCCCGGCCAGCACTTCGCTTGCCAGCGGCTTGTTTAAGCGTAACGACCATGGCACCGGGGTCGCGCTGTGGCTGGCCTGGTTGACCGGCAGCCGGTAGATATCCACAGGCTCGCTCTGGGGCAGGATCGAGCAGGCGGCAGACAGGCTCAGCGCGGCCGTCAGGGCCAGCAGGCGCAGCGACAGCTTCATGGCTGGAACTCCTTGTTGTTGTCGCGGCCAAGCAGGTAGCCGCTCGGGTCGGCTTCCAGGCGTCGGGAAATGCCCTTGAGTGAGTTGAGGGTTTCACGCAGTTCGCGGATGGCCGGTGTCAGCTGGTTGAGGCCTTGCGCGCCGTCGTCGATGGACTGGCGGTTATCATTGAGCAGGCTGTTGATGGTCGCAGTGCTGGCGGCCAGCGATTGCATGGCCTGCTCGGCGCTGCCGATGGCCTGTTTGCCCTGGGTGCCGAGCAGGCTGTTGGCATTGCGCATCAGCGCTTGGGTTTCGGCCAGCGTGGCGTTGGCCTGTTTGCCGACCTGGGCCAGCTGTTCTATGGCCTGGGAAATGCCGCCTTTGTGGTTGGCGAACGCACTGGTGGTCTGTTCCAGATTGGCCAGGGTGTTGCTCAGGCGGTCGATATTGTTTTCCGAGAACATCTGGTTCGCATTGTGCAGCAGCAGGTTGATGTTGGTGACCAGGTCGCTGCTGTCATTGAGTAGCTGCGAGATGGGGGAGGGCGAGGCGATTATCACGGGTAACTTGCCGTCTTTGCCCTTGAGCTCTGGGCTTTTCGGAGTGCCGCCGCTGAGCTGGATGAACGAGTTGCCGGTGACGCCGGCGAGGGTCAGTTTCGCCTGGGTGTCTTCCTTGACCGGGGTATCGCCGCTCAGGCGAACCCGGGCCAGCACCCGGCGCGGGTCCTTGGGGTCCAGGCGCAGGCTGGTCACGTCACCGACCTTGATGCCGTTGTATTGCACGGGGCTGCCGCGGGACAGCCCGGAGACGGCTTCGTTGAAGATCACTTCGTAGTCCTTGAAGGCGTCGTCGACGCTGGACTTGGTCAGCCACAGGCCAAACAGCATGGCACCGGCCACCACCAGCACGGTGACCAGGCCGATGAGGACGTGATGAGCTCGGGTTTCCATCGTTCAGCGCTCCTGCCCGGCACGGTTGGCGGCCTGTTCAGCCGCCCGTCCGCGTGGGCCGTGAAAGTAATCGTGAATCCACGGGTCGTCGGTCTGTTCGACTTGGGCCAGCGGGCCTGCCACCAGCACCTTCTTCTGCGACAGTACCGCGATGCGGTCAGTGATGGTGTAGAGCGTGTCCAGATCGTGGGTGATGAGGAACACGCTCAGGCCCAGGGCGTCGCGCAGGGTGAGGATCAGTTGGTCGAAGGCGGCGGCGCCGATCGGGTCGAGGCCGGCAGTGGGTTCGTCAAGGAACAGGATGTCCGGGTCCAGGGCCAGTGCGCGGGCAAGTGCGGCGCGCTTGATCATGCCGCCAGACAGTGAAGAGGGGTATTTGTCTGCGGCCGAAATCGGCAGGCCGGCCAAGGCCAGCTTCACCCCGGCCAGGTGCTCTGCATCGGCGCGCGACAGGCCTGCATGCTCGATCAGTGGCAATGCGACGTTCTCGGTGACGGTCAGCGAGGAGAACAGCGCACCCTTCTGAAACAACACGCCAAAGCGC
>RCUL01001014.1_pt1 | contig 11497 bp, 1 predicted proteins | sample 2167521 | NCBI WGS metagenome assembly RCUL01 (sample SAMN09932745, study PRJNA488358) | compost metagenome | feature: garden; material: soil; isolation source: compost soil in acetic acid-enriched culture | place: Germany: Experimental Botanical Garden Goettingen | collected 2016-01-27 | reverse complement strand
GAAGGACGCGGCCCCACGTAGGGTGCGCTGCGCGCACCGGAATTCCCGTGCGGACCGCCCGGTGCGCATGGCGCACCCTACGAAGCTCTCCCGAGGCTGTGGTCACCCCGCAACCCCGCCACCACCTCCTGGCTCACCCATCGCCGCAGCAGCCGATTCTCGGGGTGGTAGCAGTACACGCAGAGCAGGGCGTGCAGGCCGGATTCGCTGATCACTTCTTCTTCGTCGAACCAGCCGTTGGCGGTGCGCAGCAGCACGCGCCGGCGCTGGTCGTCGCAGAGTTGGCGGGTGATGCGTTCGTTGATGTTGGCGTTGAGCAGGCGGCGCAGGTCGCGGGTGGAGAACCAGGCTTCGTGGCCGATGAGGAAGGCGCGCAGCTGGCGGCGGTGGCGGCGGAAGACCTGCGGGGTGATTTCGGGAAGGGTCATGGTGAAAGCTCCATCCATTGGGGTTGGGGAGCCGCCACCGCTTCCATAGTGGGTGGCGGACCGTGCGAGTGTGGAAGTACCGGGAGAATCAACTAAAGACCGGTCGGGACGAAGCCCGCTCGCACGGTCCGCCATAGACTGCCGACGCGAAACGTCGCTATGGCGAGCAAATTCTCAATGAACGGGCTTCCACACCCGGCTGCGACCCAAGGGTCACAACGCCGCGAACCCTATCCAAGCCCCCCGTAATCCAGCAACGCAGTCCACGCGTAGGCCCTTTCCCCAAGCGGCCGTCGAATTTCCTTGCCCGAGCTAAATGCGTAACAGCCTGTTTCGTCTGACTGGGTATGGCGGAAAGCGAACGCTTCCCAATGACACGTTGGATGGAAAGACAGATGAATGCCCAAGACGCCCTGAGACTCGCCCACCGATTCATCGAGCTGCCCGTGGAAAAGCGCCGGCTCTTCCTCGAAGGGCTGCGCAAGGAAAGCGTCGACTTCAACCTGTTCCCCATTCCCGCCAACGTCGCCATTGCCGAGCGCGAGCGGCTGTCCTACGCCCAGCGCCGCATGTGGTTCCTCTGGCAGCTGGACCCGCAGGGCGCGGCCTACAACCTGCCGGGTGCGGTGCGTCTGAAAGGCGCGCTGGACGTGGCCGCCCTGGAACAGGCCTTCGCCGCCCTGGTGGCGCGCCACGAGACCCTGCGCACCACCTTCCACCTGGTGGACGGCGTGCCGCTGCAGCGCGTCCACGAGTCCGTCGAGCTGGACGTCGCCCACGAAGACCTGACCCTGCTGCCGGCCGCCGCCCGCGAGGCCCGTGCCCGCCAGAGCGCCGAGGAACAGGCGCAGAAGCCCTTCGACCTGGAGCAGGGCCCGCTGCTGCGCCTGAAGCTGGTGAAGCTGGCGGATGACGAGCACCTGCTGCTGGTGACCCTGCACCACATCGTCTCCGATGGCTGGTCGATGAACGTGCTGATCGACGAGTTCTCCCGCCTGTACCGCGCCTTCGGCGCAGGCGAGGCCCCGCAACTGGCGCCGCTGCCCATCCAGTACCGCGACTACGCCCTGTGGCAACGCCAGTGGCTGGAAGCCGGCGAGCAGGAGCGCCAGCTGGATTACTGGACCGCCCACCTCGGCAGCGAACACAGCCTGCTGGAACTGCCCGCTGATCACCCGCGCCCGGCCAGCCCCAGCTACCAGGGCGTGCGCCTGGAGTTCGCCATCGACACCGAGCTGGCCGAGCAGCTGCGCGCGCTGGCCCGGCAGCAGGGCGTCACCCTGTTCATGCTCCTGCTGGCCAGCTACAAGGTGCTGCTGGCGCGCTACAGCGGCCAGCGCGAGATTCGCGTCGGCGTGCCCATCGCCAACCGCAACCGCGCGGAAACCGAGGGCTTGATCGGCTTCTTCGTCAACACCCAGGTGCTGCGCAGCGAGTTCGATGGCCAGCTGCCGTTCGCCGAGCTGCTGCAACAGGTCAAGCAGGCCGCCCTGGGTGCCCAGGCTCATCAGGAACTGCCCTTCGAGCAGTTGGTGGAAGCGCTGAACGTGGAGCGCAACCTCAGCCACAACCCGCTGTTCCAGGCCCTCTACAACCACCAGCCGTTCGTGGCCGACGTGACCGCCCTGGACAGCCTCGGCGGCCTGAAGCTCAGCCGCCAGGAGTGGGAGGGGCGCACCACCCAGTTCGACCTGCAACTGGACACCCTGGAAAAATCCGGCCGCCTGGAAGCGGCGCTGACCTACGCCACCGACCTGTTCGAGCGCGCCACCGCCGAGCGCATGGTGCGCCACTGGTTGAACCTGCTGCGCGGCATCGTCACCAACCCGCAGCAGGCGGTGGGCGAGCTGCCGCTGCTGGATGCCGATGAGCTGGCCCGGCAGGTGGAGGGCTGGAACGCCACCGCCCAGGACTACGGCTACGCGCCGGTTCACCAGTTGTTCGAGGCCCATGCCGCCGCCCAGCCGGACGCCCCGGCGCTGGCCTTCGGCAGCGAGAGCCTCACCTACGCCCAGCTCAACGCCCGCGCCAACCGCCTGGCGCACAAGCTGCGCAGCCAGGGTGTGGGCCCGGAGAGACTGGTGGGCGTGGCCTGCGAGCGTTCCATCGAGCTGGTGGTGGGGCTGCTGGCCGTGCTCAAGGCCGGCGGCGCCTATGTGCCCTTCGACCCGGAATACCCCCGCGAGCGCCTGGCCTACCTGTTCGACGACAGCGGCATCAGGCTGCTGCTGACCCAGAGCCACCTGCTGGCCGAACTGCCGCTGCCGGAAGGCGTCACCAGCCTCTGCCTGGACCAGGACAGCGACGCCCTGGAAGCCTTCAGCGCCGCCAACCCGGAAGCGGCGGTGGCGCCGAGCAACCTCGCCTACGTCATCTACACCTCCGGCTCCACCGGCAACCCGAAGGGCGCCGGCAACACCCACGCGGCGCTGCACAACCGCCTGGCCTGGATGCAGTCGGCCTATGCGCTCGGCGCGGATGACACGGTGCTGCAGAAAACACCCTTCAGCTTCGACGTGTCGGTGTGGGAGTTCTTCTGGCCGCTGATGGTCGGCGCGCGCCTCGCCGTGGCCAACCCCGGCGACCACCGCGACCCGGCCCGCCTGCTGGCGCTGATCGAGGCGCAGCGCGTCACCACGCTGCACTTCGTGCCCTCCATGCTGCAGGCCTTCGCCTCCCAGTTGGCGCTGGAAGAGCGCGGCGCCGCCCGGTGCGCCAGCCTCCGGCGCATCGTCTGCAGCGGCGAGGCCCTGCCGGCGGAACTGCAGGGCCAGGTCTTCGCCCAGCTGCCGGGCGTCGGCCTGTTCAACCTCTACGGCCCCACCGAGGCGGCCATCGACGTCACCCACTGGACCTGTGTGGACGAAGGCCGCGACAGCGTGCCCATCGGCCAGCCCATCGCCAACCTCGCCACCCATATCCTCGACGCCCGCCTCAACCCGGTGCCGGTGGGCGTGGCCGGCGAGCTGTACCTGGCCGGCGCCGGCCTGGCCCGTGGCTACCACCGCCGCGCCGCGCTGAGCGCCGAACGCTTCGTCGCCAACCCCTTCGCCACTGGCGAGCGCATGTACCGCACCGGCGACCTGGCGCGCTACCGCGAGGACGGGGTGATCGAATACCTCGGCCGCCTCGACCACCAGGTGAAAATCCGTGGCTTCCGCATCGAACTGGGCGAGATCGAAGCCCGCCTGCAAAGCCATGCCGGAGTGCGCGAAGCGGTGGTGGTCGCCCATGAAGGCGCCAGTGGCAAGCAGCTGGTGGCCTACCTGGTGCCAGTGGAGCAGGGCGCCGATGAGGCCGACCTGCGCAACGTGCTCAAGGCCCACCTGGGCGCCACCCTGCCGGACTACATGGTGCCGGCCCAGTTCATCCTGCTGGCGGCCATGCCGCTCAGCCCCAACGGCAAGCTGGACCGCAAGGCCCTGCCCAAGCCCGACAACCGCCAGGTGCAACAGGAATACCAGGCCCCGCAGAGCGCCGTGGAGCAGCAACTGGCGAGCATCTGGCAGGACGTGCTCAAGGTGGAGCGCGTCGGCCTCAGCGACAACTTCTTCGAACTGGGCGGCGACTCCATCGTCTCCATCCAGGTGGTCAGCCGCGCCCGCCAGGCCGGCATCCGCTTCAGCCCGCGCGACCTGTTCCAGCACCAGACGGTGCAGAGCCTGGCCGCCGTCGCCGAATGCAGCGAGGCCAGCAGCATCGACCAGGGCCCGGTGGCAGGCGAAGCACCGCTGACCCCGGTACAGCAGTGGTTCTTCGAACTGCCCATGGGCGAGCGCGCGCACTGGAACCAGTCGCTGCTGCTGGCGCCGCGCCAGGCGCTGGACCCGGCGCTGCTGGAGGAAGCCCTGCAAGCGCTGGTGCGCCAGCACGACGCCCTGCGCCTGCGCTTCACCGAAGCGAACGGCCAATGGCGGCAGGCCCACGCCGACGCCGACGCCGAGCAGACCCTGCTCTGGCAAGGCCAGGCCTCCGGCGCCGAGCTGGGCGCCTTCTGCGACGAAGTGCAGCGCAGCCTCGACCTGGCCAAGGGCCCGCTGCTGCGCGCGGCGCTGATCGATCACGACGGCAGCCAGCGCCTGCTGCTGGCCATCCACCACCTGGTGGTGGACGGCGTGTCCTGGCGCGTGCTGCTGGAAGACCTGCAGACCACCTACCGCCAGCTGGACGCGGGCGAGGCCATCCGCCTGCCGGCCAAGACCAGTTCCTACCAGGCCTGGGCCCAACGTCTGCAAGCCCACGCCCAGGCAGAAGCGGTGCAAGCCGAGCTGGCCTGGTGGCAGGCCGAGCTGCAAGGCGCGCCGGCCGAGCTGCCCCGCGACAACCCCGAAGGCGGCCTGCAGAACCGCCACGGCGAAAAGCTGGGCATCCGCCTCGACGCCGAGCGCACCCGCCAACTGCTGAAAGAGGCGCCCGCCGCCTACCGCACCCAGGTCAACGACCTGCTGCTGACCGCCCTGGCCCGCGTGCTGTGCCGCTGGAGCGGCGACGAGTCGGTGCTGGTGCAGCTGGAAGGCCACGGCCGCGAAGAGCTGTTCGACGACATCGACCTGACCCGCACCGTCGGCTGGTTCACCAGCCTGTTCCCGGTGAAGCTGAGCCCGGCCGGTGAGCTGGCGGCTTCCCTCAAAACGGTCAAGGAACAACTGCGCGCCGTGCCCGGCAAGGGCCTGGGCCATGGCCTGCTGCGCCATCTCGGCGACGGCGCGGCCCTGGCCGCGCTGCCGCAGCCGCGCGTCACCTTCAACTACCTGGGCCAGTTCGATGCGCAGTTCGACGAGGCGGCGCTGTTCGTTCCGGCGGGCGAGGGCGGCGGCCAGGCCCAGGCCGACGACGCGCCCCTGGCCAACTGGCTGAGCGTGGAAGGCCAGGTGTACGGCGGCGAGCTGGCCCTGCAGTTCGGCTACAGCCGCGAGATGTACCGTCGCGAAACCATCGAGGCCCTGGCCGAGGCCTACCGCGCCGAGCTGGAGGCGCTGGTCGAGCATTGCCTGGCCGAAGGCAACGGCGGTTTCACCCCGTCCGACTTCCCCCTGGCGAAGCTGACCCAGGCGCAGCTGGACGCGCTGCCGGTGCCGGTGGCCTCGGTGGAGGACATCTACCCGCTGTCGCCCATGCAGGAAGGCCTGCTGGTGCACACCCTGCTGGAGCCCCATTCGGGCATCTACTTCATGCAGGACCGCTACATCATCGACAGCGAGATCGACCTGCCGCGCTTCACCGCCGCCTGGCGCGAAGTGGCCCGCCGGCATGACGCCCTGCGCGCCTCCTTCAGCCTGGACGACGACGGCCAGATGCTGCAGATCATCCACCGCGACGCCGCGCCGGAAGTGGACTTCCGCGACTGGTCCGAGCGCCCCGAAGGCGAGCACGAGGCCGCCCTGCAGGAGTTGCTGGCCACCGACCGCGCCCAGGGCTTCGACCTGCTGAACAAGCCGCCTTTCGCCCTGCGCCTGATCCGCCGTGGCGCCGGGCAGTACTGGTTCATCCTCAGCAACCACCACATCCTGATCGACGCCTGGTGCCGCTCGCTGCTGCTGCAGGACTTCTTCGCCCTCTACAGCGGCAGCCGCAGCCTGGCGCCGGCCGCCCGCTACCGCGACTTCATCGCCTGGCTGCAGGCCCAGGGCGAGCGCGCCGCGCTGGACGCCTGGAGCACCGAGCTGGCCGGCTTCGAGCAGCCCACGCCGCTGCCCTACGACCGTCCGCTGCGCCGCCAGGGCGGCTTCTCGGTAATCGGCGACCGCTACGCTGACCTCGAAGCGAGCCAGGGCCGCGCCCTGCGCGAACTGGCCCAGCGTTACCAGCTCACCGTCAACACCCTGACCCAGGCCGCCTGGGCCCTGGTGCTGCACCGCTACAGCGGGCTGGATGAGGTGCTGTTCGGCGTCACCGTGGCCGGCCGCCCGGTCAGCCGCCCGGAGATGCAGGACACCGTCGGCCTGTTCATCAACTCCATCCCGCTGCGCATGCGCCTGCCGCAGCCCGGCCAGAAGCTCAGCGTGCGCCAGTGGCTGCAGGACCTCTTCGAGCACAACCTGGCCCTGCGCGAGCACGAGCATCTGCCGCTGGTGAAGATCCAGGCCTGCAGCGCCCTGGAGAAGGGCCAGCAGATATTCGACAGCCTGTTCGTCTACGAGAACGCCCCGGTGGAAAGCGCCGTGGAGAGCGGCGCCAAGGAAATCAGCGCCAAGTCCGACACCGCGCGCACCCACACCAACTACCCGCTGACGGTGGTGGTCTACCCGGGCGACGCCCTGGGCCTGCACCTGTCCTACGACCAGCGCTACTTCGACGAAGCGACCATCGACCGCCTGCTGGCCGACTTCAAGCGCCTGCTGCTGGCCATCGGCGAAGGCTTCCAGGGCGACTTCGCCGACCTGCCGCTGGTGGCCGACGCCGAGCGCCGCGAACTGCTGGAAGCCGGCAACCGCACCGAGCGCGCCTACCCGCTGGAGCAGGGCTACGTGCGCCTGTTCGAAGCCCGGGTGGCGGCGCAGCCGGAGCGGGTGGTCGCCACCTGCCTCGACCAGGCCTGGACCTACCGCCAGCTGGACGAACAGGCCAACCGCATCGCCCACGGCCTGATCGCCGCCGGCGTGGCCATCGACCAGCCGGTGGCCCTGCTGGCCGAGCGCAGCCTGGAGCTGCTGGGCATGATGGTCGGCACCTTCAAGGCCGGCGCCGGCTACCTGCCGCTGGACCCGCAACTGCCCGAGCAACGCCTGCTCAACCTGCTGGAGCTGGGCCGCGTGCCGGCGCTGCTGGCCAGCGGCGCCTGCCGTAGCCAGGCCGAAGCACTGATCGCCAAGCTGCCGGAAGGCGGCCGCCCGGCGCTGCTGCTCTGGGACGAGGTGCAGGCCGCCGGCCTCTCCAGCGCCCAGCCGGGCATCCACACCGGCCCGCAGCACCTGGCCTACGTCATCTACACCTCCGGCTCCACCGGTACGCCCAAGGGCGTGATGGTCGAGCAGGCCGGCATGCTCAACAACCAGCTGAGCAAGGTGCCGTACCTGGACCTGGGCGAAGCCGACGTGATCGCCCAGACCGCCTCGCAGAGCTTCGATATCTCCGTCTGGCAGTTCCTCACCGCGCCGCTGTTCGGCGCCCAGGTGGACATCGTCCCCAACGCCATCGCCCACGACCCGGCCGCGCTTATCGACCATGTGGCCAATCGAGGCATCACCGTGCTGGAGAGCGTGCCGTCGCTGATCCAGGGCCTGCTGGACGAACCGGCCGGCAGCCTCGACGCCCTGCGCTGGATGCTACCCACCGGCGAAGCCATGCCGCCGGAGCTGGCGCGCCGCTGGCTGCAGCGCTATCCAGCCATCGGCCTGGTGAACGCCTACGGCCCGGCGGAATGCTCGGACGACGTGTCGCTGTTCCGCGTCGACGCCGCCTCCGCCGAGAGCGCCTTCCTGCCCATCGGCTCAGCCACCGACAACAACCGCCTCTACGTGCTGGACGGCCGCCTGCTGCCGGTGCCCACCGGCGCCGTGGGCGAGCTGTATGTGGCCGGCACCGGCGTCGGCCGTGGCTATCTGGGCGACCCACAGCGCACCGCTGCGGTGTTCATCCCCGATCCCTTCGGCGAGCCGGGGGCGCGCCTGTACCGCACCGGCGACCTGGCGCGCCGTCGGCCGGACGGCCTGCTGGAATACGTCGGCCGGATCGACTCCCAGGTGAAGGTGCGCGGCTTCCGCATCGAACTGGGCGAGATCGAGTCCCGCCTGCGTGACCTGGACGGCGCCCGCGAGGCCGTGGTGCTGGTGCAGGAAGGCCCCACCGGCAAGGCCCTGGTGGCCTACGTGGTGGCGGACGACGCCGGCGAGGAGCCGGCCGCCCTGCGCGAGCGCCTGAAGAACGCCCTCAAGGCGCAACTGCCGGAATACATGGTGCCGCTGCAGTGGCTGCTGCTGGAGCGCCTGCCGCTGACCGCCAACGGCAAGCTGGACCGCAAGGCCCTGCCGCGCTTCGAGGCCAGCGACTGGCAGCGCGATTTCGAGGCCCCGGCCGAGGGCCTGGAAGCCCAGCTGGCGGCCATCTGGGCCGAGGTCCTGAAGGTCGAGCGGGTAGGGCGGAGCGACAACTTCTTCGAACTGGGCGGGCATTCCCTGCTGGTCACCCAGGTGATCTCGCGGGTGCGCCAGCAGCTCGCTATCGAACTGCCCCTGGCGAGCCTGTTCGAGGCCGCCGAGCTGGCCGCCTTCGCCGTTCGCGCCAGCCAGGCAGGCGGCATCGGGCAGCCGCAACTCAAGGCACTCCCGGCAGATGCACCGGCCGTGCTGTCCTACGCCCAGCAGCGCCAGTGGATTCTCTGGCAGCTGGACCCGCAGAGCGCCGCCTACAACATTCCCGCCGCCCTGCGCCTGAAAGGCCGCCTGGACCGCGACGCGCTGCTGGCCAGCTTCGCCGCCCTGCAGCAGCGCCACGACACCCTGCGCACCACCTTCACCCAGGACGGCCACGAGGCCCGCCCGGTGCTGCACGCCAGCCTGCCGCTGCAGTTCAGCGAGCTGAGCCTGGAGGCGCCGAGCCAGGCGCAAATCGACGCGCTGGTGGAAGAGGAAATGCGCCAGCCCTTCGACCTGCGCAACGGCCCGCTGCTGCGCGTGCTGCTACTGAAGGTGGCGGCCGATGAACATGTGCTGGTGCTCACCGTGCACCACATCGCCGCCGACGGCTGGTCCATGCAGCTGATGGTGGAAGAGTTCGCCCAGCTCTATCAGGCCCGCGTGGAAGGCCGCGCGGCCAACCTGGCGGCGCTGCCGGTGCGCTACGCCGACTACGCCCGCTGGCAGCGCGACTGGCTGGATGCCGGCGAGGGCGCACGCCAGCTCGACTGGTGGAAGGCGCAACTGGGCGAACGCCAGCCGCTGCTGGAACTGCCCAGCGAACTGACCCGCCCGGCCCGCCGCAGCGAGCGCGGCGCGCGCCTGGAACTCTGCCTGGCGCCCGAGCTGGTGGCCGGCCTGCGCCGCCGCGCCCAGGAGCAGCAGGTGACCCTGTTCATGCTCCTGCTGGCCAGCTACCAGGCCCTGCTGCATCGCCTCAGCGGCCAGGACGACATCCGCGTCGGCGTGCCCAACGCCGGCCGTTCGCGCCTGGAAACCGAAGGCCTGATCGGCTTCTTCATCAACACCCAGGTGCTGCGTGCCGAAGTGGACGGCCAGCAACCGTTCAGCGCGCTGCTGCAACAGGTCCGCCAGGCCGCCCTGGGCGCCCAGGCCCACCAGGAACTGCCCTTCGAGCAACTGGTGGAAGCCCTGCAGCCGGAGCGCAGCCTCAACCACAGCCCGCTGTTCCAGGTGCTCTACAACCACCAGAAGCAGCTGGGCCAGAGCGTCGAGCGCGAGCTGTCGGGCCTCAAGGTGGAGCGCCTGGACTGGCGCCAGCACAGCGCCCAGTTCGACCTGGCGCTGGACACCGAGGAGCAGGGCGACACCCTGCACGCCAGCCTGACCTACGCCACCGACCTGTTCGACGCCGGCAGCATCCAGCGCCTGGCCGAGCACTGGCAGCACCTGCTGCACGCGGTGGTGGCCGACCCGCAGTGCCGCGTCGGCGAGCTGCCGCTGATCACCGCGCAGGCGCGTGACGAGCTGCTGCAAGGCTGGAACCCGCAGTTCCAGGCGCAGCCGGTTTCGCCGGTGCTGCACCAGCTGTTCGAAGCCCGCGCCGCCGAGCGCCCGGAGGCCATCGCGCTGTCCTGCGAAAGCGAGCGCATGACCTACGCCGAGCTGAACGCCCAGGCCAACCGCCTGGCCCACAAGCTGCGCGAACTGGGCGTCGGCCCGGAAGTGCGGGTGGGCATCGCCACCGAGCGCGCCATGCCGCTGGTGGTGGGGCTGCTGGCGATCCTCAAGGCGGGCGGCGCCTACGTGCCGCTGGACCCGGAATACCCGGCCGACCGCCTGGCCTACATGATCGAGGACAGCGGCATCACCCTGCTGCTGACCCAGGGCCACCTGCAGCACGGCCTGCCCATGCAGGGCGGCGTCGGCGTCCTCTGCCTGGAGCAGTTGGACCTTGCCGGCTACAGCGCGGAGAACCCGGACAACCGCAGCGCGGCGGACAACCTCGCCTACGTCATCTACACCTCCGGTTCCACCGGCCGACCCAAGGGCGCGCTGCTCAGCCACGCCAACGTCACCCGGCTGCTCGGCGCCACGGCGGAAGACTTCCGCTTCGGCGCGGACGACGTCTGGACCCTGTTCCACTCCTACGCCTTCGATTTCTCGGTGTGGGAGCTGTTCGGCGCGCTCTGCACCGGCGGCCGCCTGGTGGTGGTGCCGTACTTCGTCAGCCGTTCGCCGGAAGCCGTCCACCAACTGCTGGCGGACGAGCGCGTGACCGTGCTCAACCAGACGCCCACCGCCTTCCGCCAACTGCTGCCGCTGGCCGTGACCAGCGAGCGCGAACTGGCCCTGCGGGTGGTGATCTTCGGCGGTGAAGCCCTGGAACTGGCCAGCCTCAAGCCCTGGTTCGAGCGCTTTGGCGATCGCCAGCCGACCCTGGTGAACATGTACGGCATCACCGAGACCACGGTGCATGTGACCTACCGGCCGATCAGCCTGGCCGACCTCGACGGCCCGGCGCAGAGCCCCATCGGCCGGCCGATCCATGACCTCGCCTGGTACCTGCTGGACGCCAACCTGCAGCCGGTGCCGGTGGGCGTGACCGGCGAGCTGTACGTCGCCGGCGCCGGCCTCGCCCGTGGCTACCACGGCCGCGCCGGGCTCAGCGCCGAGCGCTTCGTGCCCAGCCCCTTCGCCAGCGGCGAGCGCCTGTACCGTTCAGGTGACCTGGCGCGCCAGCGCGCCGATGGCGGCATCGACTACCTCGGCCGCAAGGACCAGCAGGTGAAGATTCGCGGCTTCCGCATCGAGCTGGGCGAAATCGAGGCGCGCCTGCTGGAGCAGGCCGGCGTGCGCCAGGCGGCCCTGGCCGTGCAACAGGGCGCCGCCGGGGCGCAGCTCTGTGCCTACGTGGTGCCTGAACAGCAGCCGGCCGATCCGCTGGCCTGGCGCGAGGCCCTGCGCACTGCGCTCAAGGCCGGCCTGCCGGAC
>RCUL01001013.1_pt1 | contig 11500 bp, 8 predicted proteins | sample 2167521 | NCBI WGS metagenome assembly RCUL01 (sample SAMN09932745, study PRJNA488358) | compost metagenome | feature: garden; material: soil; isolation source: compost soil in acetic acid-enriched culture | place: Germany: Experimental Botanical Garden Goettingen | collected 2016-01-27 | reverse complement strand
TCATGAGCCCATTCCACCCATTCAAGGAGCACGATCATGCTGCAACTGCGACCTTTCGAAGGCCTTGGCCACGCCAACCACGGCTGGCTCGATGCCCATCACCATTTCTCGTTTGCCGAATACCATGACCCGGCGCGTATGCACTGGGGCAACCTGCGGGTATGGAACGATGACCTGATCGCCGCCGGCAGCGGGTTCCCACCGCATCCACACCGCGACATGGAAATCATCACCTATGTGCGTGAAGGCGCCATCACTCACCAGGACAGCCTGGGCAACAAAGGCCGCACCGAGGCCGGCGATGTACAGGTCATGAGTGCCGGTACCGGCATCGTGCACAGCGAGTACAACCTGGAAGACGTCGATACCCGTATTTTCCAGATCTGGATCGTGCCGGAACGCGTTGGCGATGCGCCGTCATGGGGGACCAGGCCGTTCCCCAAAGGCGAACGCGGTGAAGGCTTCGTGACCCTGGCCAGCGGCCGGGCGGGCGATGAAGAAAGCTTGCAGATCCGCACCGATGCGCGTCTGGTAGCGGCAACCCTGCGGGCAGGCGAAACGGCCGAGTACCGCTTCGATGCAGGGCGTCGAGGGTATCTGGTGCCGGCCAAGGGCCTGGTCGAGGTCAATGGGCTGCGGGCCAAAGGCCGCGATGGCGTGGCGATCGAGCAGGAAGACGTGCTGCGGGTGACCGCAATCGAGGACAGTGAGATCGTGCTGGTCGATGTGGCTTGAACAAGCAGGGCCGCGCTGCGGCCCTGCTTCACAGGTCAATCAGGCAATCGCGGCATCCACCAGTACCTTCGCCTCTGCCACCAGGCGTTGCAGGTGCGCCTCGTCGATAAAGCTCTCGGCGTAGATCTTGTAGATGTCCTCGGTGCCCGAAGGCCGCGCGGCAAACCAGCCGTTGGCGGTCATCACCTTCAGGCCACCGATGGCTTGGCCATTGCCGGGTGCGTGGCTGAGGATCTGCTCGATGGGCTCTCCAGCCAGCTCGGTCGACTTGACCTGCTCCGGCGCCAACTTGCTCAGCAATGCCTTCTGCCGCGCATCGGCCTTCGCTTCCACACGGGTAGCGAACGGCTTGCCCAGCGCCGCCGTGAGGTCGGCATAGGCCTGGCTTGGATTACGGCCGGTGCGTGCAGTCATCTCGGCGGCCAGCAGCGCCGGAATCAAGCCATCCTTGTCGGTAGCCCAGACCGTACCGTCCTTGCGCAGGAACGAGGCGCCGGCGCTTTCTTCGCCGCCAAAGCCCAACGAGCCGTCGAACAGCCCCTGGGCAAAGTACTTGAAGCCCACCGGCACTTCATACAACTCACGGCCCAGGCATGCGGTAACACGGTCGATCAGGCCGCTGGACACCACCGTCTTGCCCACGGCAGCGTCACTGCGCCACTGCGGACGGTGGCGGTATAGGTAGTCGATGGCCACGGCAAGGTAGTTGTTTGGCTGCAACAGGCCATCGGCGGTGACGATCCCGTGGCGGTCGTGGTCCGGGTCGCAGGCAAACGCCACATCGAAGCGCTCGCGCAGGCCGATCAGGCCTTGCATGGCGTATGGTGACGAAGGGTCCATGCGGATCTGGCCGTCCCAGTCGACGGTCATGAAGCGGAAGGTCGGGTCGACCTCGGTGTTGACCACTTCCAGGTTCAGCTTGTAGTGCTCGGCGATCGCCGACCAGTAACGCACCCCTGCCCCACCCAGCGGGTCAACGCCCAGGCGCAGGTTGGCGCTGCGGATGACGTCAAAGTCGATGACGTTTTCCAGGTCGGCAACGTAGTGGCTGACATAGTCGTGGCGCAGGGTGGTCGGGGCCTGGAGGGCCTGCGCATGGTCCATGCGCTTGACGCCGGCAAGGCCTGCGGTCAGCAGTTCGTTGGCCTTGGCCTCGACCCACTTGGTCACATCGCTGTCAGCCGGGCCACCGTTGGGCGGGTTGTATTTGAAACCACCGCTCTGCGGCGGGTTGTGCGAGGGGGTGATGACGATGCCATCGGCCAGCCCGCCATCGCGGCCACGGTTGTAGCACAGGATGGCGTGGGACACCGCAGGCGTCGGGGTGTATTCATCGTCCTTGGACAGCATTACCTGCACGCCATTGGCGGCCAGCACTTCCAGGGCACTGGCGGCTGCCGGCGCGGACAGCGCGTGGGTATCGGCACCAATGAACAACGGGCCGTCGATGCCCTTTTCCTGGCGGTACAGGCAGATGGCCTGGGTGATCGCCAGCACGTGGTCTTCGTTGAAACTCAGGTCGAACGAACTGCCCCGGTGGCCCGAGGTGCCGAAGGCCACGCGCTGGGCCGCTACGGCAGCGTCGGGGCGGCCGGTGTAGTAAGCGGTGAGCAGGCGGGGAATATCGACCAGCACGCTGGCCGGAGCCGGCTTGCCTGCCAAAGGACTGAGCGTCATGCAGAAACCTCGAGTTCAACGGATGTTGGAGTTGGAACACGCAGTGTACTGGGAGTTGCAACGAGGTGCGAAGGCCTTGCCGAGGATTATTCGCGGGCTATCTGCCACCAGCTGGGGAACATCTGCTGCACATGCGGCTCGGCGAAGCGCTGATCGATCAACACCAGCACGCCGCGGTCCTGATCGCCGCGAATCACCCGGCCTGCAGCCTGGATCACCTTGCGTACGCCGGGGTACAGGTAGACGTAGTCGAAACCAGCGCCGAACTGGCGGCCCAGCCGCTGTTTGAACTGTTCGTTGACCGGGTTGACCTGGGGTAACCCGAGGGTGGCGACGAATGCACCGATCAGCCGGTTGCCCGGCAGGTCGACACCTTCGCCAAAGGCACCGCCCAGCACGGCAAACCCGACGCCCTGGCCGTCTGCGGCAAAGCGCGCAAGAAAATCCTGGCGTGCTGTTTCGTCCATGCCTGGTGCCTGAGCCCAGGCCGAGATCGCCGGGTGCTGCTCGGCCAGCAGCGCATACACCTGCTGCAAGTATTCGAAACTGCTGAAGAACGCCAGGTAGTTGCCGGGTTGGCGCTGGTACTGCTCGGCGATCAGCGCAACGATCGGTGCCAGCGAGGCCTGACGTTCGTGATAACGGGTAGAGACCTGGCTGGCGATGCGCACTTCGAGCTGTTCGGCGCGAAACGGCGCCGCCACTTCAAGCCACGCTGTATCCGGTGGCATGCCGAGCAGGTCGGTGTAGAAATGCCGGGGGCTGAGCGTGGCCGAGAACAACGTCACGCTGCGCGCTGCCTGCATGCGCGGGCCGAGCAGTTTGGCGGGCGTTACGTTGCGCAGGCACAAGGTGGCCAGGCGCCGCTGGCGCGGGCCTTCGCGCAGGCTCACATCGAACAGGAAATGCTCATCGAACAGCTCGGCAACCCGGTTGAACTGCAGCGCCTGAAAATAGAACTGCAGGATGTGTGTATCCACTTCGACGGGCGACTCGTTCAAGCGTTCCTGGATCAGCCCGATGCATTGCTGCAGCGCACGTAGAAAGGCGTCCGGCAACTGCCCGGTGGCCAGATAAGGCGCTCGCTGCGCCTTGTACAGGGCATTCCATTGGCGGTTCAGCCGGTCCAGCGCGCTGGCCAGCCCTGGCGGTTTGCGCTGGCGCAGCGCCAGCAATTGCCCCTGGTCGAGGCTGGCGCTGTACATGCCGCGGCCACGCTCCACCAGGTTATGAGCCTCGTCGACCAGCACCGCAACGCGCCATTGGTTGGCCTGTGTCAGGCCGAACAGCAGGGCATGAGCGTCAAAGTAATAGTTGTAGTCGGCCACCAGTACATCGACCCAGCGCGCCATTTCCTGCCCCAGGTAGTACGGGCAGACCTGGTGTTGCAGGGCCACCTCGCGCAGGTTCGCGCGGTCCAGCAACGGCAACCGGGCAGCAGCCTCACGCGCCGCCGGCAGGCGGTCGTAGAAGCCTTGGGCCAATGGGCAGGCGTCGCCATGGCAGGCTTTGTCGGGGTGCTCGCAGGCCTTGTCGCGGGCAATCAGCTCCAGAGTGCGCAGCGCGGGCTGCGGCGTGGCCCGGGTAATCTGTTGCAGGGCATCCAGCGCCAGTGCTCGGCCTGGGGTCTTGGCGGTCAGGAAAAACACTTTGTCGAGTTGTTGCGGCACCATGGCCTTGAGCAACGGGAACAGCGTGCCGAGGGTCTTGCCGATACCGGTGCTGGCCTGGGCCATCAGGCAGCGCCCGGTGCTGACCGCCTTGTACAGGGTTTCGGCCAGTTGCCGCTGGCCTTGGCGAAACTGCGGGTAAGGAAAGCCCAGGCTCTGCAGCCCGCGGTCACGCTCGGCCAGGCGCTGCGTTTGCCCTTGGGCCCAGGCCAGAAAACACAGGCATTGGGTTTCGAAAAAAGCTTGCAGCTCGACGGCGCTGTAATGCTCGCTGATCAAGGTCTGGCCGTCGTTGTCCACGTTCAGGTAAACCAGCGCCACCTCGATGGCGGGCAACTGCCGCGCCTGGCACAGCAGCCAGGCATAGACCTTGGCCTGCGCCCAGTGCAGTTGGCGATGATTGGCCGGTTGGCGGGCCAGGTCACCACGGTAGGTCTTGATCTCTTCAAGACGGTTTGCGGCGGGGTCATAACCGTCGGCGCGGCCGCGCACCTGCAAGCCCTGAAAAGCGCCTTCGAGTGCGACCTCCGCCTCGTACCCGGCGGCCCGCCTGGCCACTACCCGGCGATGGCCCTCGATGCCCTCCTGGGCAGTGGGCGACGGCGTGAAGCGCAGGTCGAGGTCACCGGCCTTGGCAGTGAACTCACACAAAGCGCGCACCGCCACGCGATAGCTCACTCGCCCTCGCTCCAGCGCACATGACAGACAGCCACCGGCAAGCCGTGCTCGGCGCAGAATTCCAGCCACCGCAACTGGTTGTCCTGAAGGCGGTCGCCCGGGCCTTTGACCTCGACCATGCGGTAACGCCCCTGCTCCGGCCAGAACTGAATCAGGTCAGGCATGCCGGTGCGGTTGTTACGTATGTCCTGCAACAGGCGCAGGAAACACTGCTTGAGGTGCGCCGCGGGCAGGCAGGCCAATGCCTGCACGAGCAAGGCATGGTTGAGCATCTGCCAGAACACGAACGGCGATTGCAGCCCTTGCTTGGCGGCATAGCAGTCGAGGATGGCCTGCTGATGCGAGCCGTCGTCGAGCCGGCCCAGACAAGCATCGAACTGTACGGCGCGCCGCTGCTGGAAGTCGCAGTCGTGCAGGTCTTGCGGTGCAGCCTGGAAGGGGTTGAAGAACGCGCCGGGAATCGGGGCGAAGATCGCGTCCCAGCACAACAGCCCGAACAGGCTGGTGAGCAGCGTGTTCTCGACGTAGTGAACCTGCCCGCCTGCTTGCGCCAGGTGCTGCCGAACAGCCTCCTCGACACCCAACGCGGCCTGCTCGCGAGGCAGCTCGAGCTCGATCACCTGCGCGGGTGTGGCACGCCGCCGGCGCTGCGCCGGCCCGCCCAGTTTGCGCACCAGGCGCGGCACCATGCGCTCAAGCGCCTGCACTTCCAGGGCATTGGCAGGCGTTTGGGCCAGGTGCAGGGCCAGGGCATACGCCTCTTGCCAGCGCTCGCTGCGCTCCAGCACCCGCACCTGGCGGATGCGCGCTTGCGCATGGCTGCTCTGGGCATACACCGTCAATGCCAGGTCCCAGTCGCCAAGGCGCTCGCACTGCTGGCCCAGGGCAAACAGCAAGCGCGCGTGACGGCGGGCCAGCCAGGGGTTGTCGCTGCGCCAGCCCGCCAACGCCTGAAGGATCGACGCAGGCGCCTCAGCCAACTCCAGACGCTCGGCGCACTGGTGCAAAGCCATGGCCAGGTCGACGTCGCTGCGCTGCTGCAAGGCACGCGAGGCGGGGCTGAATGGCACTTGCTCGAAACGCAGCACGCCCAGGTCAGCAAGAACAAAATCGGACCAGTCCTGGTACAGGTTGCCAAAGAACAGCAGACGCATGCGATCGCACAGCGGCTGCAGGCACCACTGCACGATGCCCACCGGGGCACTGACGAACCAATCGGACAGTGACCTGGGCGCCAGCTCCAAGGCTTGAAGTTGCGCGAGCAGATCGCCTTTGGCCGCACGCGGTCGGCTCAGAAGGCCTGCAAAACCGCTGGCCAGTTCCTCCTTGCGCAGCAGGGCGAACAACTGCTCCAGGCTCAACTGCTCGGGTTCACGCACCCAGCCCAACGCCTGCAGTGGCTGCAAGGCCGCACGCGTATCGCCGATCTCGGCATAGTCCAGCCGGTCACTGCGAAACAGCTCGCCCTTGCGCATCACCATGCGCACCAGCAGCGCCTGGGCTGGCTCTTCGAGCCTGGCAAATGCATGGATGAAAGCCAGCTCCTGGGTATCGAGCAGGTCGGCATAGCGGTGTTCGACCCACAGCAGCACCTGGCGGAAGTTATGCAGGTAGTAGAGCGGGTCGTCGACGGAATGGGCGATCACAGGGCGGGGTCGGGCAGCAGGAACGGACACTGTTTATACATACAGATAACGCCTGCTGGCAAGCCCCGTGGGTCAGGCTGGCAAACAACCGACCAATGGCGCTTGAGCCACGTCAGAGCGCCATGACCATCTCATGCCAGGCCATGCCGCCGTGGTCCGAGGGCGATGGCTTCACGTACTGGTAGCCCATCTTGCGGTACAACTCGACATGCTGCTGCTTGCACATCAGGTGGATGGTGCGCTTCTCGAGCGCAGCCATCCGCTGCACGAACGTATTCATCAGCAGTTTCGCGTAACCCTTGCCCTGACAAGCCGGGTCCACCACGACGGACATGATCACCACGTTCGCTGCCGCCGGGTCATGGCCTACCAGCTCCTTGAAGGCCTCATCGGACATCACCACCTCGTGGGCACAGCCACTGTTGATGAAGCCCACGACCTTGCCGTCGACCTCAAGCAGGAGGAAACCCTCTGGGTACTGCGCGATACGGGTGCGGATCTTTTCAAGGGTCGCGGCTTCATCCCCCTCGTACGCGCCAATTTCAATCTCGTAGCAGCGTTCGGCATCCTGGGGAACAGGTTGGCGAAAATGTGGGGTGCCCATGCAGAGGCTCCTGAATATGAATGAACAGGGCACCATGATACGTGACACGCCAGGGCTGGCGATCAGCTTTTGCTGCCAGCCTGCCGTCCTCGACGCGGCGCCAGCACCTGTTTCAACCGGTAGAGCGCCTCGCTCAGCGCTTCTGGCCGGTCGCCTGCCCAGGTGAGCGCCAGGTAGTGCTGATAACGCCCCTGCACGCTGAACCGCGCACCTGCCAGTACTTGCAAGGCCGGACCAGACAAAGCTGGCGAAACGCGATCCAAGGCGATTGGCTCAAGCATGCGCACCCACAGGACATACCCCCCGTCAGGCATGTCAAAGGCCAGCTTCCCGCCCAGGCAAACATTGAGTTGATGGCATAAATGCTCCATACGCTTGCGCAGCTCCAGCCGACGTCGGCTCAATTGCCCGTCGACCTCGCCGTTGCTGAGCATCTGCGCCAAGGCCTGCTGACGCACAGGAGGTAGCTGGAAGGCTCGTCGGGAAAACCTTTCGCCAAGGGTGCCATGCAGGCCCAGCACATACGCATAGGGGGCCTCGGCACCGACCAACGCTTGCAGCGACCCCAGCACCAACAGCCACCGCTGGTCGACCCAGTCACGCAAACGTGCCCCCGGAGGGGTGTCGAAACAGTGCTCGCTGTCCAGATCGTTTTCCAGCAGCCAGACAGGATGCGAGGCCAGCAAATGGGCAATCTGCCGCTGGTCCTGTTGCGACATCAACCGCCCCGTAGGCATGCCAAGGCATGACGGCATGACCATCATGCGCACCGACTCACGCCCCAACAAGCGAGCCAGGCTGCCGAGGTCAGGGCTGCCGTGGTTGTCGACGGGCATCTCCAGCACATGCAAGCCAAAGCGCTGCAAAACCCTCAGCAAACGCCAGCAGCACGGCGATGCGACCAGCACCGTGCTGCCATGCAACGCCAGTGCTTCGAGCAGCGTTTCCAGCAAAGCCTGCATGTCGGGCCCCAGGTGCACATCTTCAGCACGCCAGGATTGCCGGGACGATCGAGTGTAACGTTCGGCCAATACATGCCGCAGGCGAACTTCTCCCGAGCTCTGGGTACCGGGCAATGAACGTGCACGCTGTCGCGCCAGCCGTCTTTCGTGAGCGAACAACGCACGCTCCATCGCCGGATGCGCCAGCATGGCCTGGTCCGACTCTGCAGTGGCCGTCACGCCGGTGATGGCACCGGCCGGCACAAAGTACCCGGATTTAGGCACCGACAGCACCCGCCCTTCATGTTCCAACAACCCGTAGGCTGTTTGTACAGTGGCCAGTGAAACGCGCAGGTGCCGCGACAGGGCACGCAGTGAGGGCAAACGGCGCTCCCCTCCCCGCGCGGCCTCATCGATAAGCGCTTGCAGATATCGATACACCGACTGGTAAGCGAATTCACGCCCCATCAGGTAAGCCCCCACAGGCAGTCAAACCAGCAGCGGGCCGGCAGGCCAGTAGCGCCAGATGCACATCACGCCGTGCCAGGTTTGCCAGCAAGGGCCAGGCGCTGTGATGCAAACGCCCTTCGTAAATAGCTCGCAATTGAGCAAGGGACAAACCACTGATGTTTACCAACCAATCCTTGACGGGATCGGGACAAGGTTTGCCCTGCATGACGCGATGCAGATAAGGCAGTGCCACCAGCATATCGGCGTGGCAGCATTGCAGAAAGCGCTCCAACCTGCGCCCCTTGTTGGCGAATGGGCTGTGGAACATGCAAACGAGCTGAGTGTGCTCAAGGCCATAGGCCTTGGCAAAACGGCTTTGCTGCGATGCCTGTGCTAGCGCCCTTTCGCAATGCAGACGCGGCGCCGGGCCTGACTCAACAGGAGCATTGCAGCGCGACCGCAGCTCATGCAACTGGGCCAACGCCAGCGGGTCGAGAAAACTGGCCAGTGGCATGGCCTTCTGCACAGGCTCGAAGTGGCACTCCATCATCAAGTCCAGCTCACCTTCACTCAGTAGCTGGGGCAACAGGTCGTCGAGGGTAATCAGCCTGACCGGAAGGTCCGAGTGACGCTCGGTAACCGGTTTTTCCGGCTCGCCAAGCGAAGTGCCGGCAGTGTTGTGCAACTGACTCAACCGCTCGGCAAGCGTCGCCATGCACTGATGCAGGTTCGCCCTCCCTCCGTCACCGGCCTGGCGCAGCCCCCTGCGGGCCCACGCCAGGTAACGCAGGCGCTGTCGCGCAGGCATGGCGGTGACCATTGCATCGACTGCCGGCTGGCCGTCAAGCGCCAGACACAGCGCTGCACCCAGTTCCAGGTGCATGCGACTGCCCAAAAGTGCTTCGGGCCGCGCATCGACAAGATGGCCGAACACAAGCAAGGCGTCGCGCGCCAGCGCCCAGGGTTCGAGCGCCAGATAGGGCCTTCGGCTGAACGAAACCACCTGCCCGGCTTCGAGCATCTGGAGCTGCACCCGTGGATCGTCATGCAGAAACAAGGTACTGAACACACGCTCATGTTGCTCAAGAAGCGCGTTGCTGGCCGCGGGTAAGCACACCGCCACTACCTGCAACTGAAAGGTGACAGGTGCACGCTGGGCAATACTCAACTGGGCCGCACGCAAGACCGCCAGCAGCCGGGCGCTATGGCAGTCTGCGCCTAGCAGCACGAGCAACCTGAACGTACCGATATATTCCGGGCCACCTGCGGCTACCAGCAAACGCTGGACCAACAGCTGCAAAGAGGCGCGCTGGACCTGGGACATATGGCCCAACACGCGATCCAGCACCTGTTGGTAAATATGGTGCATAGCTTGGTCGTGGATATTGCTCACATGTCACCTCACTACTTCATTCTTTCCACCGCCAACAATGCACTTTTTCATGAGTCAATAGGCGGCGAATCAAGCCTGAAGAAATTTCCTACAAAACTTTAAGAGAAATTGAAGTGACGAATTACTGTCGCCATGCCATTGAGAGAAATGAACCCCTGCGTGAGCCCTCCGCCGCGCCAAAACACCAAAAACCAGGGTTGATCTTCTCCATTGCACGCTCCTTGCGTAAAGCATCATTACGCCATTATCAAGCGTTGCTCAACGATTAACAGATACAGACGCCGGTAAAAAAACCATTCAGCCGAATGGCAACTCACTGTGCGCTCGACACGGGGAAGTTTTCAAAGAGAAAGACTTTTCAAGGCATTTGCATGCACGCGAGGTGGCAATATTTTTTTATGTAGGACGGATACTAGTTAATCGTAGGAAAAGTCCTAGCAAGAGACTATTCACGGATTGTCGGGGAGGACCATCAAGCTGTGAACACTCGAAAAAAAACCCGAGCCAAGCCCGGGTTTCCTTTAGATCCAGCGTATATCAGCCCGCCGCCAAGTCCAGCACCACTCTGCCGCCACAAGGACACTCATCCATATACCGGTGCGCTTCAACCACTTGATCAAACGGATACACCTTGATGATCTGCGGTGTCAGCAACTGGTCTGCCGTGAACTGGTTGATATCACGCAGGGCACGCTGCAGCGCAACCTGGTCCTGACTAATGCCCAGTTCCGGCTTGCCGGTGAAGTTACCGATGCAGTGAACGTAGAACTGGATGTTCTTCTGGAACGCCGCACAGGCCGGGAATGGTGTCTGGTTACCACCCTGCAGGCCATAAAGCACCAGGCTGCCGCGTGGCGCGAGTACATCGCCGAGCAGTGACATCTGCGGGCCGCCCATGCCGTCGAGGACCATGTCCACACCGCGCCCGTCGGTGTACTTGCCCACCTGCAGGAGCAAGTCCTGCTCTTCGGTGACGATCACCTTGTCAGCGCCCAGGCCCAGCAGGTATTCGCGCTGCTCCGGCTCCTTGGTGGCAGCGAACACCTTGAGCCCCAAGGCCTTGCCCAGCTGTACGAAGGCGGGCCCTGCGCAATGGCTGGCATCGGTGACCAGTGCAGTCTGCCCGGCCTTGGCCCTGGCCAGGTCGACGTAGGCGAAGTAAGCGATCAACAGCGGCGTGTAATGCACGCTGGCTTCGATCGGGGTGAGGATGTCCGGGTAACGGGTAATCGCCGTACGCGGCAGAACGATCACATCCCCGTACACCGGGTGATCATTGGCGCTGGTCGCCGGGAAGCTGGCCACCCGGTCGCCCACTGCAATGTCATCGACACCTTCACCCACCGCAGTCACCACACCGGCCATCTCGTGGCCGATCCCCGCTGGCAGGCGGGCCTGGGACGGCGCCAGGTTCTGCCGCCAAAGCACGTCGTACCAGCTCACGCCAATGGCCTCGACGCGGATCTGCACCTCGCCGACAGCAGCTGACGGTTCGGCCTGCTCCTCGCAGCGGAGCACTTCGGCAGCGCCGAACTTGTGGAACCGGATCATGCGGGACATCGCATACCTCGCCTTTGTGAATCTCGTATTACCACGGACTTTATCCGGGCTTTTGCCGTTAGACCATCAGTGGCTATTAATAGTCGACATGCCTGTCATCGATTGGGCACCTTACATTTCTGTGCATTGGCCCCACAAATCGGTGC
>RCUL01001012.1_pt1 | contig 11541 bp, 8 predicted proteins | sample 2167521 | NCBI WGS metagenome assembly RCUL01 (sample SAMN09932745, study PRJNA488358) | compost metagenome | feature: garden; material: soil; isolation source: compost soil in acetic acid-enriched culture | place: Germany: Experimental Botanical Garden Goettingen | collected 2016-01-27 | reverse complement strand
CCCCTGTGGGAGCGGGTTTACCCGCGAAGAGGCCAACACGGATTTCACCCTTGGTATCTGGTACACCAGTGCCACACAAAAAGAATGCATTTGATAATGATTCGTAGTAGTTTCTCGGCGCTTGCCCACCCTACCCTCAGCGCCCTACTCCAGGATCGTACCGTCGATGCGTCGCACGTTCGTTTCGCTTTGTGTGCTTCATGCTGTCTCCCCGCTGGCCTTTGCCGAGCCTGAACCGCTCGGCGAACCCGCCCAGATCGAACTCCAGGCCCTGAACATCACCAGCAGCGCCGACAGCGAACGTGCCGATGGCCCGGTCGAGGGCTACAAGGCTACCCGCTCGGCCAGCGCCACCCGCACCGACACCGCCCTGCACGAAACCCCGCAATCGGTCAGCGTGGTGCCCAAGGATGTACTGGAAGACACCGGCGCCACGCGGCTGCAGGACGGCCTGGACTACGCCGGCGGTGTCGGCCGCGCCAACAACTTCGGTGGCCAGGGCCTGACCACCTTCACCGTGCGTGGCTTCACCACCGGGGAGTTCTACCGCAACGGTTTCCCGATCAACCGCGGCTACCCCAACGCCCCCGACGCCAACACCGTCGAGCGCCTGGAAGTGATCCGTGGCCCGGCCAGCAGCCTGTACGGCCGTGGCGACCCCGGCGGCACCTTCAACGTGGTCAGCAAGCAGCCGCTGCCAGAGTCGAAAGTTACCCTGGGCAGCCAGTTCGATGACCAGGGCATGCACCGCGCGACCCTGGACGCCACCGGGCCGCTGAACCAGGACGGCTCGCTGGCCTACCGCCTGAACCTGCTGGGCGAAGGCGGCGAAAGCTTCCGTGACGACGTGGAAAGCGAGCGCTATGACGTGGCGCCGGTGCTCAGCTGGCAGGTCAACGACAGCACGAAGATCGTCTTCGAGGGCGATTTCATGCGCAACAACCACCCGCTGGACCGTGGCCTGACCCGCTACGCCACCCAGACTGGCAGCGCCTCGCGCGACACCTATATCTGGGAAAAAGGCAGCGACAACCTTCTGCACAACGACAACAACATGGCTCAGGTGCGTTTCGAACACCTGCTCAACGATAGCTGGACGCTGGGTGGCGGGTTCCAGTTCCTGGATGGCTCGCTCAAGGGTAATGCCGTCGAAGCCAACGGCGCACCCGCAGACGGCCGCACGCTGCAGCGAAACTTCAACTATCGCAAGCTGGAGTGGACTGATCGCGATTGGCAACTGAACCTGACCGGGCATTTCGATACAGGAGCGTTCAGCCACACCCTGCTGACTGGCATCGAGTACGAAGACTACGACTACAGCTCTATCATCCGACGATCCACGGCCTCCTACCCAATCGACATCTACAACCCGGTACTGGGTCAGCCAAGGCCGGCATTAGCTACAGTGCCTACAACCTGGGATACAGAAAACCTGAAAACCTGGGCCTTCTTCATCCAGGACCAGGTGGCCCTTACCGAGCGCCTGAAGGCGTTGGCCGGTGTGCGCTTCGAACGTTTCGAGCATGATTACGACGACAAGCGGCCCGCAAACCGCGACTTCAGCAAGGGCGAAAACGGCGTCACCCCACGCTTCGGCCTGATCTACGACCTGACCGATACGGTTGCGGTCTATGCCAATACCGCCCGTTCATTTAAGCCCAACAGCGGCGCCAGCCTGCAAGGTTCGGGCTTCGACCCGGAGAAAGGCAAGTCGTATGAGCTGGGTGTGAAATGGGAAGCGCCGGACCGTCAACTGAGCGTTGACGCGGCGATCTACCACATCGTCAAGGAAAATGTGCTGACACGCGACCCGGCGGACCCCAACTACAACCTTGCCGCTGGCGAAGTACGTAGCCGTGGCCTGGATATCAACGTTGCCGGAAACCTGACACCGGAGTGGCGTGTGATCGGTGGTTATGCCTACGTTGACGCTGAAGTGACCAAGGACAACCGCCTGCCCTCTGGCACCCGGCTGGCGAACATTCCAAGGAACAGCTTCAGCCTGCTCAACACCTACGAATTCCAGGACGGATTGGCTAAAGGCCTTGGTCTGGGGGTTGGGGTGAAGTACGTCGATGACCGCAATGGCCAAACCGAGGCAGTGACTTACAACATGGACCAGTACACCGTTGTCGACCTGCTGGCCTTTTACAAGGTCAACGACAACATTCGCCTCAACCTGGACCTGAAGAACCTGTTCAACAAGGAATACGACGAGGGAGCATTCAACTTCTACGCCTACCCAGGAGCGCCGCGGACAGTGCAAGCTGGGGTTTCGTATACCTTCTGACAGTTAATGGGGCTGCTTTGCAGCCCATCGCCGGCAAGCCAGCTCCCACCTCGACCGCATCGTCCCAGCCATACGCAGTCCCTTTAGGGGCCAGCGCAGATCCAAAGAACTGCGCGGTCCCTGTGGGAGCTGGCTTGCCGGCGATGGGCCGCAAAGCGGCCCCCGGTCTCAGAACCCTTTGCTGTAGAACAGCGAGTACGACTCGATGCCGTCGTTAGGCTGCTTGAGCCCCGCGTTGGAGTAATGCATCGCGCGGATCCCCACCTTCTGCTCCCCCGGCAGTTTCAGGCCAAAGCCGATGCGGTCTTCGAAGTTGACCGACGAGCCCAGGCGCTGGTCGCCCACGTCGGTCTTGGAAAACGCCGCCAGGCCAATGCCGGCCTCGATGTACGGGGTATAGGTGAAACCGCTGAACTCGTAGGTGAACACCGGGCTGAACGACAGCGAGTGCGCGCCACTGGCCTCACCGCCTTCCCAATAGGTGTAGGCCGCATCCCAGTATCCGGTCAGATGACCGGTGCTGCTTTCCAGCCATTTCTTGTCCCAGTCGAACGACAGGCCGATACGGTAGGTCATGTCACCTTGGCCAGTGGCGCCAACGGCACCGCTCACCTGCGCTGCCTGGGCCAGATTCGCCCCGGCAAAGGCCAGCACTGCAGCAGCCAGCGAAGCTGCTAGACGGGTTTTCATCAATGACTTCTCCTGATGGTCTATACGGCAAGTGGGGGCTTGGGCCCCTCGATCTTATGTGGTGACCGGTTGCATCCAGACCGGTCACACGAAGTAATACTTTTCTGATTATCGACCAGATAAACAGAAAGTTGAAAGTGAATTGCCACCATTGGCTAATACCCTGCGCCAGCATCTGCCATGCCGAACAGCAGCGGTCAGTCGTATTCCGCCTCTTCGTGTTCGCCCAGCAGGCGCCTTTGCCTAGGTGTGGCCTCCTCCAGCACCTGCGGGTTGAAACGCCAGTTCAGGTACGGCGAAAACTTCTGCGCGACCATGCGCCGGCCATAGTGCACTTGCAGCATGTCGCGCTCGCGTGACTGGGTGCAGTTGGCCCCGCCGCTGTGCCAGACATCGCTGCGAAACACCAGCGCGTCCCCTGCCTTGCACAGCACCGGCTGGGCCTCACGGCCCTGCCAGTGTTGCTCGCCAGCCTGCGGTGGCCGCGCCGCGCGGTGGCTGCCGGGCACAATCCAGGTCGGCCCGATGTGATGGTCGATATCGCTGAGGTACAGCTGCGCAGTCAGGATCTGCGGGGGCTGGGTGAAGTCGCCGCGCTCGCTGAGCCAGTCGGGCAACTGCATGGGCAGATGGTCCAGGTGCAGGGCCACGCCGGGGTAGCCCGGGTGGCTGCGCCAGGCGGTCTGGCCGATCACATGGCAGTCGGCGCCCAGTGCCGCTTCGGCCAGGGCAATCAGCGGCGGCAGGTCGAGAAAGGGCAACCACAACGGGTTGCGGTTGAACACGCACTTGTAGTGTTCCAGCAGCCCCTGGTAATCCCAGTGGATGGGCTGCAGGTCATCGATGGCGCAGCGCAGCAAGGCGATACGCAAGGGTTCGAGCACACCGGGGAGCAACACATAGCCCCGCTCGTCCAACATCTCCAGCTGAAGATCCAGGCTCATGGCGATGCGCTCCTTTCAGGCAGGAGTACATCCGTACTCCTGCCCGGTTTTCCATCAACGCCAGTTCAGGTTCACGGTCGCGGGGGTCTTGCCATTCACGGTCACCAATTGCTGCACCGTCTCACCCTGGGCGTTGCCAGTGACTTTGTATTTGCCGGGAGGCAACTGCACATACAGCAGCGGCCCGGCATCCGTAAGGCTGAGCACGGGCTGGCCCTGTGCATTCTGGATGTCGACGGTGGCACCGCTCTGGAACTTGCCTTCCGGGCCGGTGGAGAGTTCTACGTGCAGGTCATAGCCCGGGGTCTTGCGCAGGGCGTTGGCTTCATCCTGGCCGATGCCGCCTTGCAGGTAGCGGACGCCGTTCTGCTCCTGCTGTTGCAGTTGCACGGCCTGCATGTCGATAGGGGCATTGTGGTCGGAGGCTGCCGCCAGGGTCCATGGCAGCGCCAGGGCGATCAGCAGCGCCGCGCCGAGGGCATAGTGATGGTTACGCATGGTACGACCCTCCTTTCGAGGATGGCTTACCTATTATCTGATCCTTCGGGCGTAACGGCGTTCGTGCTGATGCATGGTCGTCTTGATGAAATTTGCATCAATGGAGTGGATGTTGCGCTGGAACATCACGTTGCGCGCCCTTCCTCAAGCAGTTTCACGAACATGCTCAAACTGCGCGATACCGTGCCCCGGCGCCACACCAGCCAGGTTTTCAGGTAACGGAAATCCTCCGACATCGGCCAGGCACTGACGGTGCTGCAACCGGGCATGTTGTCGAGCATGCTGCGCGGCATCATGGCCAGGCCGGCGCCGGCGCTGACGCAGGCCAGCATGCCGTGGTACGACTCCATTTCGTGGATCTTGCCCGGCACCGCCTGGTCCTGCACGAACCAGTTCTCGAAGTGGTGGCGGTACGAACAGTTGGCGCGGAAGGCGTAGATGCTTTCGCCGTTGACGTCCTGGGCGCGGGTTACCGGGGCGTGGTTGAGCGGCGCGATGACCATCATTTCTTCCTCGAACACCGGCATGCCCTCCAGCGTCGGGTGCAGCACCGGCCCGTCGACGAACGCCGCCACCAGGCGGCCAGACAACACGCCTTCGAGCATGGTCCCGGAAGGCCCGGTGGACAGGTCCAGGTCGACCTTGGGGTAGCGCTGGTTGTAGGCCGCCAGCAAGGCCGGGATGCGCACCGCGGCCGTGCTTTCCAGCGACCCCAGGGCGAAGGTGCCTTGCGGGTCTTCACCGGCCACGGTCAACCGCGCCTCGTGCACCAGGTCGAGGATGCGCCGGGTGTATTCGAGGAAGTTCCAGCCCGCGGGGGACAGGCGCAGGCGGCTCTTTTCACGGATGAACAGCTCCACGCCCAGGTCCTCCTCCAGTTGCTTGATACGCGTGGTCAGGTTCGACGGCACCCGATGGATATGCTGCGCGGCGGCACTGATGCTGCCCTGCTCTGCCACGGCCTTGAAGATCTCCAGTTGCACCAGGTCCACAGCCTTTCTCCAAACGTGAATGTTTCGCTCATTATTATTCAGTTTTCATTAAAGCCATAGCCCACTAGTCTGGCGTCACGGTTCAACAACAACGAGAGTGTCCCGCCATGAGCGCGATCAGCAGCCTGACCCACGCCATCTCCCTCGACCCGTACAGCGGCGAGCAGATCGGCGCCTACCCGTTCGACACCGACGCCGCACTGGAAGCGGCGCTGCAACGCGCCAAGGTTGGCTATCGCCAGTGGCGCCAGGTGTCGCTGGGTCAGCGCAGCGAGTACCTGCTTGCCCTGGCCAGCACCCTCGAAACCAAGGCCGAAGCCTTCGCGCAAATGATCAGCCGCGAAATCGGCAAGCCTGTCGCCCAGGCCCGTGGTGAAGTCAGCAAGTGCGTCGGCCTGTGCCGCTGGTACGCCGAACATGGCCCGGCCATGCTCGCCGCCGAGCCGACCCAGGTCGAGAAAGCCCGCATCGAATACCGCCCGCTGGGCCCTATCCTGGCCGTGATGCCGTGGAACTTCCCGGTCTGGCAGGTACTGCGCGGCGCCGTGCCGGCGATCCTGGCCGGCAACACCTACGTACTCAAGCACGCGCCGAACGTGATGGGCAGCGCCTACCTGCTGGGCGAGCTGTTCAAGGATGCCGGCCTGCCGGAAGGCGTGTTCGAAGTGCTGAACGTGACCCCGGACGGCGTCACCCGCGCCATCAACGACCCGCGCATCGCCGCCGTGACCCTGACCGGCAGCGTGCGTGCCGGCATGGCGATTGGTGCACAAGCCGGCGCCGCGCTGAAGAAGTGCGTGCTGGAGCTGGGCGGTTCCGACCCGTTCATCGTGCTGGCCGACGCCGACCTGGATGCCGCCGTGAAAGCAGCCGTGATCGGCCGTTACCAGAACACCGGCCAAGTCTGCGCTGCGGCCAAGCGCCTGATCGTCGAGGAAAGCATCGTTGACGAATTCACCCGCAAGTTCGTCGAGGCCACTCGCGAGCTGAAGGTCGGCAACCCGCTGGAAGAAGGTACCTACATCGGCCCGATGGCCCGTTACGACCTGCGCGACGAGCTGGATGGCCAGGTCCAGGCGACCCTCGCCGAAGGCGCCACCCTGCTGCTGGGCGGCAACAAGGTCGAAGGCGTGGCCAACTTCTACGCGCCGACCGTGTTCGCCAACGTCACCCCGGACATGACCGCGTTCAAGCAGGAGCTGTTCGGGCCGGTGGCGGCGATCATCAGCGCACGTGATGCGGAGCATGCGGTGGAGCTGGCCAACGACAGCGAGTTCGGCCTGGCCTCGACCATCTACACCGCCGACTACGCGCTGGCCGAGCGCATGACCGCGGCGCTGGATACCGGCGGCGTGTTCATCAACGGCTATTGCGCTTCCGACCCCCGCGTGGCGTTTGGCGGGGTGAAGAAGAGCGGCTTCGGGCGTGAGCTGTCGCACTTTGGTGTGCGTGAGTTCACCAATGCCCAGACTGTGTGGCTGGACCGTAACTGATTCGATGCTCAGGGGCCGCATTGCGGCCCTGTGGGAGCGGGTTTACCCGCGAATCAGGCGACACGGTGCCCGGCACCGGCTGCGCCGGTGTTCGCGGGTGAACCCGCTCCCACAAGGACTTTGAAGGGCTGAAAAAGCAGCCCCAGGGCCTCAATCCCGAACCTGGTCCTTGACCCAGTCCAGCATCCCCCCCGGCACGATCAGTTCATGCCGCGCCCGCGAACAGGCGGTATACAACCCCGCCAGCATCCGCGCCCGCTCATTGCGGTTCCCCGCCACCTGCGGCGCTACCATCAGCTCCGGCGACACCATCACCCGGGCGAACTCCATGTTCTTCACATCCCGCACCCGCCCCAGGAACAGCTTGGGCGCCTTGTCCCAACGGTAACGGCTCTTGGCCCTGGCGAAGTGCTCTGGCGTGTAGCCCTTGCGCAGCATGTTGGCCACGGCGACGAACGCCTTGTCATCACCCTTGTCCTGCTCCAGCGCCTGCCAGCTGGCATAGCGGAACAGCATCGGGTGACGCGGCCGGGTGCCATGGCGGTACAGCTCGATGCAGTCTTCGACGAACAGCTCGAAGTCCTTGCGCGCGCTTTTCAGCAGCACGAACGGCACGCCCTGGTGGGTCAGGCGCTGGAACCAGCCAAACAGGCCCCATTCATCGTCGACGATCAGCGCCGTTGGCTGTTCCGGCACCGTTACCGCATCGAAGAAGCTGACCCGGGTGTAATGCTCGGCGCTGCCGCTGAAGGCTGCCTGGATCGCCGCCGGGTGGGCCTGGATCAGCGGGTTGAGCACGTTGTCCATCGCCGGCCCGGCCCGCAGCGAGTGGTCGATGTAACGCTGGCGGATGAAGCCGCCATGGTGCGCGCTGAGGCCGTTTAGGTTCTGCAGCTCGTCACCCAGGGCAATGATCGACTGCGGGCTGCGGTCGAGCACGGCAAGCATCGGTGCCGACAGCTCGTGGGCCTCGTCGACGATGACATGGGTGTAGCGGCTGTCGATCACATAACCGGTCAGCGACAGCAGTTTGACCCGGTGGTAGTCGCGCACCGGCAACTGGATTTCCCGTGCCGACGGGCGAATCAGCTCCTGCCAGTACAGCCGTGCCTTTTCCAGCAACACTTCCTGGTCCAGTGGCGTGGTCCCCGGCCCGGCCCAGGGCAGGTGGTGCAACTGCAGCTGGGTATCGGCGCTGTGGCAGAACGTGCGTACCGCGCGGATGCACAAGGAAACCACATCGCGCGCGGCGAGCGGGCCGATGTCGGGGATGGCCAGCCAACGTACCACCTGCGCATCCTGCGGGCGCCACGAAAGCTTGGTGCGATACGGGTCGCGCAGGCGCCAGCCGTTGCTGGTGAGGTCGCGGTTGAGCAGCTCGTCGGCCAGCTGGCCGAAGGTCAGCGCGGTGTAGGCGGCGGCGTCCTTGACCCGCGCCTGCAGGGCGCGCAGCTGGCCTTCGGTCAAGGCCAGCAACAGCGTGCGCTGCGGCTCGAGCAGGCGGGCGAACTGGTGAATCAGGAAGGTCTTGCCGGTGCCGGCAAAGCCCTGTACCGCCACCGACTCATCGATACCACTGAGGAATTCGCGCAGCAGGCGGTTCTGTTGGTCGCTGAGCATCAGGTCGCTGGCCAGGGCAGGCAGGTACACCGGGTGCAGCGGGGTTGCCCGCTGGCGGTAGCTGTCGGCGAACTGGAAGTTCCACTGGCCCTCGGCGTCCAGCAGCTCGTCGGCCTGGTACTCCACCTCGGCCGACAGCAGTGCGATACCGTTTTCGCCCAGCATGCCCAGGCCCATGGCGAAGGCTTCGCGATCGAAGTGCTGCGCTACCTGGCCCTGGAAGCGCCCCGGTGCGGCGCTTTCGACCTCGTTGGCAATGCGCACTATTTCGGCAAAGCGGCGTTCCTGCGCATCCGCCGAGGCGATGGCGGGCTGGCGCGGCAGGTTCTGCACGAACAGCACGGCGGCGGCGTCGAGGACGCTGGCGGTGGTGAAGAAGTCGGTGGTGGGCTCGCTGGCGAGGCGGTCGGCCTGGTCGCTGGGCAAAGGCAGGTAGAACATCGGCACCTCGGGTGGAATCAGGGCGGCACGATAGCAATTTTCGCTGTGGAATGCTGGGTTGTGTATTGCCTGGGCCGGCCTTTTCGCGGGCTTGCCCGCTCCCACAGGATCAACTCAGGGCCAGGCATTGTGAGGTCCCTGTGGGAGCGGGCGAGCCCGCGAAGAGGCCAGCAACTACACCACCAAACTACAAATTCAGCCCCTGCCCCGCTTCAAGGTCTCGCTGGGAAACTCCTTGAACAACTGCCGGTAACTCTCTGAAAACCTTCCCAAATGCCAGAACGACCAACGCATCGCCACCTCGGCCACGGTCACTTCACCGCCATGCAGCAGATCGCGCCGCGCACCGTTCAGCCGGCGCAGGCGCAACCAGTGCGCCGGCGGCATCCCGGTAAACGCCTTGAAGGCTTGCTGCAACTGACGCAAGGAAACCCCGGCAACATCCGCCAGCTCCACCAGGTTCAGCGTCTCCTCCGGGCAGTCGGCCGCCCACTCGCTCACCCGGCGCATGATCGCCCGTTCCTCGTCACGCCGGCCCAACGCCACGCCCTGCAGCCGCTGGCAGGCGTTGTCGAGGATGAACAGGCAGTCCTCCAGCAGCTGCTCCGCCAGGGCCTGCCCCTGCAGCGGGCAATCCGCCTGGCCCAGGCGGGTCAGCGTCGCGCTCAGCCAGCTGCCGAACAGCGCGTTCTGGCCGCTGCCCAGCGGCACCATGAACAACCCTTCCAGGCGCTGCGGGTCCAGCCCATGGCGGGCCAGGAAGGCCTGGTCGAACACGACCGCCACTTCCTGGTAGTTCTCCGGGGTGATCCAGATGTTGCGGCTCTGCTCGTTCAGCAGGTACAGGCTGTTCTCGCTGCGGTCGAAGCAGAACGCCAGCGAACCGCTGGGCGCGCGGAAAAACTGCTCCACCCGGGTGTTCAGCCGCTCCTCGTATACATCCACCCCGTCCAGCCCCAGGCAACGCAGCTCACCGCTGAAATGCCCGGGCGACATCTGCCGGTACTGCTGCTGCCAGCCAGGGGTGGCACGTACTTGTTCGGTCACGTCGGTGGTGTGGAAAGCCTGGACTTGCAGGGCATTGGCGGTTGTCACGCTCGGTCCTAGTTGCACTCTTTTGGTGCATTCATTGCCGGAGAAAGTGGATAGATCAGCCATGCGGGCTGCGACCAAGATAGTCTCCAGCGCGTCACCTGGGAAGCGGGACGCCTTCGAAACCGTAGAACGGTTTACGCTGGCACGCTTGCTCCCACACTAAAACCCAACCAAGAGGTCTGTATGAACGCCCCCTTCGATCAGCTGTCCACCTGGCTGAAAGAACACCGGATCACCGAAGTCGAATGCGTGATCAGCGACCTGACCGGCATCGCCCGCGGCAAGATCGCGCCCACCGCCAAGTTTCTCCATGAGCGTGGCATGCGCCTGCCCGAGAGCGTGCTGCTGCAGACGGTCACCGGCGACTACGTTGACGATGACATCTACTACAACCTGCTCGATGCCGCCGACATCGACATGGTCTGCCGCCCAGACCCGAGCGCCGTGTACCAGATCCCGTGGGCGATCGAGCCGACCGCGATCGTGATCCACGACACCTTCGACAAGCAAGGCAACCCCATCGAGCTGTCGCCGCGCAACGTGCTGAAGAAAGTGCTCAAGCTGTATGCCGACAAAGGCTGGCAGCCGATCGTGGCACCGGAGATGGAGTTCTACCTGACCCAGCGCTGCGAAGACCCGGACCTGCCACTGCAAGTGCCGCTGGGGCGTTCCGGCCGTGCCGAAAGCGGCCGCCAGTCGTTCTCGATCGATGCCGCCAACGAGTTCGACCCGCTGTTCGAAGACGTTTATGACTGGTGCGAGATCCAGGGCCTGGACCTGGACACGCTGATCCATGAAGACGGCCCGGCGCAGATGGAGATCAACTTCCGCCATGGCGACGCCCTGGACCTGGCCGACCAGATCACCGTGTTCAAGCGCACCATGCGTGAAGCCGCGCTCAAGCACAACGTGGCTGCCACCTTCATGGCCAAGCCGATCACCGACGAGCCCGGCAGTGCCATGCACCTGCACCAGAGCGTGGTCGACATCGCCACCGGCAAGCCGATCTTCGCCAATGAAGACGGCAGCATGAGCCAGCTGTTCCTGTACCACATCGGCGGTTTGCAGAAGTACATCCCCAAGCTGCTGCCGATGTTTGCGCCCAACGTCAACTCGTTCCGCCGCTTCCTGCCGGACACCTCGGCACCGGTGAACGTCGAGTGGGGTGAAGAAAACCGCACCGCCGGCCTGCGCGTGCCCACCTCCAGCCCCGAGGCAATGCGCGTGGAAAACCGCCTGCCGGGCGCCGATGCCAACCCGTACCTGGCCATCGCCGCCAGCCTGCTGTGCGGCTATCTGGGCATGGTCGAGCGCATCGAGCCCAGCGCACCGGTGCAGGGCCGTGCCTACGAGCGGCGCAACCTGCGCCTGCCGATCACCATCGAGGACGCCCTGCAGCACATGGAAGACTGCGAGACCGTGCAGCAGTACCTGGGCAAGCAGTTCGTCCAGGGTTACGTGGCGGTCAAGCGTGCCGA
>RCUL01001011.1_pt1 | contig 11542 bp, 11 predicted proteins | sample 2167521 | NCBI WGS metagenome assembly RCUL01 (sample SAMN09932745, study PRJNA488358) | compost metagenome | feature: garden; material: soil; isolation source: compost soil in acetic acid-enriched culture | place: Germany: Experimental Botanical Garden Goettingen | collected 2016-01-27 | reverse complement strand
GTTGTGGCAAGGAAGCCTTCGCCGAGGCAGTGCACCACGCTAGCCAGCGGCGCGGCAAGCCGTTCGTGGCAGTCAACTGCGCCTCGATTCCCGAAAGCCTGATAGAGAGCGAGTTGTTCGGTTACCGCGGCGGCAGTTTTACCGGGGCGCGCAAGGAAGGCATGCGCGGCAAGCTGCTGCAGGCCGATGGCGGCACATTGTTGCTCGACGAGATCGGTGACATGCCGCTGGCGCTGCAGACCCGTCTGCTACGGGTGCTGGAGGAACGTCAGGTGGTGCCGATCGGTGGTGAGCCGCAAGCGGTCGATGTGCGGATCGTCAGTGCTACCCACCGCGACCTGCTTGAGCGGGTGGAGCAGGGCACCTTCCGCGAGGACCTGTATTACCGGCTCAATGGCCTGGAAGTGACGATGCCGGCGGTGCGTGAGCGCAGTGACAAGGCTCAGTTGCTGGATTTCCTGTTGCGACAGGAAGCGCAAGGCCAGGCCATCGAAATCGAGCCAAGCGCCCGCCAGGCGCTGCTGGATTTTGCCTGGCCGGGCAATGTGCGCCAGATGCGCAACGTGCTGCGTACGTTGGTGGCATTGTGTGAGGATTGTCATGTCGCGTTTGCGGATCTGCCCGCAATCGTGCGCAACACTTCCAGCCCTGTAGGAGCGGCCTTGTGTCGCGAAAGGGCCGCCGAGCGGCCCCAGGATTTCGATAGCGCTGCCCAGTTTGCGGGGGCCGCTTCGCAGCCCTTTCGCGACACAAGGCCGCTCCTACAGGCGGAGGGCCAGGCCCTGTTATCCGTACTGGAGGCAAACCGCTGGCACCTGACCCGTGTCGCCGAGCACTTGGGTATCAGCCGCAATACCTTGTATCGAAAACTGCGCAAACACGGCATCGCCAGGGGCGTCTGAGCGAAACAGCGAGTGCGATTTCCCGCGCCCTGGGCTACCCTGCCTCGAAGTTTTGCGAGGTCGACCATGCATATTCATATTCTCGGTATTTGCGGCACTTTCATGGGTTCGCTGGCGGTGCTGGCCAAAGAACTCGGCCACCGTGTGACCGGTTCGGACGCCAACGTCTACCCACCGATGAGCACCCAGCTCCAGGCCCAAGGCATCGAGCTGACCCAAGGCTATGACCCGGCCCAGCTGGACCCGGCACCGGACCTGGTGGTGATCGGCAACGCCATGTCGCGGGGCAACCCGGCGGTGGAGCATGTGCTCAACAAAGGCCTGCCTTATGTCTCCGGCCCCCAGTGGCTGGCCGACCATGTGCTGCAGGGGCGTTGGGTGCTGGCCGTGGCCGGTACCCACGGCAAGACCACCACCAGCAGCATGCTGGCCTGGGTGCTGGAGCATGCCGGCATGAGTCCGGGCTTCCTGATCGGTGGCGTGCCGCAGAACTTCTCGGTGTCGGCACGCTTGGGCGATACGCCGTTCTTCGTGGTCGAGGCCGACGAATACGACAGCGCCTTCTTCGACAAACGTTCGAAGTTCGTGCACTACCGTCCGCGCACTGCGATTCTCAATAACCTTGAGTTCGACCACGCGGACATCTTCCCGGATCTGGCCTCCATCGAGCGCCAGTTCCATCACTTGGTGCGCACCATTCCGAGCGAAGGCCTGGTGATCCATCCGACCACCGAACAGGCGCTGGAGCGGGTAATCGGCATGGGTTGCTGGACGCCAGTGCAGACCACCGGCGAGGGTGGCCAATGGCAGGCGCGCTTGCTCAGTGCCGACGGCTCGCGCTTCGAAGTGCTGTTCGAGGGGCAAGCGCAAGGCGTTGTGGACTGGGCCCTGACCGGCCAGCACAACGTTGCCAACGCGCTGGCAACATTGGCCGCTGCCCGTCACGTGGGGGTGGTGCCTGCCATGGGCATTGCAGGCCTGAGCGCGTTCAAGAGCGTCAAGCGGCGCATGGAAAAGGTCGCAGAAGTTCAAGGCGTGACCATCTATGACGACTTCGCTCACCATCCGACGGCTATCGCCACCACCCTCGACGGCCTGCGCAAGCGGGTGGGCGAGGCACCGGTGATCGCCATCATCGAGCCTCGTTCCAACTCCATGAAGCTGGGCGCGCACCGTGACGGCCTGCCGGAAAGCGTCAACGATGCCGACCAGGTAGTCTGGTATGCGCCAGCCAACCTGGGCTGGGACCTGGCGGCGACTGCGGCGCAGTGCAAGGTGCCGAGCGTGGTCGCCGACAGCCTCGAAGCGATCATCGAGCGGGTCAAGGGCCAGGCGCGGCCGGGCACACACGTGGTGATCATGAGCAACGGCGGCTTTGGCGGCCTGCATGGCAAATTGGCCGAGGCCCTGAAGTGAGCGGGCCGGAACGCATCACCCTGGCCATGACCGGCGCCTCCGGCGCGCAGTATGGCTTGCGTCTGCTCGATTGCCTGGTGCGCGAAGACCGTGAGGTGCATTTTCTCATCTCCAAGGCCGCGCAATTGGTGATGTCCACCGAGACCGACGTGCTGCTGCCGCCCAAGCCTCAGGCCATGCAGGCCTTTCTGACCGAGTACACCGGTGCTGCCGATGGGCAGATCCGCGTGTATGGCAAGGAGGACTGGATGTCGCCGGTGGCCTCGGGCTCCGGCGCACCGGCGGCCATGGTGGTGGTGCCGTGCTCCACCGGCACCTTGTCGGCCATCGCCACCGGGGCCTGCAACAACCTGATCGAACGTGCCGCCGACGTGACCCTCAAGGAGCGTCGCCAGCTGATCCTGGTGCCGCGCGAGGCGCCATTCTCGACCATCCATCTGGAGAACATGCTCAAGCTCTCGCAGATGGGCGCGGTTATCTTGCCGGCGGCCCCAGGCTTCTATCACCAGCCGCAGACCATCGACGACCTGGTCGACTTCGTCGTGGCGCGTGTTCTCAACCTGCTGAACATCCCGCAGGACATGTTGCCGCGTTGGGGGGAGCATCATCTTGGGGCGGATGATTGAAGCGCACTTTACCTGCAATGCTGGCCGTCCTGCTGCTTGACGGCTGTGCCACGGTGCGCACGCTTGATGCCAACAAACCGGGCGCGCCGGTGGTGTATGCCGGCACCCGGCTGGACTTGTACGTGATCAATGGCGGGTGCTGCCCCAAGGACCATTTCGGGGCTCAGGCGCCTACATATCCACGGCTGGACCTGCCTGGGAGCATGCTGCTCGACACCCTGCTGTTGCCATTATCGTTGCTGACGGCTGCCGGGATCGGCTTCCAGGCCACTGGCGGTCTGTAACGGCCTCACCGCCGGCTCGCCGGCGACAGGGCCGTTCAGGCGGGCGCTATTTCTTGCCTAATCTACGCAGCTCATCCGACTCGACAACCCTAATCCCGTCCTCTTCCTCCAGCGCCAGGCGCCATAGCGCCCGCGCCAATGTGCAGGCTTCGATGCCCCGATACTTGCCCGGCATCAACCGCGCAAACGGGGAAGCCAGCCGTTCGCCCAAGCGCGGCGCAATGCGCTCACCCAGCAGCAGCGAAGGCCTGACAATCGTCAGTTGCGGCCAATCCTGCGCCTTGAGCGCCTCTTCCATTTCGCCCTTGACCCGGTTGTAGAAGATCGACGACTTGGGATCGGCGCCGATGGCGCTGACCACCAGCAGGTGGCGCGCACCCATCTCCCGTGCACGCTTGCTGAAGGCCACCACCATGTCCAGGTCGACGGCGCGGAACGCCTGCTCGGAGCCGGCCTGCTTCAAGGTAGTGCCCAGGCAGCAGTAAGCGATGTCCACGCGCCCGGCCAGTTGCGGTAGGAACACCGCAGGGTCACCGACCGGGTTTTCCAGGTGTGGGTGTTCGGCCAGGGGGCGGCGGGTGGGTGCCAGAACGCGGCTGATGGTGGGCTCGTTGAGCAGGCGGTCAAGCAGGTGTTCACCCGTCAGGCCCGTGGCTCCGGCAAGCAGGACATGCTGAGGCGTCAAGTACATGATGTCTCTCCTGTGTTACACACAAGTCTAGTGCGGGGCTGGCCTTTTTTCCTGCCCCTGCGAAGTCGCTTGTGCGGCATTGCGTAAGGCTTTTTCAGCTTGCTGCTGGCGCAAGCGTTGCCAATGTGCCAGTACGGTTGATGGTGCCCAGATCTGTGGCTCGGAGGCTTCGAAACCTTCCCTCTTCTCACGTTCGGCAACACTGCTGCGCGCCAGTTCGAACGCTTGTTCGAGGTCGTCGGTCTGGTTCAGCGCTTGGGCAAACAGAGCCTCGCCGAAATAGGTGAAATCGGCCTCTTCCGAGCAGCCGAATGACACCCTGTCCGCCCGTGCGGCAGTCATGATGATTGTCCGCTCATCTTTGAGCGGGGCGATGTAACCCCCTGAATAGCAGGCGGAGATGACGATCACCTTGTCGCGCTCTTTGAGCGGCGCCAAGGCGCTGGCCAGTTCGTCGGCGGACAGGTCGGCAAGCTGCAGGCGTGGTTGGTCGAATACCAACTGGTGGTCCTGGCTGCCATGGCTGGTCAGGTAGATGAACACCAAGTCCTGCGGGCCGGTGCGCTCAGCCAGTGTGCGGGCGGCGCGGGTAAGGTTCTCGCGGGTTGCCATGGGCCGTGTGGACATCTGGTCGCGGTGGTTGACCAGCGTGATCTGGCCGTGGGCACCGAAGCGCACCTTCAAAAGATTGCTGACGTAGTCGGCCTCGCGCAGAAATACACTCTGCTGGCCGTCACCGGCGACCACCAGGCTATACAGCTCAATGGGCGGCGCGGAGCGCGGTACGCGCGCCAGCGCCTCATCCAGTAGCTTGCCCTGATTGAGCAGGGCCAGTTCCAGCGGGTCGGGGAGCAGTTTGCCGTTGTGGTCGCGAACGCGCACACCATTGACCCAGTAACCGCTTTGCACCTTGCCGCTGGCCAGGGTCAGTTTACCCTGGCCCTGGTAGGCGTCGTTTTCGAAGCCGCCGACGTAGCGGCTGCCATCGGGCAATTGCAGGCTGCCCTGGCCGGCCAGGCGCCAGTCGACGAAGCTGCCCTTGTAGTGGCTGCCATCGCTGCCCAGCATTTCCCCCTCGCCAAGCAGCGAGCCGTCCTTGAACTCGCCGATCCAGACATCGCCTTCGGCGTTTTCATAGCGGCCACGACCTTCCAGGCGGTTGTCCTTGAACTCGCCGATATATTGCTCGCCATCGACGCTGTCGTAGGTGCCGCTGCCCTGCAACAGACCGTCGACGAAGCGGCCACTGAACTGATTGCCGCTGGCATCGCTGCGTACGCCGGCACCATTGGGCTTGCCGCTGGCAAACAAGCCCTGGTAACGGCTGCCGTCCGCCAGTTCGAGCTCACCCGCGCCATGGTACTGATCGTCCTTGAACTGGCCGCGGTAGGTCTGGTCCGCCTGCTTGAGCGTACCTTCGCCGTCGCGACGGCCGTGGCTGAAGGTGCCTGCATAGTGGCTGCCGGGGGTGGTCAGGTCGCCCACGCCCTGGAACAGGCCGGCGGCGAACTGGCCGCGATAGAACTCGCCATTGCTGCCATGCCACTCGCCCTGGCCATGCCATTGGCCATCCTTGAAGCCGCCGGCGTACCAGCTGCCGTTGGGATAGTCGATGCGCCCTTCGCCTTGCAGCAAGCCGTCAACCACCTGGCCCCTGTAACGACCGCCATCGGGCAGGCGCGCATCCGGTGGCAACAGCGATTCACCATCGCCACAGGCAGCGAGCATCAGGGTCAGGGTGAGAGGCAACAGAGCACGCATGGCCGAATCCGGGCAAAAGTTATGCCGAGTATGCCGCACAATGGGGCGGATGAGACAGCCATGGCAGGGGCCGCGTGGCGACCCCCAAAAAAAGATCAGACGAAGCAGAGCGAAAGCGGCTCGGCGATATAGGCCGGCTTCTCTTCGCCTTCGATCTCCAGTGTCGCGGTAGCCTTGAGCAACCACTGCCCAGGTTTCTTCTCGGTCACCTCACCCAGATCCACCTTCAGGCGCACCTTGCTGCCGACTTTCACCGGCTGAATGAAACGCACACTGTCGAGCCCGTAATTGACCACCATCTTCAGGCCTTCAGGCAGCACCAGTATGTCTTCCATCAGCTTTGGAATCAGCGACAAGGTCAGGAAGCCATGGGCAATGGTGCAGCCAAAGGGTGTCTTGGCCGCTTTGTCAGGGTCGACATGGATGAATTGAAAATCGCCCGTGGCCTCAGCGAACAGGTTGATGCGTTGCTGGTCGATCTTCAGCCAGTCGGAACGTCCCAGTTCCTTTCCAACGTACTGCGAAAGCTCGGTAACCGGTACATAGGGCATCGCGACTCTCCAGGTTGTCATTTGGTACGAGTGTGCAAGATCAGCACGGCGAACAATTACAGTCAAGTTGCCAGCATCAGGGCGAATATCCGCCCATAGCCTTGCGCGTGCTTATAATGGCCGGCATGGCCGAAAGGAGATCCTTATGCTGTTGCGTGGTTTGACCTGGCTGGTGCTGTTCCAGCTGCTGGGTACGGCGCTCAATCATCTGTTGGTGCCGATACTGCCCGGGCCGATCATCGGCCTTTTGCTTTTGTTGTCGTTCCTCATGGCCCGCGGTGAGGTCGGCAAGCCGTTGAACGAGGCGGCGAGCAGTCTGTTGCGTTACCTGCCGCTACTGTTGGTGCCGCCAGCAGTGGGTGTGATGGTGTATGCCAAGGATATCGCTGCAGACTTCTGGGCCATCGCCGGCGCGCTTCTGATCTCCTGCCTGGCCACCTTGGTCTTTGTCGGTGTATTGATGCAGAAACTCATGCATCGCCAGGGCAAGCGCGGGGAGCAGCCATGATCCTCGATTGGCAGGGCGCGCTCGATGCGGTTGTCCACCATCCGCTGTTTGGCATTGGTATTACGCTGGGTGCCTATCAGGTGGTGCTGGCAGCTTACGAGAAAACCCGCTGGATCTTCCTGCAGCCGGTACTGGTGTCGATGGTCATGGTGATCGGTGTGTTGCTGGTCTGTGGTATCGACTACCGTGAGTACCGCAAGAGCACCGAGATCATGAACATCCTGCTGGGGCCGGCCACGGTGGCCTTGGCCGTGCCGCTCTACCTCAACCTGCGGCGTATCCGGCAGCTGTTCTGGCCGACATTTACTACGCTGGTAATCGGAGGCCTGTTCGCCACGCTCTGCTGCCTGTTGCTGGGCTGGTGGTTCGGCGCCGAACACATGATCCTGATGACCATGGCGCCGAAGTCGGTGACCTCACCGATTGCCATGCTTGTGGCCGAGCAAATTGGTGGTGTGGCGGCCCTGGCGGCGGTCTTCGTGTTGATCACCGGGGTGATCGGGGCCATTTTCGGCCCTGCGCTGTTGAGCCGTTTTGGTGTGCATAGCCCCGAGGCGCGCGGCATGTCCCTGGGCGTGACCGCGCATGCCGTGGGTACCTCGGTGGCCTTGCAGGAAAGTGACGAGTGCGGCGCGTTTGCCGCACTGGCAATGAGCCTGATGGGGGTGGCCACGGCGGTGTTCCTGCCGTTGGCGGTCAGCCTGGTGGCTTGAGGAGTTGTGATGACGCTACCGCTGTTTCCCCTCAATACTGTGTTGTTTCCCGGTTGCCTGCTGGATTTGCAGATATTCGAAGCCCGCTACCTGGACATGATTGGCCGCTGCATGAAGCAGGGCACAGGCTTTGGTGTGGTGTGCATCGTCGAAGGCGAGCAGGTCGGCAAGGCGCCGCCTGTGGTTGCATCGATCGGGTGCGAGGCGCTGATCCGTGATTTTGTCCAGCAGGACAACGGCTTGCTGGGTATCCGTGTGGAAGGTGTGCGGCGCTTCGAGCTGGGTCAGACCGAGGTGCAGAAAGACCAGTTGCTGCTGGGCGATGTGCATTGGCTGGCGGAGCAGGCGGACAGCCCGCTGACCGATCAGGACGATGACCTGCTGGCCCTGCTGGTGGCGTTGGGTGAGCACCCGATGGTCGAGGCGCTGGACATGCCCCGTGACGTCGCGGGGCGCCAGGCACTGGCCAACCAGCTGGCTTATCTGCTGCCGTTCATGGAAGAGGACAAGCTGGACTTGCTGGCGATCGACTCGCCGTCGCAGCGGCTGGCAGAAATCCAGAGGCTGCTGGAGCGGATTCAGGGTGAGTTGTTTGCCTGATAGAGGGTGGTTGCCTTTATGGCCCTATCGCCGGCTTGCCGGCGATAGGGCTGTACAGGCAGCGTCAATATTGGTAACGCTCCAGGGCCAGCGGCAAGGCATACAGGGCAAAGAAAGCCAGCAACGCGATACATGCCGGTAATACCAGCCACCATACCCGTTGTGGCAATGCATTGAGCGGCTGGCGATATTGCACCAGCGTCAGGCTGAGCGCGCAGACGCAGCAGGCCAGCAAGGCTCCGGCCAGGATGTCGGTCGGCCAATGCGCTCCCAGGTACACGCGCGACAGGGCAATCGCCAACGCCGGAATGCACCCCAGCATCACCCAAGTCAGGCGCATGCGTGGCGGCTGGCCACGCCCGGCCAGCACCGCCATCACCAGGAAGAACGCAAACGAGGCCGAGCTATGCCCGCTGGGCATGCTGTAACTGGTCAAGGGGTCGGTCAGCACCTCCGGTCGCGCCCGGGCGAACAGCCATTTCAGCGAGCCATTGGCAATTGCCGTACCCATCAAGGCGCCACCGGCGAACAGTGCATGCCGCCATTGTCGGGCGAGCAGCAGCAGGCCGGTGAGCAGCCCGCCCAGGAACAGTTGGGTGCGGAAATCGCCCAGGCGGGTTACCAGTACCATGGTGCCGTCCAAGGCTTGGCTGCGATGCTCCTGCACCAGGGTCATCACGCCCTGGTCGAACTCGTGAAAATACGGCCATCCCAGAAACACCCCGGCCAATGCCAGAAAGCTCAAGCCGGCGATCAGCCGCGTCCCGTGGCGCTGGTCGCGTACGCTGCTGTTCAGGCTCAGCCCGATCAGCACCGCCAGGGCGCCGGCGATGATGCCTGCATCCAGCCAGAACCCTTCCGGCAATGGCAGGCGCATGGCCGCCCCGGTAGCCCAGCCCGGCAACAGGTAGGCGACCGACCAGCCGGCACCGGCCAGCACGCTGACCGCGATGAAGCGCGGCAACGGCATGTCAAACATGCCCGCGACCATCGGCAGCATCGGCCGCAGCGGGCCGATGAAACGGCCAACCAGCAAGCTGGCGATGCCGTAGCGCTGGAAGTAGGTTTCAGCGCTGCCGATCCATTCCGGGTGGTGGCGCAACAGGGGTAGGCGGCGGATGTTCTGGTGGAAGTACTTGCCTATCGTGTAAGACAGGGCGTCACCGAGCAGGCCGCCGAGGAACCCCAGCAGCAATGTTTCGCCCAGGCTGAAGGTTCCGCTGCCGGCCAATACCGCGACGGCAAACAGCAGTACCGTACCAGGTACGATGATGCCGGCGATGGCCAGGCATTCGATGCAGGCCACCAGAAAAATTGCCACGCCAAGCCACTGCGGGTTGGCGCTGAGCCAGCCGGTCAGGCTGTCGAGCCATTGGCCCATGTTTCAGCTTCCTTGTTTGAGAATGAAAAAGTCTTGCCCTTCGACTTGCCCCCGGCGCAGCGGGTTCCGGGTGCAGAAGCGGGCGTATTCGGCGTCGATGAAACGGTACGGCAGGTGCTCATCGCGGCCATGGGGGATACCCAGGCGCGCGGCCTGGACCACTTTGGGCACGGTGATGGCACAATCCTCGACGTACAGGCGTTCAGGGTCGAAGCGCTGGCCATCCCACTGCGCTACCTTCAAGCCCAAGGCCCGGCAGAGCAGGGTCTGGCCGGCGCACAGGCGTTCGGCTGGGCGCAGCTTGCCGCTGGCGTCGGGGTTGTTCAACTGCATTTGCGCCAGGCTGTTGGCACCGGAAAGGGCGTCCACCCAGGGGTAGGCCGACTTTATGAGCACTGCATTGCCTGGGCCGTGTGCGCTGAAGTTGAGCGAGTCACCTCCGCGGGCGTAATACATGTAGATATGCCCGCCATCGAGAAACAGCGCCCTGCGCTTTTCTGTGTAGCCAAGCGAGGCATGGCTGCCCTTGTCAGTCAGGTAATAGGCCTCGGTTTCGATGATCCGTGCGGCCAGCCACAGGTCGCCATGCCGATGGCGGATGACCTTGCCCAGCAGGGCTTTGGCCAGGGTCTGGGCGTCTCGGTCGAAGAAGCTGTCGGGCAAGGCGCGGGCAGGGCAGGGGGTCGTGTCTGGCATGCTGGCGGTTCGTCGTGGTCAGGCGCGGATGATAGCAACGATTGGCTTAATCGAGGCTGAACCAAGACAGTTCGATAAGGCCGGTTACATCTTTCCTACAGATTCTTGTCTGCCATTTTCTACCATCCGCCACCCGCCGCTGGGCGTATACCTGCGCGGCAGTTATAATCAGCCGATTTCCCCTTCGCCAAGACACCGAACCCATGACTGAGTCCGTTCTTGACTACATGACCCGTTTGGGTCGCGCCGCTCGCCAGGCCTCCCGGGTGATCGCCCGCGCCAGCACTGCGCAGAAGAACCGCGCCCTGCAGGCTGCTGCCGATGCACTGGACGCCGCGCGTGCCGAGCTTACCGCAGCCAACGAACAGGACCTGGCCGCCGGCCGTGCCAACGGTCTGGAGCCTGCCCTGCTCGACCGCCTGGCCCTGACCCCAGCGCGTATCGACGGCATGATCACCGGCCTGCGCCAGGTGGCCAGCCTGGCAGACCCGGTCGGCGCCATCCGCGACATGAGCTATCGCCCGTCGGGTATTCAGGTCGGCAAGATGCGCGTGCCGCTGGGGGTGATCGGGATCATCTACGAATCGCGCCCGAACGTGACCATCGATGCCGCCAGCCTGTGCCTGAAGTCCGGCAACGCCACCATCCTGCGCGGCGGCTCCGAGGCCATTCACTCCAACCGCGCCATCGCTACCTGCATTCAGCGTGGCCTTGCCGAGGCCGGCCTGCCGGCCGCCGTGGTTCAGGTGGTCGAGACCACCGACCGTGAGGCGGTTGGCGCGCTGATCAGCATGCCTGAGTTTGTCGATGTCATCGTCCCGCGGGGCGGCCGTGGCCTGATCGAACGCATCAGCCGCGATGCCCGTGTGCCGGTCATCAAGCACCTGGACGGCATCTGTCACGTCTATGTTGCCGAGCACGCGGACCTGGACAAGGCCTTGCGCGTTGCTTTCAACGCCAAGACTTACCGTTACGGTATTTGCGGTGCGATGGAAACCCTGCTGGTCGACCAGCGTGTGGCTGAAGGTTTCCTGCCGGAAATGGCCCGCCGTTTCCAGGAAAAGGGCGTCGAACTGCGCGGGTGCGAGCGTACCCGTGCGCTGATCGAGGCCAAGCCGGCCAGCGAAGACGATTGGCTCACCGAGTACCTCGACGCCATCCTGTCGATTCGTGTGGTCGATGGCCTGGACCAGGCCATCGAGCACATCAACCACTATGGCTCGCACCACACCGACTCGATCATCAGCGAACACCAGGGTGAAGCCCGCCAGTTCATGGCCGAGGTCGATTCGGCGTCGGTCATGCTCAACACCCCGACCTGCTTCGCCGACGGCTTCGAGTACGGCCTGGGCGCGGAAATCGGTATTTCCACCGACAAGCTGCACGCCCGCGGCCCGGTCGGCCTGGAAGGCC
>RCUL01001010.1_pt1 | contig 11542 bp, 11 predicted proteins | sample 2167521 | NCBI WGS metagenome assembly RCUL01 (sample SAMN09932745, study PRJNA488358) | compost metagenome | feature: garden; material: soil; isolation source: compost soil in acetic acid-enriched culture | place: Germany: Experimental Botanical Garden Goettingen | collected 2016-01-27 | reverse complement strand
CTGAAAAGCCGGCAGATGGCCTCCTGGGCCAGCGGCGACTACGCCGTGATCGGCATCACCCTGCAACTGGTCGGCGAACTGCTGGCCGAAGCCTGCGACCTGCGCCACGGGGAATCCGTGCTGGACGTCGCCGCCGGCAACGGCAATGCCACCCTCGCCGCCGCGCGCCGCGGCGGCCGGGTGACCTCCACCGATTACGTGCCGGCCCTGCTGGAACGCGGCCAGGAACGCGCACGCGCCGAGCACCTGGAAGTGAAATTCCAGGCTGCCGATGCCGAAGACCTGCCGTTCGACGACGCCAGCTTCGATGTGGTGCTGTCCACCTTCGGCGTGATGTTCACCCCCGACCAGGCCAAGGCTGCCGCCGAGCTGGCGCGGGTCTGCCGCCCCGGCGGGCGCATCGGCCTGGCCAACTGGACGCCGGAAGGCTTCATCGGCCAGGTGTTCAAGACCCTTGGCCGCCACCTGCCACCTCCACCCGGGGTGCAACCGCCGTCGCGCTGGGGCGTCGAGGAGCACCTGCACAGCCTGTTCGGCGACAGCGCCCGGTCGATCGCGGTGACCCGCCGCCAGTTCAACTTCCGCTACCGCTCGGCCGCGCACTTCATCGAGGTCTTCCGCACCTGGTACGGCCCGGTCCACAAGGCCTTCGCCGCCCTCCCCGCCGATGGCGCCGAAGCCCTGGAGCGCGACCTGACCGAACTGCTGGAACGCAGCAACCGCGCCGGACCGGATTCGCTGATCGTGCCCAGCGAGTACCTGGAGGTGGTGATCACCCGCAGCTCGCGGTCCTGAGCCGCACCCGCAGCCCTGCAGATCCGGAACGGTAGGATGGGTGGAGCCCCGCGATACCCATCAGCCTTACCCCCATGGGTATCGCTTCGTCGCGGAGCGCCGCCCGCCCCATCCTACGGATTGCAGACTGCAGGGCCGATCCCGAAATTTCGCAAATCTGGTAGCCTCGGCGCATTCCGCCTCAGCGGCAGCAGCCATGGAAGCCCAGGACCAATGCCCAATTCGATTCTCGACCCACTGGACTATGAAATCGTTCGCGAGTTGCAGGAGGACGGGCGCAGGGCCTTCCGCGAAGTCGCGCGCAATCTCTCGGTGCCCGAAGCCACCGTCCGCACCCGGGTGAAGCGCCTGCAGGACCAGGGCATCCTGCAGATCCTCGCCTTCACCAACCCCTCCAAGCTCGGCCAGGCCAAGCTGGCGCTGCTCTTCGTCGAAGTCGCTCCCCAGGACCACGACCGCGTGGTCGATACCCTGGGCCGCTGGAGCGAGGTCAGCTACCTCTCCACCACCCTGGGCAACGCCGATATCTGCGTGCAGGTGCTCTGCCGCGATGACGAGACCCTCTGGGGCCTGCAACAGAAGGTCCGCAGCCTGCCCGGCGTGCAGGAAGTGCGGATGATGCAGGAAGTGAAGGTGCACAAGATCCGTTTCACCATTCCGGTGGGGCAGACGGAAGAGTCCTGAGCTCCCCCGGCATTTCCAGCCGTAGGGTGCGCTGCGCGCACCGATATGCCAGCACGGTGTTCGTGGTGCGCGTAGCGCACCCTACCGGGTAGGCCGCGACTGCTTCAGCCCGATCGCCGCGGGCGGGAGACACCGCCCGTTGTGGGAGCGAATTCATTCGCGATGCAGAGCCACCCTCCGGCACCGGAAAGCCGGGGCCGCTCCGCGTCCCTTTCGCGAATGAATTCGCTCCTACAGGCCAGAATCCCCACATTTCCCGCACCACTCGTCCGCGCATTGCGCATTTTTCACCCCGCATCTCTCGCGCATTGCGCATTTCCCTACGCGCCTTCGTCGCGCACGCCCTGATCTGATCTTCCCCGACTCCATCCACGAGCCGCTTTAGCGCGCGCCTTCCAGGCCGGGTTCCGCTTTGGTGCATCGCTCGCGCCACGAATGCGCAATGCGTATTTTTATTACGACCACATTGCGCAATGCGTATTTTCAATCACCATAAACGTATACATGCGCAATTAAACGTCTTAGCATCCACTCATCGCGCGACCTTCCAACAAACACAACACAAGATGAGGGCGATGCAATGCACCAGGCCAACCCGGACTCCGAGCCGTCGGCAGTACTCGCAAAATCCATTCGCTGGTGGGATGGGGTGGCCATCACCCTGAGCCTGCCCGCGGCCCTGTTCGTCGGCCTCGGCTATTCCATCGGCGCCATCGGTGCCTGGGCCGCCATCGCGCTCTGGGCCGTGATCGCCGCCGTCGCGGTGCTGCACAACTGGGTCTATTCGGAAATGGGCGCCATGTTCAGCGAGAAGTCCGGCGGCATCGCGCTCTATGCCAACGAGGCCTGGAGCCAGCGCATCCCCTGCCTCGGCCCGCTGGCCACCTACGCCTACTGGTTCGCCTGGGCCACCGCCCCGGCGATCTGGGGCCTGGCGGTGGCGCAGATCCTCACCGAGCAGTTCTTTCCCAACGCCAGCTACAGCCTGGACCTGGGCGTGATGCAGCTGGACCTGCCGCAACTCATCGCCCTGGGCGTGGCCCTGTTTTCCTGGGCCCTGAGCATGGTCAACCTGCGCTTCACCATGATCATCATCACCGCCGCCGGCGTGCTGCTGATGATCCCGGTGCTGATCTTCAGCGGCAGCTTCCTGGCCAGCGGGTGGACCACCGCAAGCTTCACCTGGCGCATCAGCGGCGATGCCGAAGGCCTGCGCACCGTGCTCGCCTGGCTGTTCGTCATGGCCTGGTCGGCCTATGCCGTGGAGGCCGCCGCCTCCTTCATTCCCGAGTTCCGCGACACGGTGCGGGACACCCGCAAGGCCCTGCGCATCTCGGCGATCATCCTGCTGCTGGTGTTCACCCTGACTCCGCTGGGCCTGGCTGGCCTGCTGGGCGAACAGGCCCTGGCCGAGCACCCTTACGGATTCCTGCAGATCGGCGCCCAGGCGCTGCTGGGTGGAGGCGCGGCGCTGATCACCCTGGTGCTGATCGCCGGCATCCTGGTGCTCTCGGTAATGGGTACCGCCGACGCCGGCCGCGCCCTCTACCAGAGTTCCCTGGATGGCCTGACCGTGCGCCAGTTCGGCACCCTCAACCGCGCCGGCGTGCCGGCCCGCGCCGTCACCGTGCAGCTGCTGATCAACATCGCCCTGGTGCTCTTCGTGGGTAATGCCCTGGCGGTGATAGTCGCCGGCAACGTCGGCTACGTCCTCGCCCACCTGCTGGCGGTGGCCGGTTTCGTGGTGCTGCGCAAGGACCGCCCCGAAGCCGTACGGCCGATCCGCCTGGGCCGTTCCTGGGTCGGTATCGCCGCCGCCCTGGCGCTGTTCGACGGGCTGATCCTGGTGGTCGGCACCACCAGCGCCTCCATCACCGGCTATGGCGGCCTGAAGGAAGTCGGCATCGCCGTCGCCGTGCTGGCCATCTCCCAGGTGCTCTACCGCCTGCGCCGCTTCCAGGACCGCGCGATTCCCGCGCCCGCGCCCTTTCACTGATTCCAATAACGCCAGAAGGAACCGCCCTGATGAGCATCGATAACAAGGCCCGGCTGCAGTGGCCGAACAAGAGCCCCGTGGCCATTTCACTGACCTTCGACGTGGACGCCGAAGCCGGCCTGCTGGGCGAGAGCCCGACCTTCGTCCGCCGCCTGACCAGCCTGTCCGAAGGCCGCTTCGGCGTGGTGCGCGGGGTGCCGCGCATCCTCGAACTGCTGCGCCGGCACAAGCTCCCGGCCACCTTCTTCGTGCCGGGGCATACCGCCGAAGAGCATCCGCACCTGGTGGAACGGCTGCTGGCGGACGGCCACGAAGTCGGTCACCACGGCCATATGCACCTGCGCAGCGACCGCATCTCCACCGCCGAGCAGGTGGAGGAGATGGAACAGGGCCTGGAAGCCCTGGCCAGGGCCGGCGCGCCCAAGCCCGCCGGCTACCGCTCCTCGTCCTGGGAACTGACCCCGGAGACCTTCGAGCTGGTCCTGGCCAAGGGCTTCGCCTACGACTCCAGCTGCATGGGCGACGACCGCCCCTACTACGAGACCTGGAACGGCGCCTCCATCCTCGAACTGCCGGTGCACTGGTCCCTGGACGACTGGCCCATGTTCGGCTGGGGCATCGACAACGGCGGCAACTTCACCCACCCGCGCACCCTCGCCGATACCTGGCTGGCCGAGTACGAGTCGGCACGTCGCGACGGTCGCCACACCAGCTTCACCATGCACCCGGAAGTGATCGGCCGCGCCGCGCGCTTCGAGCAGCTGGAGCGCTTCGTCGAGCGCATGGTGAGCGATGGCGACGTCTGGTTCGCCCGCCTGGACGAAGTGGCCCGCCATGTGGCCCCGCAACTGAAGAAGGTGGCCGCATGAGCATCCGCTTCCGCTCCACCGCCACTGAGCCCGCCGAGCGTGGGCTGGAATTCGGCCGGGTCCACGCGCAGAAGATCCAGGCCACGGTGGACAACTACCGCGCCCTGTTCGAGCGGGTCGCCAGCCGCCCCTTCGACCTGCTGGCCCTGGGCTCCCAGGCCCTGGCGCGGATCGAGGCCTTCGCCCCGCCGCTCTACCAGGAAATCCTCGCCATGGCCGAAGGCGCCGGCATCGAGCCGTCGTACCTCGGCGCCATCAATGCGCGCACCGAGATCCTCGCCTATCTCGGCGCCCAGCTGCGTGGCGAATGCTCCACCGTGGTCCGCCTGGAGCCGTTCAGCGGCAGGCCGGTGGCGGTGCAGACCTGGGACTGGTACGCCGAATTCGCCGGCCAGTGGCTGACCTGGGAAATCCCCCACGCCGATGGCAGCCTGACCACCACCGTCACCGAGTTCGGCATCGTCGGCAAGGCGGGCGTGAACAGCCGTGGCCTGGGCGTGCACTTCAACATCCTCCACCACCAGCGCGACGGCCAGGGCATCGGCGTACCGGTACACGTGGCCTCGCGCTGGATGCTCGACAGCTGCAAGGACATCAACCAGGCCCTGCAGTTGCTGGGCTCGGCGGCCGTGTCCGCCTCCAGCTCGCTGACCCTGGTCGCCGCCGTGGACGACTCCAGCGCCGCCGTCTCGGTGGAGCTGCACCCCGGCGGCCCCGGCCTGGTGTTCCCCGATGCCGAAGGCCTGCTGGTGCACACCAACCACTTCCTCTCAAGCCCGGCCCGCGCGTCCGACACCGAGCCCGCCGCCTACCCGGACACCCTGGTGCGCCATGACCTGCTGGTACGCCGCCTGGCCAACCGCCAGGGCCTGACGCCGCAGAAAATCCTGGCCGCCATGAACAGCCACCTGGGCAGCACCAGCGCGGTGTGCTGCCACCCGGACCCGGGCCTGCCGGAGGCCGGCCAGTACGCAACGCTGGCCAGCATCGTCATCGACGTCGCCGGCGGCACCCTCAGCGCCCTGCCCGGCGGCCCTTGCGGCCACCCGCAGTGGCTCGACAACGACTTCACCTGAACACACGCAATCGGACAACGACAAAGGAGCCATCCCATGCTCAAGCTCAAACGCCTCGACAACATGGACATCCTCACCAACGACGTGCAGCGCCTGGTGGACTTCTACCACGGCACCCTCGGCCTCGGCTTCTTCCTGCCCTACGTGGCCGAGGAGAAGTGGGCCGCCATCGAGATGGGCAACGTCACCCTCTACATCTTCCACACCACCAACACCACGCCGGTGGAGCCGCGCACCGCGGTGAACCTGGAAGACAAGCCGGGCCTGGACTCCTTCGCCTTCGAGGTGGAGAACCTCGACGAAGCCATCGCCTACCTCAGCGGCAAGGTCGAGTGGGTGACCGCCGAACCCATCGAATGGCAGCACCCCAACGGCACCCACTACCGCTACCGCCCGATGTTCGACCCGGACGGCAACATGCTCTACGTCACCGAGCCGCACAAGACCGTCTGACCCCGCCAAGAACCGGAGAAACCCCATGACTGCTGCAACCCAAGGGGCCCTGGCCACCCAGGCGCCCGAGGCGGTGCTCGCCCTTTCGCCGACCGCCCAGCGCCTCGAAGGGCGCGTCGCCCTGATCACCGGAGCCGGCCGTGGCGCCGGCCGCGCCCATGCCCGCCTGCTGGCGGCCCGTGGCGCGGCGGTGGCGATCGTCGACATCGACGAAGACGTGGCCCGCGCCACCGCCGCCGAGATCGAAGCCGCCGGCGGCCGCGCCATCGCCCTGGTGGCCGACATCACCGACCGCGCCCGGGCCGAACGCACCGTTGCGGAAGTCGCCGAAGTGCTCGGCGGCCTCGACATCCTCGTGCACAACGCCGGGATGATGTACTCGCTCAAGGGCCTGGCCGAGACCGACGACGCCAACTTCGAGCGCCTGCTGGCGATCAACGTGCACGCCCCGCTCTACCTCACCCGCGCCGCCCTGCCGCACCTGCGCAGGAGCCGCGCGCCACGGGTGATCTTCATCAACTCCCAGTGGGGCCAGGTGCCGGACGGCCACTCCTACGGCTACATGGTCGGCAAAGCCGCGCAGCTGGGCCTGATGAAGACCATGGCCAGGGAGTTCGTCAGCGAGGGAATCCTGGTCAACGCCATCACCCCCGGCGCCATCCTCACCCGCATGGTTCCCGAGGAATACGTCGAGGGCGAGAAGGCCAACATCCCCCTGGGCCGCCTGGTCCACCCCGAGGAAATCGCCGCCGCCGTGGCCTTCCTGGCCTCCGACGAAGCCGCCTTCATCGCCGGCCAGGCGCTGCCGGTGAACGGCGGCGCCCTGGTGGTCGGCATCTGAGCCAAGAACAAGAAAGAACCTGTGAGGACTTACCCATGACCCAAGCACTTCCCCAACGCCAGCGCGCTGAACAGGCCATGCGCCGCCAGTGGTTCCCGGTCGCCCGCTCGGCCGACCTCGCCACCCCGCAATCGGCCACCCTGCTGGGCGAGCGCCTGGTGGTGTACCGCACCGAGTCCGGCCAGGCCGTGGTCCAGGACGCCCGCTGCCCCCACCGTGGCGCCGACTTCGCCCTGGGCAAGGTGCACGGCGAGAACATCGCCTGCCCCTACCACGGCTGGCAGTTCTCCGCCGAGACCGGCAAGTGCAGCCACATCCCCTCGCTGGAAGACCAGTGCAAGATCCCGCCCCAGGCGGCGATCAGGACCTACCGCTGCATCGAGCGCTTCGCCCACGTCTGGACCGTGCTGGAAGAGCCGGCGACCGAGCTCTACGACCCGGAGCAATGGCGCGGCCTGGAGCTGGACTGGCTGGCCGCCACCCCGCTGGAATCCCCCACCGGCGTCGCCGTGGCCATCGAGAACTTCCGCGACGTGGCGCACTTCCCCTTCGTCCATGAAGTCTCCATGGGCCCGAGCAAGCACGTGGTCGAGCCCCTGCAGGTCGCACGCGAAGGCCTGGACGTGCGGATGCAGCGCCCGCTGGATGCCGGCGACGGCCAGTGGGCCAACGACGGCGACTGCATGATGTTCTACCACTGCGTGGCGCCGGGCCTGGCCTCCATCACCTATGACTACGAGCGCCTGGGCAAGCGCATCGTCGCCGGCTTCCCCAGCCCAGTGGCCTACGACCAGGTGAAGATCTTCTGGGGCGTGGCCAACGAGCGCGACTACAAGGGCCTGGACCTCGAGGAATGCCTGCGCATCGAGGAAATGGTCTACCTGGAAGACATGCCGATCGCCGCCGGCATCTGGCCGCGCGAGATCGACTGGGACGGCGTGTTCGTCGAGCACTCGGTGCCGGCCGACCTCTTCACCCTCAACTATCGCCGCGCCTTCCGCGAGTTCATCGAGCGCGCCCACCAGCCGGCCGCGCAGCAGGTGGCGTCGTGAGCGCCCTGGGTGCGCAGTTCGAGGTACAGGTCACAGGCATGCGGCTGGAAGCCGAAGGCGTGATCTCCCTGGAACTGCAGGCGCCGGACCGCAGCCCGCTGCCGGAATGGAGCCCGGGGGCGCACATCGACCTGCTGCTGCCATCCGACCTGGTGCGCCAGTACTCGCTGTGCGGCGATCCACTGGATCGTTCGCGCCTGCGCATCGGCGTGCTGCTGGATGCCAAGGGCCGTGGCGGCTCGCGGGAAGTGCACGAAGGCCTGCGGGTCGGCCAGACGCTGGCGATTCGCGGCCCGCGCAACGCCTTCCCGCTGGAGGCCGGGCAGCGCTACCTGTTCGTCGCCGGGGGGATCGGCATCACGCCGATCCTCAGCATGGCCCGCGAAGCCCAGCGCGTCGGCGCCGAGTGGCAACTGCTCTATGGCGGACGCTCGCGACGCTCCATGGCCTTCATCGACGACCTGCTGGCGCTCGGCGGCGAGCGGGTTGCCATCCTGCCCGCCGATGAAACCGGCCTGCTGGACCTGGAAGACATCGCCGCCCGCGCCGCCGCCGGCGTGCACACCTACAGCTGCGGCCCGGCGCCGCTGCTGGATGCGCTGACCGAGCGTTTCGCTGTCGAAGGCCTCTCCGAGCGCCTGCACCTGGAACGCTTCGCGCCTGCGACCCCCGCCCCCTCCGCCGCGACGGGCGACGGGCTGCGGGTGATCCTCGCGCGCAGCGGCAAGGAAGTGGAGGTGCCCCACGACTGCTCGATCATGCACGCCCTGCGGGCCGCCGGCTGCGACGTGCCGTCCTCCTGCGAGCAGGGGGTCTGCGGCATGTGCGAGACCCGCGTGCTGGATGGCGTGGTCGATCACCGCGACATGCTGCTCACCGACAGCGAGCGCGCGCGCAACAACCTGATGATGGTCTGCGTGTCCCGCGCGCGGACCCCGACCCTCACCCTCGACCTGTAATGGAGGCATCTCGGGATGGCCGGGATCGAACAGCGCGTACTCAAGGTATCGATCCTGGCCACGGCCCTGGTTGCCTGTGGCGGCATCGCTTTCGGCCTCTATGCCGGCTCGCAGTCCATCGTCTTCGACGGCCTGTTCAACGCCATCGACTCCGGCATGGCGCTGCTCTCGCTGATGGTTTCACGGCTGCTGGTGAAGCAGCCGGGGCGGCGCTTCCAGCAGGGTTACTGGCACTTCGAGCCACTGGTGCTGGCGCTCAACGGCAGCGTGCTGGTGATCCTCTGCCTCTACGCCCTGCTCAACTCGCTCAGCGGCCTGCTGCGCGGCGGCCATGCCCTGGCCTTCGACTCGGCCATCCTCTATGCCCTGGTCACCCTGGCCTGCTCGGCGCTGATGCTGGGCTACCAGCGGCGCCTGAACCGGCGTCTGCAATCGGAGCTGATCCAGCTGGATATCCAGAGCTGGCTGATCTCCACCGTGATCACCGCCGCCCTGCTGGTCGCGTTCGTCGCCGGCTACCTGTTGCAGGGCGGGCCCCATGAATGGCTCGCCCCCTATATCGACCCGGCCATCCTCGCCCTGCTGACCCTGCTGCTCATCCCCGGCCCAACACGCACGGTGGTCAAGGCGGTGAAGCAGATCCTGCGCATCACCCCCGGCGAACTGGACCGCGAGATCACCGGGTTGATGACGCGGATGACCGGGCGCTACGACTTCGAATGCTTTTCCCATTCGGTCACCCCGATCGGCCGCGGCTTGTTCGTCGAGATCCAGATCGTGCTGCCCGCGGCCATGGACCGCTGGGCGGTTTCCGAACTGGACGGCGTGCGCGCCGAAATTGCCGCCGCCATCGGCCGCGAAGGCCCCAACCGCTGGCTGGCGATCGCCTTCACCCGGGACCGCCGCTGGATCTGAACCCACCCACCGCAATAAGAAGAAAAGGAGCGTCACCCTTGAAGCACGCCGTGAAAATCGCCGTGGCCGGCAGCCTGCTGGCCCCCTGGACCCTCGCCCAGGCCATCAGCCTCAGCGACGACTTCAGCCTGGCCCTGGAGGCCGGCCTGTTCAGCGACTACCGCATGCGCGGCCTGTCGCAGACCCTGGGTGACCCGGCCGTGCAGGGCTCGGCCACCCTGCTCCATTCCAGCGGCCTGTATGCCGGGGTGTGGAGCTCCAACGTCGATTTCGGCGGGGACAGCAAGACCCGCCAGGAACTCGACGGCTACGCCGGCTACTACTGGCAGGCCAGCGACGACATCAGCCTGGACCTTGCCTGGTACAAGTACGTCTACCCCAAGGAAGGCGGCCTCAACTACAGCGAGTACTTCGCCGAGCTCAAGGCCTATGGCGCCAAGGTCGGCGGCTACTACTCGGACGATCTCTACGGCGACCAGAGCATGCTCTACAGCTACCTCGGCTACGGCGCCAGCCTGCCGGCCGAGGTCGGCCTGGAGCTCCGCTACGGCCGGGTCGACTACAAGGACCCGGTGTGGATTTCCGCCAGCGGCGGTGCCCGCGACAGCTACAACGAGTGGGAAGTGAAGCTGAGCAAGAACCTGCTCAGCCTCGACTGGTCCCTGAGCTACGTCGACACCGACCTGTCCGAGGCCGAATGCGCCAACTACCTCGGCTTCGACGACCTCTGCTCGGCCACCCTGGTGGCCGGGGTCAGCAAGTCCTTCTGAGTGGAGGCGTGCGCCGTGCGCGGCGCACGCCCGGGAGTCCCCATCATGTGGTTCAACAGCGAATCCGCGCGGCTGGTGCCGCAGCTGTCCGAGTGGATCGTCCGCCTGCTCAACGGCCAGCCCATCGAGCCCAGCGGCCAGTTGGCCGTGCACCCATCGCTGCGCCAGGCCCTGGAGCGCCTGCAACTGGCCTGGCGGCAACAGCGCGACACCCTCGACAACCTGGAACCGCCACCCTGCACCGCCGCCGAGCTCACCGCCCTGCACCGCCGACTGGACGATGGCCTTGGCCAGCAGGCGCTGCTCCAGGCGCAACTGGAGGCCGCGCGCCAACTGCTCGCCGAACAGCAGCAGCGCCTCGCCATATGGGACCAGGAACGCCACGCCTGGGACCTGACCCGCCAGACCCTCACCGAAGGCAGCTGGGACCTGCTGGTGGCCCAGGGCGACCCGGACCACCCGCACAGCCAGATCCGCTGGTCCGAACAGTTCTGCGCGCTGATCGGCTACACCCGCGCTGAACTGCCCGATGGCTGGGAGAGCTACCACAAGGTCACCCACCCGGATGACCTGAAAGCCGTGATGCGCCAGTTCGGCGAGCTGATCCGCAATCCCGATCCGAAGGCTTCCTACGTGGCCGAGTACCGCATGCGCCACAAGACCCGTGGCGAAACCTGGGTCCGCGAACGCGCCCGCTGCCTGCGCGACGAGCGCGGCGTGCTGCTGCGGGTGACCGGCGCCGTGCGCGATATCAGCGACGAGAAACAGGCCGAAGCCGCGCGCCTGCGGGAGCAGGCCGCCATGCAAGCCACCTACGGCCAGATCGCCCAGGTGGTGGACGTGATCAAGGGCATCGCCGACCAGACCAACCTGCTCGCCCTCAACGCCGCCATCGAAGCCGCCCGCGCCGGCGAAGTCGGCCGCGGCTTCTCGGTGGTGGCCGACGAAGTGAAGAACCTCGCCCGCCGCACCCGCGACGCCACCCAGGAGATCCAGGACATGCTGGAGCGGCGGTAGGCCGACAGACCGTCCAGTTCCCGTAGGGTGCGCCGTGCGCACCAGGCAATCCGCGCGGACAACTGTGGGGGCGAATTCATTCGCTAACCGGGCCGCAGGACCGGCCCTCGAGCCT
>RCUL01001009.1_pt1 | contig 11560 bp, 10 predicted proteins | sample 2167521 | NCBI WGS metagenome assembly RCUL01 (sample SAMN09932745, study PRJNA488358) | compost metagenome | feature: garden; material: soil; isolation source: compost soil in acetic acid-enriched culture | place: Germany: Experimental Botanical Garden Goettingen | collected 2016-01-27 | reverse complement strand
GACAGCTCAAGGCGGCGGCCGATCCCCATCGGCCCCGCTGGCACCTGGCAGCCCCGGTGGGGCTGCTCAACGACCCCAACGGCTTTATCGAGCACGACGGGCGCTACCACCTCTTCTACCAGTGGAATCCGCTCGGCTGCGATCATCGCAACAAGGGCTGGGGCCACGTCACCTCCACCGATCTGCTGCACTGGCAGCACGAGCCGGTGGCGCTCCTGCCCACCGAGGAGTATGAGAGCCACGGCTGCTATTCGGGGTCGGCGGTGAGCGACGAGCAGGGGCGCCTGACCCTCGTCTACACCGGCAACGTCAAATACCCGGATGGCAGCCGCACCGCCTACCAGTGCCTGGCCCGCGACGATGGACGGGGTGGTTTCGAGAAGCTGGGTCCCGTGCTGGATCTGCCCCAAGGCTACAGCGGCCATGTGCGCGACCCCAAGGTGTGGCACGACGGCCAGCAGTGGCTCATGGTGCTGGGCGCACGCACCCTGGACGATCGGGGGGAGGTGCTGCTCTATCGCGGCGACGCGCTTGATGCCTGGACGCTGGTGGGCCCCATCGCCGGCAGCGGGCACGGTGGTCTCGGGGACTTTGGCTATATGTGGGAGTGCCCGGATCTCTTCCCCCTAGGGGATCGCCACCTGCTGATCTGCTGCCCCCAGGGGATTGCCCCGCAAGGGGAGTATTATCGCAACCTCTATCAGTGCGGCTGGCTGGCGGGCGATTTCGACGGCGAGCAGTTCGAGCACGGGGCCTTCCACGAGCTGGACCGAGGCTTCGAGTTTTATGCCCCCCAGAGCACCCTGGACGGTCAGGGGCGCCGCCTGCTGTTCGGCTGGCTGGGGCTGCCGGAGGAGAACGAGATGAGCCAGCCCACCATCCCCTATGGCTGGATCCATCAGATGAGCTGCCCGCGGGAGCTGTTCTGGCAGGACGACTGGCTCTGCCAGCGGCCGGTGGCGGAGCTCGCGGCATTGAAGGGGGAGCAGACCCGCTTCGAGGGGACGCTCAGGGAGTTTCCGGGGCTCGCCATCGACTCGGCCTGGCTCGATCTGGCGCTTGGCGGTGAGGGCAGCCTCTGGTTCGGCGCCGTGGCCGAGCTGGTGTGGCAGCCGGGGCGCATCACCCTGCGGCGCCAGAACTGGCAGAGCGGGGCATGGGAGGATAGATCCACCCCCTGGCTCGGAGGCAAGATCACAGTGCTGTGCGACAGCTCCAGCCTGGAGTGTTTCGTGGATCAGGGTCGCCACAGCCTGTCGGCGCGCTACTTCCCCGGGGAAAAGCCGCAACTTTCATCGGGTAACGGCGATGATGGCTGCAAAATTTGCCTTGATCACTGGCCGCTGGCGGCTTGCCTAGTACAATAGCCCGGTGCTAGTCAGCCGGGAGGCCAGGTGGAGAAGAAGAAACGGATCACTATTGCCCAGATAGCCGAACTGGCGGGGGTGTCCAAGGCGACCGCCAGTCTGGTGCTTAACGGGAAGAGTGCGGAGTACAGGATTGCCGACGATACCCGCAAGCGGATCCAGGCGGTGGCGGATGAGTGCCACTACCAGCCGAGCTTTCATGCCCGCTCCCTGCGCGAGACCCGCAGCTACACCTGGGGGCTGGTGATCCCCGATCTCACCAACTTCGGGTTTGCCAGCATAGCGCGCGCCCTCGAGGCCCACTGCCGGGAGGCGGGGATCCAGCTGCTCATTGCCTGCTCCGAAGATGATCCCACCCTGGAGCAGCGGGTGGTGGACAACCTCATCAGCCGTCAGGTGGATGGCCTCATCATCGCCTCCAGCGGTCACAGCGACGACATCTATGCCCGCATTCACGACCGCCTGCCGGTGGTGCAGCTCGACCGCCACATCGGCGAGTCGCGCCTGCCCATGGTCATTTCGGACGCCTGCAAGGCGACCGCCGAGCTGGTGCAGGACATGGCGATCGATTGCGACGAGGAGATCTACTACTTCGGCGGCCTGCTGGATCTCTCCCCCAGTCGCCACCGGCTGGCTGGCTATGAGCTGGGGCTCCATCGCGCCGGCTTTGAGGCGGATGCCGCCCGGGTGCGCCATCGCGACTATCAGCCGCGCTCGGGTTATCAGCTGATGGCCGAGCTGGTGGAGGAGCTGGGAGCGCCCCCCCGCGGGCTATTCACTGCCTCTTTTACTCTGCTGGAGGGGGTGCTGCGCTACCTCAACGAGGCGGGGCTGATGGAGACGGGGATGCGGCTCTGTACCTTCGACGATCACGATCTGCTCGACTGCATTCCCATGCGCATCGACTCCGTGGCCCAGGATTGTCCGGCCCTGGCCCGGGCCGCCTTCGAGCTGATGCAGCAGCTGATCGCGGGCAATCCCCCCGCACAGACCGCCCAGGTGATCCTCCCCAGAGTGCGCTGGCGCAGCCGCCGCTAGTCACTCATCACGTCTCATATGAAAAAGCCCCGCCAATACTGGCGGGGCTTTTTGCTGTTGGCGGCGGGCTCAATCCGTGGTGCTGGCACGCCAGAAGATCTGCTTGATGCGGGGATGCTCCCCCAGCGTCTTCATCAGGGCGTCCAGCTCGTCGCCGTCGATGGAGGTGGCGAGCAGCACAGCCGAGATCTCGATGTCCTGCTCCCCGAAGGGTTCTATATCCAGCTCGCTCAGGGGGTAGTTGGCCTGCTCCAGCTTCTGCTCCAGCCAGGGCAGCACCTCTTTCTGGTGAGTACGGCGGATGAGCGCCGTGACGCGGTAGGTCACCTCGGTGTCGGTATTGTCCACCGGATGACGGTTGATCTGATTGACCAGGGGGCGCAGCAGGGTGTTGGCCGCCAGCACGAAGAGCGCGCCGAGCACCGCCTCCATGGCGAAGCCGGCGCCGCTGGCCGCCCCCACTGCCGCCACGCCCCAGAGGGTGGCGGCTGTGTTGATGCCGCGGATGTTGCCCGATTCGCGCATGATGACACCGGCGCCGAGAAAGCCGATGCCGGAGACGATATAGGCCACCACGTGCACCACCCCATAGCTGCCGCCGTGCAGGTCATAGATGCGCTGGGCCAGGTTGACGAAGAGGGCCGCCCCCACGGCGACCAGCACGTTGGTGCGAAGGCCGGCGGTGCGCTGGCGGTACTGGCGCTCCAGCCCGACCAGGCTGCCGAGCACGAAGGCGAGCAGCAGGCTGGCCAGGGTGTCGAGCAGGGCAAGCAGATCAAATTGTTGCCACATTCTCATGGGGTACTCCTTCTGATGAGTGATGGCTGCGCGCAATCCATGATGAAACGCCGCACAAGAGGGCTGAAAAACCCGGCGATGATTGCGCTGCTGGCCAGCAAAAAATGAAACACGGCGTGCGTGGCGTCCCCTGCGCATGCCCCATAGGGCGCCGCTGACAGTTCAGGGGGCCAGCATGGCCGGCCCCCTGAACGCTGGTTGACAGAGTATGGTGCTGTCAGGTGCGCTCGGGATCGTCACCGCGAGGGCGCAGTTCCCAGCGAACCGGGTGAGCTGCCCCGACCTGATGGACAAACTGCACCAGATAGCGGCGCTGGGGCGGGGTGCACCGCAGGTTGAGCACCAGCTCACGCCCGCCGCTGCGACCCGGTGTCATGGACTGCACCGGGTGCAGCCCGGCCGGTTGCAGGGTGTGGCTCACCATCTCCAGCACCTGATCCAGGTCGGCGCGATCCTCGCAGCGGATCTGCAGCCGGTAGTGGTGCTGGCGCCGTTTGCCCCGCAGCCAGCGCGGCAACATGCCAAGGCCCAGCTTGTTCAGCAGGGGGTGAGTCGATACAGACTGGGTTGAAATCAAACGCATAGCAGCCTCCTTGTGGGAAGCAGAAACTATGCAGGCAAGGCGCCCATGGCAGTTGGCCAGGAGTCACCCGACGTCAAGTGTAAAAAGAGAAGAGGGGAGTGGATTTCCGCTTCTCGCAGGGTTGCGAGTTGCGGCAGAGGGACTCTGCGGCTAGCTCGCGACCTGGGTGCCGACGACAGGAGTCGGCGTGGATCTGTCACTTGATGAGTTGCCCACCGACGGTCTCCGCTATTGATTAGAGGCGACATGGTAGCCGATACGGCCGCCGGGGTAAACCCTGGGCCCCCGGCAGCAACATATTGAAACAAAATGAGGTTTTAGCAAAAGGGAGCCCGAGCTCCCTCGTTATTATCGTCCGCTCGGTGCTATTTCATGCCCAGGCGCCTCAGGATCATGGCGGCGGGGCAGAAGCCGGTGAAGGCGCTCTGGATCAGGTTGGCCCCGACAAAGACGCTCAGCCAGACGAAGCCCGGGTGGACCCAGGCGGTGAGCAGCAGCGAGAGCAGCAAGATGCTGCCCGCGACCACTCTGACTCCGTTATCAACTGTCATGTCTCTCTCCCTTTTCTCTGTTATTTAGTAGTTGCTAATTTAGTGTTGATTTATACAATAGACTAAATATCAGCAATTGCTAATTTATGCTTATGAGCCCATTCGACGAGATGAACGGACACGCGACGGCCGCCGCCTCCCTGCTCAAGGCGTTGGCTCATCCCGAACGCCTGATGGTGCTCTGCCAGCTGGTGGAGGGGGAGAAGGGGGTCGGGGAGCTGCTTGCCCACAGTCAGCTGGGGCAGTCGGCCTTCTCCCAGCAGTTGTCGGTGCTAAAGCGCCATGGCCTTATCCGTTCGCGCAAGGTCTCCCAGCAGATCTACTACTCCCTGGTGAGCGAGGCGGCCGCCGATGTGCTGGGGGCGCTGCAAACCCATTTTTGTCACGCAGATGAGGAAATTCGATGATTGAAAGCCAATGGCTGCTCTCTTTGGGCGGCGGCATGCTGGCGGGGCTGTCGGCCCTGATCCTGATGTTGTTCAACGGCCGGGTAGCCGGGATCAGCGGCATTCTGGCCGGTGCCCTGCAACAGCGGGCGCCCTGGCGGGTGCTGTTTCTGCTGGGGCTGGGGGCGGGCGCCTGGCTGGCGCTGACCCTGGGTTGGGCCAGCATGCCTGCATTCACCAGCCTGCCCGTTTGGCCGGTGGTGTTGCTGGCCGGCCTGCTGGTGGGCATAGGCACTCGCCTTGGCAATGGCTGCACCAGTGGTCACGGCATCTGCGGCATGGGGCGGCTCTCCCTGCGTTCCATAGTCGCGACCCTGACCTTTATGGCGGCGGGCTTTATCACCGTCTTCGTTACTCATCATCTGTTGTAAGAGGCTGATCGCCATGAAGTTGCTGACAAGTTTGCTTGCGGGCCTGTTGTTCGGGCTGGGGATGGCCATCTCCGGCATGGTGGATCCCGCCCGGGTCACCGGTTTTCTCGATCTGGCGGGGGCCTGGGATCCCAGCCTCGCCTTCGTGATGGGGGGCGCCCTGCTGGTCTTTATGCCGGGTTATTTTCTGCTGGTGAAACCCCGCCGCCAGAGTCTGCTGGGGGAGCCCATAGTCGCCGTACCGGCCCCCAGGCTGGATCGCCGTCTGATCGGCGGGGCCGCGCTGTTTGGCATAGGTTGGGGGCTGGTGGGCATCTGCCCCGGGCCGGCCTTGAGCCTCATTTCCAGCGGTCAGCCCATGATACTGTTGTTCATTGCGGCCATGGTGGCCGGGATCCTGCTGGTCGACCGGGGGCTGGTGCGCGCACGGAACAAGGCTCGCCAGTCCCATACCGCCTGAGCCGGTGAAGTGACTGATTACGCCAGGGAAGGAGAGTGATGATGGAAAAGATCCGGTTGCTGGGGATCACCTTGCTGGTGATGACATCGCAGGCCATGACATCCGCCCTGGCCGCAGAAGGGGAGAGTCAGGCCCCGTTGACGGTGGCGCCACAGCCGGTGACCGACTGGCTGACCCTGGATGGCACCGTCAGTGCCATCAATCAGGGGACGGTGGCGGCCCAGACCAGCGGCCGGGTCTCCCGCATGCTGGTGGATGTGAACGACGAGGTGCAGGCGGGGCAGCCGCTGCTGGAGATCAGCGGCAAGGAGCAGTTTGCCGCCGTCACGGGTGCCGAGGCGCGGCTGGCCCGGGCTCAGGCCCAGCAGGTGGAGGCCGAGCGCCAGCTCGCCCGTTTTCAGGCGCTGATCGCCAAGGGGGTGATCACCCGCGCCCAGCTCGACAACGCCCAGGCGACGGATCGCGCCGCCCGCGCCGAGGTCAATGCGGCCGAGGCGGCCCTCACCCAGGCCCGCGAGACTTACGGTTATACCCGCATTCTGGCCCCCTACGCCGGAGTGGTGACCAAACGGCTGGTGGAGCTGGGGGAGACGGTGGCCCCCGGTACCCCGCTGCTGTCGGGCTTCTCCCTCGACACCTTGCGGGTGGAGGTGGAGCTGCCCCAATCTGCCCTCGCTCTCGCCGGTCAGCCTTCGGATGTGCAGGTGCTGCTGCCCGATGGCAAGTCTGTTACCCCGGTCAAATTGACCCGCTTCAACTATGCCGACAGCCAGAGCCACGCCTTCAGGTTGCGCCTCGACTTGCCGCCGCAAACTGCCGGGGTATTGCCCGGCATGTGGCTCAAGGTGCGGCTCAAACAGGGTGAACGTCAGGTGTTGCAGGTGCCGGATCGCGCCCTGCTGCGGCAAGGGGAGTTCGACGGCGTCTATCTGCAGCAGCCCGCTGGCTGGGCCCTGACGCCGGTGCGGGTCGGCCATTGCGTCGAGGGGCTGTGCGAGATCCTGGCCGGGCTGCAAGCCGGTGACAAGCTGGCCCCCGATGCCTGGGCGCAGCAGCAGGAGCTGGCCCATGAGTAACGAGCTGAACGGCAACAGGGAGAGGCTGGGACCCGCCGGTCGGCTGGCGGCGCTGTTTCAGGGCTCGGCCATCACCCCGCTGCTGGCGCTGGTGGGGCTGTTGCTCGGCCTGTTTGCGGTGCTGGTGACCCCCAAGGAGGAGGAGCCGCAGATCGATGTCACCTTCGCCGATGTCTATATCCCCTTCCCGGGGGCCACCCCGGCTGAAGTGGCCTCTCTCGTGACCACCCCTGCCGAGCAGGTGGTCTCCCAGATAAAGGGAATTGATACCCTCTACTCTTTCTCCCAACCCGATGGCGCCCTGCTGGTGGTGGTGTTCAAGGTGGGGGTGAGCCGCGAGCAGGCCATCGTCGATCTCAACAACCAGCTCGACTCCCACCGCGACTGGTTGCCACAGGGGATAGGGGTCGGTCAGCCACTGGTGAAACCTCGGGGGATCGATGATGTCCCCATCGTCAGTCTCACGCTCTGGAGCAAGCAACTGGGCGCCCCCGAGCTGACCCGGGTCGCCCACGAGCTGGAGACCGAGCTCAAGCGCATTCCCGGTACCCGCGATATTTACAGTTTGGGCAGCCAGCGCGCCGTGTTGCGGGTGATGCCGGATCCAGCGGCCCTCAGCGCCCACGGCATCAGCTGGGGCGAGCTGAGCCAGCGACTTGCGGCCGCCAATCAGGTGGGCCCGACACAGGCCATCGAGCAAGATAACAGCGAGATCAAGGTGCAGGTGGGGCAGTTCCTGCAAAGCGAGCAGGAGGCTAGAGAGCTGGTGGTGGGGCTGCACGACGGCCGGCCTGTCTATCTGGGGGATGTGGCAAAGGTTTCTCTGGGTCAGGAGACCCCGACCAGACGCAGCTGGATGGGGCAGGGGCAAGCCAGTTATCCGGCGGTGACCCTGGCCATCGGCAAGCAGCCGGGCCAGAACGCGGTCGAGGTGGCCAAGCGGGTGGAGGCGCGGGTCGAGAGTTTGCAGAACCGGCTGATCCCGGCTGGGGTCGAGGTGACGGTGACCCGTGACTATGGCGTCACCGCCGAGACCAAATCCAACACCCTCATCGGCAAGCTGATCTTTGCCACCACGGCTGTGGTGCTGCTGGTGCTGGTGAGCATGGGTTGGCGCGAGGCGCTGGTGGTGGGCGTTGCCATCGTCATCACCCTGGCGCTGACCCTGTTTGCCAGCTGGGCCTGGGGCTTTACTCTCAACCGGGTGTCGCTGTTTGCGCTGATCTTCTCCATCGGCATTCTGGTGGATGACGCCATAGTCGTGGTGGAGAACATCCACCGCCATCGCGGCCTGGGCAAGGGGGCGCTCAAGGATCTTATTCCGGGGGCGGTGGACGAGGTGGGGGGGCCGACCATACTGGCGACCCTGACCGTTATCGCGGCCCTGCTGCCGATGGCCTTTGTCAGCGGCCTGATGGGCCCCTACATGAGCCCCATCCCCATCAATGCCAGCATGGGGATGCTTATCTCCCTGCTGGTGGCCTTTATCTTCTCCCCCTGGCTGGCGAGCCATTTGCTCAAGGGGGAGGTACACGGTGCCCACGGCGAGGCCAAGGCTGGTCTCTTTCACCGGCTGATGACCCCTTTCCTGATCGGTGATGGCGCCAAGAGGGCCAGACGCAAGCTCTGGCTGGTGGTGTTGCTGCTGGTCGGGGCGGCCGCCGCCATGCCGGTGGTGCAGTGGGTGGTGCTCAAGATGCTCCCCTTTGACAACAAGTCGGAATTCCAGCTGGTGCTCGATATGCCGGAGGGGGCGACCCTGGAGCAGACCGAGCGCACCCTGCTGGCGGTCGGGCGAGAGCTTGCCAAGGTGGGGGAGGTGAAGGATTACCAGATCTATGCCGGCAGTGCGGCCCCCATCAACTTCAACGGGTTGGTGCGCCACTACTTCATCCGCAGCGGCGCCAACCTGGGGGATATTCAGGTCAATCTGGTGGACAAGCATGAGCGGGATCGCAGCAGCCACCAGATTGCCCAGTCGGTACGGGCACCGTTGCAGGCCATCGCCGGTGCTGCAGGGGGCAACCTCAAGGTGGTGGAGGTGCCCCCCGGTCCGCCGGTCTGGTCCCCCATAGTCGCCGAAATTTATGGCCCGACGCCGGCCGCTCGCGAAGCGGCCGCTCGCGCCGTACAGGCCCGCTTTGTGGCCACCGCGGATCTGGTGGATGTCGACATCTATCTGACCGACCCGCAGCCCAAGTGGCGGCTGGTGGTGGATCGCAGCAAGGCGGCCCTGCTTGGGGTCGATCTCGGGGTACTGGTTAGCACCCTCAATGGCGGGGTGGGCTATCAGGATGCCAGCTGGCTGCAGGGGCACGGCGCCAAGTATCCGGTGCCAGTGCGCATCGAGCTGGCCCCCGGCGACAAGCGGGATCTGGCGGGCGTGCTGGCCCTCAAGGTGCGCAGCCAGAGCGGCCAGCTGGTGCGGGTCTCCGAGCTGGTGAGTCGCCGTGACGAGCTGGCCCCCAGCTACCTCATGCACAAGAACATGCAGCCCATGGTGATGGTGGTGGCCGACATGGGCGGCCATACCGACAGCCCGCTCTACGGCATGTTTGCCGCCGGAGCAGATATCGCGCTGCCCCAATATTACGTGCAGCAGCCCGACAAACTGGGGGAGGTGGCGCTCTTGTGGGACGGGGAGTGGAAGGTAACCTACGAGACTTTCCGCGACATGGGGCTGGCCTACGGAGTGGGGATGATCCTCATCTACCTGCTGGTGGTGGCCCAGTTCCGCTCCTACCTGGTGCCGCTCATCATAATGGCGCCCATCCCGCTCACCCTCATCGGGGTGATGCCGGGCCATGCCCTGCTGGGGGCCCAGTTTACCGCCACCTCTATGATAGGGATGATAGCGCTGGCCGGGATCATAGTGCGCAACAGCATACTGCTGGTGGACTTTATCGAGCAGCAGCGGGGGGCGGGCATGGCGTTCGAGCAGGCGGTGATCGAAGCGGCGCAGGTGCGGGCCAAACCCATCATGCTGACGGCGCTGGCGGCGATGATCGGGGCCCTGTTCATCCTCGATGATCCCATCTTCAACGGACTGGCCATCAGCCTGATTTTCGGGATCCTGGTCTCCACCTTGCTCACCCTGGTGGTGATACCCTTGCTCTATTATGCCCTGCTCTCCCGACGCTGATGACGGGAGGCACTAGCGAAGGCGAAATGATGCCCTGCTCTCCTGCCAGACGTGACGGGAGTCAATAGCGAAAGGATGCGCGATGAAGAGAGGCTGGCTGTGGTGGGCGGCGGGCGCCGGGGTGGCGCTAGCCGCCCTGGCATGGTGGTGGCGACCGCAGGGGACGCCCGTCAAGCTGGTGGAGGTCGGGCGGGGGGATGTGCTGGTGACCCTGGTCAACACCCGGGCAGGCACCATCAAGTCGTGCCAGCGGGCCGGGCTCAGTCTGCCCGGTGGCGGCGTGGTGGAGCAGATCGCCGTCAAGGCCGGGGACAGGGTGGCCAGGGGGGATCTGCTGCTGACCCTCTGGAGCGAGGACATTCGCGCCGATCTCAGCCGCGCCCGTGCCCAGCAGGCCCTCGGCAAGACCCAGCGCGAGGAGCGCTGCAGCGAGGCCACCTACTACGAGCGGGAGGCCCAGCGGTTGGCCACCCTGCTCGCCAAGAACCTCACCTCCCGCACCCTGGCCGAGCAGGCCCAGAATCTGGCCGATACCCGCCGCTATATCTGCCGGGCCTCCCGCCAGCAGGAGCGGGTCGACGAGGCGCTGGTCGCCCAGGTGGAGGCCCGCCTGGCCGAGCGCCGCCTGCAGGCCCCCTTTGCCGGCGTGGTGGCCGAGGTCAACAGCAAGCTGGGTGAATACATGACCCCCTCACCCCCAGGGGTGGCCATGCCCCCCGTCATCGATCTCATCGACGATAACTGCCTCTATGTCTCAGCTCCCATAGATGAAGTGGATGCCGCCCGCCTCAAGGTGGGCCAGTCTGCCCGGGTCTTGCTCGACGCCATGCCCGGGCGCGACTTTGCCGCCACCGTCACCCGTATCGCCCCCTATGTGAAGGAGCTGGAGAAGCAGGCTCGCACCGTGGAGGTGGAGGCGGCGCTCACCGCCCCGCCGAGCGACGTGCCCCTGCTCATCGGCTACAGCGCCGATCTCGAGGTGGAGGTGACCCGCGCCACCGATGTGCTGCGGGTAGCGGCCAGCAGCCGGGCCGACGATGGCAGTGTGCTGCGGCTGGAAGGGGATAAGCTGGTGCGGGTGGTGCCCCGTTGGGGCGTGGAGAACTGGAACTGGATTGAGGTGGCCGAGGGGCTCGCTGCCGGTGATCGGCTGGCAGCTCAGCCCGGACAGATTGTCGGGGAGGGCCCTTTTGGCGCCGCCACGGAGCAGACGGATGAGTGATCTCATTCGCCTGGATGCCGTCAGCCGTCGATTCACCTTGGGGGGCACTGAGGTGGCGGCCCTCGATCGCGTTTCTCTTCGGGTCGCCGAGGGGGAGTATCTGGCGGTGATGGGCCCCTCGGGTTCGGGCAAGTCGACCCTGCTCAACGTGCTGGGGCTGCTGGACAGGCCAGACGAGGGGCGCTACTGGCTGGGGGGGGAGGACATTGCCACCCTGTCAGAACCGGCGCTGGCCCAGTTGCGCGGCCATCGTATCGGTTTCGTGTTCCAGTCGTTTCACCTGATCTCTCGCCTCACCGCCCGGGAAAACGTCGAGCTGCCGCTGATGCTGTGTGGCGTTGCCCCCGCCGAGCGCCGCCGCCGCAGCCAGCGCCTGCTGGAGGATCTGGGGCTGGACAATCGGGCCGACCACAGGCCCGCCGAGCTCTCCGGCGGTCAGCGCCAGCGGGTGGCCATAGCCCGGGCCATGGCCATGGCGCCGCGCCTCATCCTGGCGGACGAGCCCA
>RCUL01001007.1_pt1 | contig 11584 bp, 13 predicted proteins | sample 2167521 | NCBI WGS metagenome assembly RCUL01 (sample SAMN09932745, study PRJNA488358) | compost metagenome | feature: garden; material: soil; isolation source: compost soil in acetic acid-enriched culture | place: Germany: Experimental Botanical Garden Goettingen | collected 2016-01-27 | reverse complement strand
TACCGCCTGTCCAAGGCCGTGCTGCGCGGCATGACCAAGGCCCGCTGGGGTCGCATCATCAACATCGGTTCGGTGGTGGGTGCCATGGGCAACGCCGGCCAGACCAACTACGCCGCCGCCAAGGCCGGCCTGGAAGGTTTCAGCCGCGCCCTGGCGCGCGAGGTCGGCTCCCGCTCGATCACCGTCAACTCGGTGGCTCCGGGCTTCATCGATACCGACATGACCCGCGAACTGCCGGAAGCCCAGCGCGACGCGCTGCTGACCCAGATTCCGCTGGGCCGCCTGGGCCAGGCCGAAGAGATCGCCAAGGTGGTGGGTTTCCTCGCCTCCGATGGCGCTGCCTACGTCACCGGCGCTACCATCCCGGTCAACGGCGGCATGTACATGAGCTGAATGTGACGAATCCCTTCAGAAAGCTGTCATACGGGCTGTCTAGAATTCGCTATAAAAGTGCAGTCGGGTTATAGACATTTCGTTGCGGCGATCCGGAAGGGGTTCAGGCGTTCTGCTTGAAAATCAGAAAACCCTTTCTATACACTGCAGCCCCAGCTGCACGGATTTTTCCATAGGAGTGAAAACAAGGTATGAGCACCATCGAAGAACGCGTCAAGAAAATCGTCGCCGAGCAACTGGGCGTCAAAGAAGAGGAAGTAACCAACAGCGCTTCCTTCGTTGAAGACCTGGGCGCCGATTCCCTTGACACCGTTGAGCTGGTGATGGCTCTGGAAGAGGAATTCGAGACCGAAATCCCGGACGAGCAAGCCGAGAAGATCACCACCGTTCAGGAAGCCATCGATTACATCAACGCCCACGCGCAGTAATGTAATCGTCGGTTCCCCGACGCGGAGAAGCCGCACGACCCAGCCGGGCGTGCGGTTTTTCTTTAAGCAGGTTGTTGAAAATCCGCGGGGCATGTCGCCTGCCGGGCTTTTCAACAGTCTGTTAATCCGAATCAACCGCCGTGTAGAGATTGAAGAAGGAGAGCGCTGTGTCGCGTAGACGCGTCGTGGTCACTGGCCTTGGCATGTTGTCGCCGCTGGGTACCGATGTACCGAGCAGCTGGCAGGGAATTCTGGCTGGCCGCAGTGGCATTGGCCTGATCGAACATATGGACCTTTCCGCCTACACCACCCGCTTCGGCGGTTCGGTCAGGGGGTTCAATGTCGAGGAGTACCTGTCGGCCAAGGAGGCGCGCAAGCTCGACCTGTTCATCCAGTACGGCCTTGCAGCGAGCTTCCAGGCCGTGCGCGATTCCGGCCTCGAAGTCACCGATGCCAATCGCGAGCGCATCGGCGTCGCCATGGGTTCCGGCATCGGCGGTTTGACCAACATCGAGAACAACTGCAAGTCGCTGATCGACCAGGGGCCGCGGCGAATCTCGCCGTTCTTCGTGCCCGGCTCGATCATCAACATGGTGTCCGGCTTCCTGTCCATCCACCTGGGCATCCAGGGGCCGAACTACGCCATCGCCACCGCCTGCACCACCGGCACCCACTGCATTGGCATGGCCGCGCGCAATATCGCCTACGGCGAAGCGGACGTGATGGTCGCCGGTGGTTCGGAAATGGCCGCCTGCGGGCTGGGCCTCGGCGGTTTCGGCGCGGCTCGCGCGCTGTCCACCCGCAATGACGACCCGACCCGCGCCAGCCGTCCCTGGGACAAGGGCCGCGACGGCTTCGTGCTGTCCGATGGCGCCGGCGCCCTGGTTCTGGAAGAGCTGGAACATGCCAAGGCCCGTGGCGCCACCATCTACGCCGAGCTGATCGGCTTCGGCATGAGCGGCGACGCCTACCACATGACCTCGCCGCCGGATGACGGCGCCGGTGCTGCCCGCTGCATGCGCAACGCCCTGCGCGATGCGGGCCTGAATGGCGATGAGGTGCAGTACGTGAACGCCCATGGCACGTCGACGCCGGCAGGCGACATCGCCGAAGCCATGGCGCTGAAATCGGTGTTCGGCGAGCACGCCTACAAGCTCGCGGTCAGCTCCACCAAGTCCATGACCGGCCACCTGTTGGGAGCCGCCGGCGCGGTGGAAGCGATCTTCAGCGTGCTGGCCCTGCGCGACCAGGTGGCGCCGCCGACCATCAACCTCGACGAGCCCGATGAAGGCTGCGACCTCGACTTCGTGCCCCACGAAGCGCGGTCCATGCCCATGGACATCGTGCTGTCCAACTCCTTCGGCTTTGGCGGCACCAACGGTTCCCTGGTGTTCCGCCGGTTCGCTGGCTGATGCATAGCTGGGTCGACGGTCACCCGGCCGAGTCGCTGTCCATCAAGGACCGCGGCCTGGCCTACGGCGATGGGCTTTTCGAGACCATCGCCGTGCGTGCCGGTCGGCCGCCACTGCTCGAGTACCATCTGGCGCGGCTGACCGAAGGCTGCCGGCGCCTGGCTATCCCTCTCGACCTGCCGCTGGTGCGGACCGAGTTGCTGGCCTTCTCGGCGGGTCTGGGCGAGGGTGTGGCCAAGCTGATGATCACCCGTGGCGAGGGCCTGCGCGGCTATGCACCGCCGCCCGTCGCGTTGCCGCGGCGCATCCTGCAGAGCAGCGCTTTTCCGGCCTATCCGGAAAGTAACTGGGAGCAGGGCGTGCAGCTGTTCCCTTGCGCGACCCGCCTGGCCGAGCAGCCGCTGCTGGGCGGCCTCAAGCACCTGAACCGCCTGGAACAGGTCCTGGCCCGCGCCGAATGGCAGGGCGGCGATTTCGCCGAAGGCCTGATGCGCGACCAGTCGGGTCGGGTGATCGAGGGCGTGTTCAGCAATCTCTTCATGGTCCGGGGCGGCGTTCTGGTCACTGCCGAGCTTTCCCGCTGCGGCGTTGCGGGGGTGATGCGTGCGGCCCTGCTGGACAGCGCCAGGGCGCAGGGCATGGCGGTCGAAGTGCGGGATATCCCTTTCGAGGAGTTCGTCCGGGCCGACGAGGTATTCCTCTGCAACAGCCTCTTCGGCATCTGGCCGGTGCGTTCAGTAACAGGCCATCACTGGCCGGTCGGGCCGCTGACCCGTAAACTTCAGGCCATCGCCCGCGATCTACTGGACATCTGATTCGTGATACGCAAATTCCTGCTGATGCTGGAGGCAGGCCTGCTCCTTGCCGGCCTGTTGGTAGCCTTCGCCGGCTGGCAGCAACGCGTCACCCTCGAGCAACCCTTGAATATTTCCGCCGAACGGATGCTCGACGTCCCGGCCGGAGCCACTCCGGGTGGCTTGCTGAATCGCCTGGAAGAGGAGGGGGTGCTGCGCAATGCGTTCTGGCTGCGCCAGTACTGGCGCTTCAACCTGTCCAATGCCTCCCTGCACAGTGGCGAATACCGCCTGACCCCCGGCATGAGCGCCGCCGCCTTGCTGGGCCTGTGGCAGCGGGGTGAGGTGGTGCAGTACAGCGTGACCCTGGTGGAGGGCTGGAGTTTCCGCCAGGTGCGCGCCGCCCTGGCCAGGCAGGCCAAGCTGGAACAGACGCTGGACAACGTCGGCGATGCGGAACTGATGGCCCGCCTCGGTCGGCCCGGCGAGAATCCGGAAGGCCGTTTCTTCCCCGATACCTACCGTTATGTCCGTGGCATGCGTGACATCGATCTGCTGAAGCAGGCACGGGAGCGTCTCGACCAGGTCCTGGCCGAGGAGTGGTCCAGGCGCGCCGACCGGCTGCCCTATGTCGACCCGTACCAGGCGCTGATCATGGCGTCGCTGGTCGAGAAGGAAACCGGTGTGCCGAATGAGCGCGGGCAGATCGCCGGCGTCTTCGTGCGTCGCCTGCAGAGCGGCATGCTGCTGCAGACGGACCCTACCGTGATCTATGGCCTGGGCGAGCGCTACAACGGCAACCTGACCCGTGATCACCTGCGCGAGCCGACCCCCTACAACACCTACGTCATCAGCGGCCTGCCGCCGACCCCGATCGCCCTGGCCGGACGCGAGGCGATTCATGCGGCATTGCATCCCTCCGCCGGCAAGAGCCTCTACTTCGTCGCGCGTGGCGACGGAAGCCATGTATTCTCCGAGACCCTGGGTGAGCACAATCAGGCCGTGCGCGACTTCCAGTTGAAGCGCCGCAGCGATTACCGCTCCAGCCCAGCCCCGCATTGAATAAGGACACCCCGTGAGCGGTCTGTTCATCACCTTGGAAGGCCCCGAAGGCGCCGGAAAGAGCACCAACCGCGAATACCTCGCCCAGCGCCTGCGCGACCAGGGCGTCGAAGTGCTGCTGACCCGCGAACCGGGTGGCACGCCGCTGGCCGAGCGCATTCGCGAAATCCTGCTGGCCCCCAGCGACGAAACCATGGCCGTGGATACCGAGCTGCTGCTGGTGTTCGCTGCCCGCGCGCAGCATCTGGAGGCGGTGATCAAGCCGGCCCTGGCCCGTGGCGCCGTGGTGCTCTGCGACCGCTTCACCGATGCCACCTATGCCTATCAGGGTGGTGGCCGTGGCCTGTCCGAGGAGCGCATCGCATTGCTGGAGCGATTCGTCCAGGGCGACCTGCGTCCTGACCTGACCCTGGTCTTCGACCTGCCGGTGGAGATCGGCTTGAGCCGTGCCGCCGCCCGTGGCCGCCTCGATCGATTCGAGCAGGAACAGCGCAGCTTCTTCGAGGCGGTGCGGCAGACCTACCTCGGGCGCGCCCGCTCGGCCCCTGAGCGCTACCGGGTGATAGACGCCTCGGTGCCCCTGGCCGACGTCCAGGGCAGCCTCGACCGGTTGTTGCCCGAACTGCTGGAGCGTTGCCATGGCTGATGCCTATCCCTGGCAGGAGGCGCTCTGGCAGCAGTTGGCCGGCCGCCCCCGGCACGCCCATGCCTATCTGCTGCACGGCCCGTCCGGCATCGGCAAGCGCGCCCTCGCCGAGCGCCTGATGGCGCGCCTGCTCTGCCAGAACCCTGCCGGCCTGGATGCCTGCGGGCAGTGCAAGGCCTGCCTGCTGCTGGCGGCCAGCACGCACCCGGACGCCTTCGTGCTGGAGCCCGAAGAGGTCGACAAGGCCATCCGCGTCGACCAGGTTCGCGAACTGGTGGAATTCGTGGTCCAGACGGCACAGCTCGGTGGGCGCAAGGTGATCCTGCTGGAGCCGGCCGAGGCCATGAACATCAATGCCTCCAACGCCCTGCTCAAGAGCCTGGAGGAGCCTTCCGGCGATACCGTGCTGCTGCTGATCAGCCACCAGCCGAGCCGACTGCTGCCGACCATCAAGAGTCGTTGCGTGCAGCAGGCGTGCCCGCTGCCGAGCGAGGCCCAGAGCCTGGCCTGGCTGGCTTCGGCGCTGCCGGAGCTTTCCGCTGAGGAGTTGCACGAGCTGTTGGTCCTCGCCGGCGGTTCGCCGCTGTCGGCGAAGCGCCTGGAAGGGCAGGCGGTGCGCACCCAGCGTGCCGATGTCGTGGAGGGCGTGAAGAAACTGATCAAGCAGCAGGTCGGCGCCAGCCAGCTGGCAGAGGGCTGGAATGCCGTGCCCCTGACGCTGCTGTTCGACTGGTTCTGCGATTGGGCGCAGCTGATGCTGCGCTACCAGCTCACCCGTGACGAGACCGGCCTGGGCCTGGCCGACATGCGCAAGGTGGTGCAGTACCTGGCCGACAAGGCGCCGCAGCACAAGGTGCTGGCGATGCAGGACTGGCTGCTGCAGCAGCGCCAGAAAGTCCTCAACAAAGCCAACCTCAACCGTGTCTTGCTTCTCGAAGCGCTCCTGGTGCAGTGGGCAAGCCTGCCCGGGCCGGGCTAGAATCGGTGGCGAACCAGTCAGCCGGGAAAGTCGCATGAGCCTGCCACCGAATCTGGGCCCGCGTAACGGGATACTGTCCTTGACCATCAAGGACAAGTCGGTCCTGTATGCCGCCTATATGCCGTTCATCAAGAACGGTGGCCTGTTCATTCCGACCAACAAGAGCTACAAGCTCGGCGACGAAGTCTTCATGTTGCTCAACCTGATGGACGAGCAGGAGAAGATCCCGGTCGCGGGCAAGGTGGTCTGGATCACTCCCAAGGGCGCCCAGGGTAACCGCGCTGCGGGCATCGGCGTCCAGTTCAACGATGGCGACAGTGGCGCGCGCAACAAGATCGAGACCTACCTCGCTGGCGCCCTCAAGTCCGACCGTCCCACCCACACGATGTAACTGACAGCAGTTGCGAGCCGCACGCTACGAGCTGCAAGGGCGCTTTCGCTTTTCTCTTGTGGCTTGAGGCTTGCCGCTCGAGGCTCCCATGCTTATCGACTCCCATTGCCACCTGGACCGCCTCGACCTGGCTGCCCATGGCGGATCCCTCGACGCCGCGCTGGATGCCGCCCGGGCCCGCGGCGTCGGCCAGTTCCTCTGTATCGGCGTGAGCGCCGACAATGCCGCCGCAGTCAAGACGCTGGCCGAACGCTACGAGGACGTGCACTGTTCCGTAGGCGTCCATCCGCTGGACCTGCAGCCGGGGGAATCGCTGGCGCTGGAATGGCTGCTGGCTGAGCTGGAACACCCGCGTGTGGTGGCGATCGGCGAAACCGGCCTGGACTATCACTACGAGCCGGAAGCGGCCGAGCTGCAGCAGCAGGCCTTCCGCTTGCACCTGGATGCGGCCAGGCTCACCGGCAAGCCGGTGATCGTCCATACCCGCGAAGCCCGCGCCGATACGCTCGCCCTCCTGCGCGAGGCGGCGCTGCCCCAGGCCGGTGTGTTGCACTGCTTCACCGAAGACTGGGAGATGGCTCGCGCCGCGCTGGACCTCGGCTTCTACATCTCGCTTTCCGGCATCGTCACCTTCCGCAACGCCGAGGCCCTGCGTGAGGTGGCCCGGCAGGTGCCGGCCGACCGCCTGCTGGTGGAGACCGATTCGCCTTATCTCGCGCCCATTCCCTATCGCGGCAAGCCGAACCTGCCCCAGTACGTGCGTGAGGTGGCGGAGTTCCTCGCCGAGTTGCGTGGGGTGGAATACGAAGTGTTTGCCCAGCAGACCACGGACAACTACCTGCGCCTGTTCCCCTTGGCGCGCCGGCGCTGAGCCAGGCCTGTCGTCTCCTGGGCGGCAACAAAAGTCACGCGCAAAAAAAACCCGGGTTCTGGGGGATGAATCCGGGTCAAGACCATTAGGAGTAAAACAAAGGAACGCGATCCACGGTTCCTCGACTGGCTGGGCACTTGGGGGGAGATGCCGCGCGCCAGTAAGAGAAGTATTGGCCAATATCCCCCAGCGTCCAGATTGCCCGGCGGCGTTTCTTAAACCTATTTGGAATACACCGGCCCGCGCTGAGTCCTCATGCGTCTGCCATCTGGCGCAACAGCGAAAGGGTTTCCTCGATAACCCGCGGCTGGGTGTAGAAGTGGGGCGAGAAACGGATGCCACCACCACGCTGGGCGCAGACCACCTGCTCGGCTCGCAGCCGTTCGAACAATGCCTGGTTTTCCCAGCCGTCGAGGCGGAAGTTGAGAATGCCGGCGCGGCGCACGGGATCCAGCGGGCTCAGCAGCTGCACGCCGGGGATCCTCGCCAGCCCGTCCTGCAGCCATTGCACCCGCTCGCCAAGGGCGAGGGCCACTTGCTCCATGCCCACTTCCTCCAGCAGCGACAGGCTTGCCTCCAGTGCCATGGCGCCGAGCATGTTGGGGCTGCCGCACTCGAAACGGCGGGCGGTGCGCGACGGTTCCCAGTCTGCCCGCTCGTAGTCGCCGGGGTGCTCCAGCATGTGCCAGCCGTACTCATGGAGCTTCAACTGCTCGCGCAGGTCGCTGCGGCAATAGAAGACGCCCAGACCCTCCGGACCCAGCATCCATTTGTGGCCATCGGCCATGGCGAAGGCGCAGTCGATGGCCTGGACATCGAAGGGCAGGGCGCCCAATTGCTGGATGGCGTCGACGCAGAACAGCACGCCGCTCTGCCGGCAGCCATGGCCGAGGCGCTGCAGGTCGAGGCGCAGGCCGCTGGCGTACTGTACGGCGCTGATGGACATCAGCCGGGTGCGCGGGCCACAGGCGGCGAGCAGGGCGCCTTCCGGGTCGGGCACGTCCAGCGAGACCTGCAGCACTTCGACGCCGAAGCGCTTCAGCGCTTCCCAGACGACCCGGTTGGAGGGAAATTCCTGGTCGCTGATGACCACCTGATCGCCTGTCGCCCAATCCAGACCAAAGGCAACGAATGACAGGGCTTCCGATGTATTCTTGACCAGCGCGATATCCGCCGTGGTCGACGAGTTCAGCAATCTGGCCAGGCGTTCGCGCAGGCGACGCTCTATTATCAGCCAGTCCGGATAGCCCCTGGCACCCAGGTGCAGGTTCTCTTCGGCGAAGCTCTGGACCGCTCGGGTCGCGCGTTTGGGCCAGGGCGCCACCGCCGCATGGTTGAGATAGCGGAGCCCGTCGGCCTGGGCAAACTCATCTTGCAATAAGCTCATAGTTGGATGTTCCGTGCATTTTTACGCCAGATAGGCATAATACGCGGCTTGATTTTCGACCCCACAGTCCCTTTATGCAGAAAGAACCCCGTAAAGTCCGTGAGTTCCGCCGCCGCGAGCAGGAAATTCTCGACACCGCCCTCAAACTCTTCCTGGAAGAGGGCGAAGACAGCGTTACCGTCGAGATGATCGCCGACGCAGTGGGTATCGGCAAAGGCACCATCTACAAGCACTTCAAGTCGAAGGCGGAGATCTATCTGCGCCTGATGCTCGACTACGAGCGCGACCTCAATGCATTGTTCCATTCCGCCGATGTGGATCGTGACAAGGAGGCGCTGTCTCGGGCCTATTTCGAGTTCCGCATGCGCGATCCGCAGCGCTATCGACTGTTCGACCGCCTGGAAGAGAAGGTGGTGAAGAACAGCCAGGTGCCGGAGATGGTCGAGCAACTGCACAAGATCCGTGCCTCCAATTTCGAGCGACTGACCCTGCTGATCAAGGGCCGCATCGCCGAAGGCAAGCTGGAAGACGTGCCGCCGTACTTCCACTACTGCGCTGCCTGGGCCCTGGTGCACGGCGCCGTGGCGCTCTACCACTCGCCATTCTGGAGCAGCGTGCTGGAGGACCAGGAGGGCTTCTTCCAGTTCCTCATGGACATCGGCGTGCGCATGGGCAACAAGCGCAAGCGCGAGAGCGAGTCGCAGGCCAACTGACGTATTCAGTGCGCCTATATCGCGGTTCCGGACATGTGATGGCGCCGGCCGCGGGGATATACTCCGGCATATCACATGCCGGAGCGTCCCATGATCGTCGACCGCCAAGGCAGGCGCTTCCGCAATCTGCGCATCAGCCTGACCGCCGCCTGCAACTATGCCTGCACCTATTGTGTGCCTGATGGCAAGCGCCTGGTGGCGGCCCAGGATGAACTCTCGGCCGAAGCCATGGTGCGCGGCGTCGCTTACCTGATCGAAGCCGCGGGCATTGAGCGCCTGCGCATCACCGGCGGCGAGCCGCTGGTGAGTCCCAAGCTCGATCCCTTCCTCCATGCGGTCAGCCAGCTCGGGCTCGACGACATCAGCCTGACCAGCAACGGCCAGCTGCTGTCCCGCAAGCTGCCGCTGTTGCTGGAATGCGGCATCCGCCGCCTGAACATTTCCCTCGATACCCTGGATGCCGGCGAATTCCGCCATATCGCCCGAGGCGGTGACCTGGCCACTGTGCTCCACGGGCTGGAAGAGGCGAAGGCGGCCGGCCTGAAGATCAAGGTGAACATGGTGCCGCTGCGCGGCAAGAACCTCGATCAGGTGCTGCCGTTGCTGGATTATTGCCTGGAACGGGGCTTCGAGCTGCGGTTCATCGAGCTGATGCGCATGGGCCACCTGGCCCGCGATCCCAATACCTTCCACCAGCAGTTCGTAGGGCTGGAGGAGCTGCTGGCACTGATCGGCACCGCGCATGAGTTCGTCCAGGCCGATGCGCCGCTGGATGCCACGGCCTTGCGTTACCGCGTCCCGGGGCAGGGACACTTCGGCGTGATCGCCAACGAGAGCGTGCCCTTCTGCCGCACCTGCTCGCGTCTGCGGCTGTCCTCTACCGGCTGGCTGCATGGTTGCCTCTCGTCGAGCAACCGGCACTATGTTGGCGACCTTCTGGAAAAGCCCCGGCACGAGGCCTTGCCGGCGTTGCAACGGTTGCTGGTCAAGGCGTTGGCGGACAAACAGGAGGTCGCGTTCTCCGGTGGCGTCACCGTAATGAAGATCATCGGCGGCTGATGGCGCGGAAGCTGCATTGGTCCCCTATCCGCCGGATTTTCGACGCCGGCGCCTGGAGGACAAACGATGCGTAGGATGATTCTGTTGCTGGCGATTCTCGGCCTGGGTGGCTGCATGAAGGTCAGCGACATGGCCGAAGGCAGCCGCGAACAACTGAGCGATGCCGGTTTCCTCGACCATAGCGAAACCCGCCGCGCCAGTTCCTGGCGCCTGCAGGCGGATTCCTTCATCTACATCGCCCAGGGCTATTTCGTGCCGCCGGGCTCGGCCTATCCGCGGCCCAATGTGGTGGCCGAGGAGGCCTTCGACGGTTTCGTCGAATACTTCCCCATGGTCCGCAGGGCCAAGGGGCCGGCGGGACTCGAGGAGTCCATGGGGCAGGCCCGCGCCGTCGGTGCGCACTACCTGCTCTACGCCCGTTTCGCCAGTGCCGACGACCGCATCGGCACGGTGGAAGAGTGGGAAGACCAGGAGGCCCTGGATCGACTCGGTCGCGACCGTGGCGTGATCCAGTTGATGCTGATCGAGACCAACACCCGCTATCTGGTGGATACTGCCCGTATCCGCAATCGCGGCGGATTTCTGACGTTTTACGATGCCAAGCCCGAAGACCTGATCGGTCCTCCGCTGGAAGAGTACGCTCGCAGCCTGCTTGGCCTGAGTCGTTAAGGAGATTGAAATGAGCGATCCCGGCAAGGCCGGCGACCTGCTGGCGCAGATACCCAAGGGCGACAAGCCGGGTGGCGCCCCGGTGCACCTGTGGAACCCGCCGTTCTGTGGCGACCTCGACATGCGCATCGCCCGTGATGGCACCTGGTTCTACCTGGGCACGCCGATCGGCCGGAAACCCATGGTGAAGCTGTTCTCCAGCGTGATCCGCAAGGACGGCGAGGACTATTTCCTGGTGACGCCGGTGGAAAAGGTGGGCATCCAGGTGGATGACGCGCCTTTCGTTGCCGTGGAACTGAAAGTGGAAGGGGAGGGGCCGTCGCAGCAACTGCGCTTCATCACCCATGTGGAGGATGAGGTGGATGCCGGTGCCGCGCACCCCATTCGCGTCGAACTGGACCCGCAGACCCAGGAGCCTTCGCCCTATGTCCTGGTGCGCACCAACCTGGAGGCGCTGATTCACCGCAATGTCTTCTATCAACTGGTGGGGCTGGCCGAGCCGCGGGAGATCGATGGCGTGACCTGGCTGGGCGTCTGGAGCGGCGGGGAGTTCTTCCCCATCGGGCCGCTGCCGGAATAGGCAGCCGCCAGTAATGAAAAAGGCTCCCGAGGGAGCCTTTTTCGTGCCTGCTTACATGTTGGGGTAGTTCGGGCCGCCGGTGCCTTCCGGGGCCACCCAGGTGATGTTCTGGGCCGGGTCCTTGATGTCGCAGGTCTTGCAGTGCACGCAGTTCTGCGCGTTGATCTGGAAGCGCTTGCTGCCGTCGTCGTTGCTCACTA
>RCUL01001004.1_pt1 | contig 11589 bp, 13 predicted proteins | sample 2167521 | NCBI WGS metagenome assembly RCUL01 (sample SAMN09932745, study PRJNA488358) | compost metagenome | feature: garden; material: soil; isolation source: compost soil in acetic acid-enriched culture | place: Germany: Experimental Botanical Garden Goettingen | collected 2016-01-27 | reverse complement strand
CGCAGGCCAGTGCACCGCTGCGATCGCTACGACGGTTACCACCGCCAGCCCCGCCGCCGCCAGCCGTGTGCCAAGGCCCAGTAGCAGTAGCAGCGGCAGGACCAGTTCAGCCCACATCGACAGTTGCCAGTTCAACTCCGCTGGCAGCAGGCTGAAGGGCAGTGGGAAGCTCCCCTGTATATCGCCGAACCAGTTGCTGCCGTTGAATTTCTCCAGGCCGGATTCGAAGAACTCCCAGGCCAGAAACATCCGCAATGGCAAATCAGCGCCCCAGTCTGCGAGACGGTCGAGGGGGGGCAGGGTGCGAGTCAGCGTGGTCATGGTCTGTTCTCTTCTTCAGGATAGGGCGGTGGCGTTACGACGCTTGTACAGCGCCAGCTTGGCGGTGAGCTTGAGGGCGATGGCGGTGAACATCAGGGCAAAGGCCAGCGGATACCAGCCACCCATGGGAATGCGGTTGTAGAACGACAGGCAGAACACGCCGGCCAACACCCACATGCCGGTGCTGTGCAAGGCTTTCCAGGCACGGCCGCCGAGCAGGCGCATGCTCGGCTTGAAGGAGGTAAGGGCCAGCAACAGCAGGAACAGGTAGCCGATGCTGCCTGGCAGGCTGGAGGTAGCGGTGCGGCCGGCCCAGAACAACTCGGGAAAGTGCTGGGCGTAGCGGTAGATCAGCAGGCCGTGCACGGTGTGCGAAAAGGCAAAAGCCAGCCCCAGGAAGCGCCGCTCGCGCAAAACGCGACGGCTGCTTGGGCAGGGCAGCAAGGCCACCAGCGTCGAGGCCAGGAACGTCATCAGGAACAGGGCGAAGGAACTGCGTGCGGTAGCGCGGATAGCGCTGCGCAGGCCATCGGAACCGAGCGGGTGGCTGGCCAGGACCACGGCGGTCATGAGCAGAGTAAGGCCGGCCAGGACGGTGAACAGCTTCCAGCCGGAGGGAAGGGCGATGGCTCTCATCGAAGAGGCTCCCGGTGTGTCAAAGTGTGACCGGGAGTGTGGCGGTACGGCGTATCTGCAGTGTGTCGGCGCAGGCTGTATTGTGTATCGGAATGTAGTGACAGGTGGTGTAGGCCAATTTCACCCGTGCAGGCGCGGCGCGCAGCACCGCGTCAAGGACGGCAGCGTTTCACTTCAGCTCGATTTGTGCGCACAGGCCTCCGCCCTGGCGATTGCTGAGGACCAATTGCCCGCCCATGGCCTGCATCAGTTGGTGGGCGATTGCCAGGCCCAGGCCGGTGCCCCCGGTACTGCGGTTGCGCGAGCTTTCCACCCGATAGAAGGGTTTGAGCACTTCGCCGAGCTCTTGCTGGGGGATGCCAGGGCCTTCGTCCAGCACGCGGATCACGATACGTCCCTGCTCACGGCTGACCTCCAGTTGCGCCTTGCCGGCGAACTTCAGGGCATTGTCCAGCAGGTTGACCAACACCCTGCGCAGCGCATGCGGGCGCGTTTCCAGCAAACTGCCGGTACTGCCGTGGCGCTCGACCTGCGCGCCGCTGTCCTGGTAATCGAACACCACGCTGTCGAGGAACGCGTCGAGGTTGATGCGGCAGGGCGGCTCGGTGTTGATATCCATGCTGCGGGCATAGGCTACGCCTTCGCGGACCAAGTGCTCCATGGCATCCAGGTCATGCCACAACTTGTCCTTCTCGACTCCCTCGTCCATTACCTCGACCCGGAGTTTCATACGCGTGATCGGGGTTTGCAGGTCATGGGAAATCGCTGCCAGCAACTGCATGCGTTCCTTGAGGTAGGCAGCGATGCGCGCCTGCAAGGCGTTGAAGGCGACGGCGGCGAATTTCACTTCGCGCGGGCCGCTTTCGTCCAGCAACATGCCGGGCTTGTCCGGGTCGAGGTCGTCAAGCGCCTTGACCAGGCGTGTCAGCGGGCCGATGGCCAGGCGCACGGCCAGCCAGGTACAGAACAGCAGCACGGCAAGCTGAATGAGCAGCACCAGCGGCAGCCAAGTGGCGATCGGCACGGGGGCCGGGGTGACATCGATGGTCAGCGGGGCGCCGTCAGCCAGACGCAGGTGGGCCTGGAAGTGTGCGTTCGGGCCAGGTATCTCCTGGAAGGTCAGGCGATACTGGCTACCGATGGCCTTGACGATCGAGTCGGCGGCCATGGGCGGGTCGTCGCTTGGCATCGCCGCACCCGTTACGCCAGCGTCAAGCCGATAGCGGTAGGTGCGCCGCTCCAGGCGGGGCAGCCAGGCCGGGCGTTCAGCGGCGGGCAGGCGGTCGAGGATGGCCACCGAAGTGGCGACGTCCTGTTCCAGATTGCTGAGCATCATCGAGCGGCTGCTGATATAGCGCTCATAGGCCTGCAGGCTGAACGACAGCCCGTAGGCCAGCACCAGCCCGGTGATGAAGATCAGTGCCAGGCGCGAGGCGAGGGTGCGCGGCCACTTCATGATGGCGACTCGAGCAGTTGCACTGGCAGCGAGAACACATAACCTTCGCTGCGCACCGTCTTGATGCAGCTGGGCTCGCGCGCGTCGTCGCCCAAGCGCTGGCGCAGGCGGCTGACCAGCAGGTCAATGGAACGATCGAAGATATCGGCCTCGCGGCCCTGGGTCAGGTTGAGCAACTGTTCGCGGCTGAGCACCCGTTGTGGGTGGTCGAGGAACACGCGCAACAGGCGGTATTCGGCGCCACTGAGGGCCACCAGCGTGCCTTCGCTGTCGAGCAGGTGGCGCGCGGTGGTATCCAGACGCCACTGGCCGAAACGGATCAGGCGGCCGCTTTCGCTGATGGTCAGGTTGGGCGGCAGCATGCGTGTGCGGCGCAGCACGGCATTGATGCGAGCCAGCAGTTCACGGGCTGAGAATGGCTTGGTCAGGTAGTCATCGGCGCCCATCTCCAGGCCGATGATGCGGTCGGTCTCGTCGTTGCGCGCGGTCAGCATCAGCACAGGCGTATTGCGGTGCTTGCCGGCGCGCAGTTCGCGGCACAGCAGCAGGCCGTCATCGCCCGGCATCATGATGTCGAGGACGATCAGGTCGACGCTGTTGGCTTCGAGGAAGGCGCGCATCTGCCGGCCGTCGGCGACGATGCTGGTGCGCAGGCCGTTCTTCTTCAGGTAGTTGCCGACCAGTTCGCGGATTTCGCGGTCGTCGTCGACGATCAGGATGTGATCGACATGTTCCATCGGTGGGGTCCTGTGCAAGGGGAATGGGCGCAGTGTACCGAGCAGGTATGAGCTTGCCTGCAGAGGTTTGTATTGCAGTGTATCTGGTGGCGCATCAGATACAGCAGGAGGCAGGGCGCAGGGTCAGGCGACACATGCCCGATACCTGGCGAGCGTGAAATGGCTCTCACCGGGGAACACAACTCCCCACCCTCAGAAGATCCACAGGAGAGATGCCATGAACATGAAAACCCTCGCCAGCGCCAGCCTGTTCGCCGTGCTCAGCCTCGGCACCCTGGCTGCCCAGGCATCCACGCAGCCGATGGAGGATGCCAGCGTCATGCAATACCGCTACGGCGACCGGCTGGATATACAGAAAGTGCTGTCGGTGAAGGATGATCAAAGCGATGCCTGTGGCCTGGTCCACACCCGTATGGATTACATCAACTCCCAAGGCCAGCGCCAGAGTGTGCAGTACCGCACCTATGCCACGAGCGGTTGCCATGACAACTGAGCGCCGCTCGTTGTTGAAAGTGGGCGGCGTCGCCTTGGCGCTCTTGGGCCTGGGCCTTGCCGGCCACCTGGCAGCCCGCGACAGTTACGGCGCGATGCCATCGCTGTCCGGGGCCAGTGAGTGGATCAACTCGCCAGCGCTGGATACCAAGGGGCTAAAGGGCAAGGTAGTGCTGGTGGACTTCTGGACGTGGGACTGCATCAACTGCCAGCGCAGCCTGCCGCACGTCAACGACTGGGCCCGGCGGTACGCCGATCAGGGGCTGGTGGTGGTGGGCGTGCACACGCCGGAGTACGACTACGAGCATGATGTCAGCCAGTTGAAACGCAAGGTGGCCAGCCTGGGGATCGCTTACCCGGTGGCGGCGGACAACGATTATCGGGTGTGGAATGCCTGGGGTAATCAGTTCTGGCCTGCGCACTACTTTGTCGATCGCCAGGGCCAAGTGCGGCATGTGCACTTTGGTGAAGGTGACTACGACGGGCAGGAGAAGGTGATAAAGGCGTTGCTGGATGAAAAAGGCTGAGGTGTTTACCGTTCCTTTCGCGAGTAAACCCGCGAAAGGAACGGCACGGGCTCAACCGAAGCTGGCGAAATGTGCCTGCATGCGCTCGGCATTGGCCTGGCGGCCACTGAACAGTTCGAACGCTTTCACCGCCTGGAACACAGCCATGTTGCTGCCATCCAGGGTCCGGCAGCCCAGTGCCCGTGCGGCGCGCAGCAGCTCGGTTTCCAGCGGGAAATAGATGATCTCCGCCACCCACAGCCGGGCATGCAGCAGCTCGACCGGCAGCGGTGTGCCCGGCAGTTTGGCCATGCCGACCGGCGTGGTGTTGACCAGCCCGTCCGCTTCGGCAATCTCAGCCGCGAGGTCCGTGCCCACAATGGCTCTGCCTGCGCCGAAATGGCCGTTGAGGTTGTCGACCAGCGCCTGGGCACGCGCTGCATCGACTTCGAACAGCACCAGCCGCTCGACCCCTTCGCCCAGTAATGCATGGGCCACTGCCGAGCCAGCACCGCCGGCACCCATCTGCACCACCTGCCGGCGCGCGACGTCGGGCAGGCCGCGGCGCAAGCCCTCGGCGAAGCCCAGGCAGTCGGTGTTATGGCCTACACGCTTGCCGTCCTTGAGGACCACGGTGTTGACCGCACCGATACCCCTGGCCTCATCGGACAGCTCGTCGAGCAGCGGCAGGATCGCCTGCTTGAACGGGTAGGTGATATTGAGCCCGGTGAAGCCTGTGTGCTGGGCCGCTTCGAGCAATTGCGCCAAGGCGCTGTCTTCCAGTTGCAACTGGTCGGCGTCTATCAGGCGGTAGAGGTAGCGCAAGTCCTGCGCATCGCCTTCATGTTCATGCAGGGCAGGGGTGCGCGACAGTTGAATACCACGGCCGATCAGGCCGGCAAGGATGGCCGGCTGAGTCATGCTGCCTGCTCCTGGAGCATTTCGGCGAAGTGCGCCAGAGCCATGCGGTAGCCGTGGCTGCCCAGGCCGCAGATCACACCCACCGCGATCGACGAGACGAACGACAGGTGGCGGAACGGCTCGCGCTTGTGCACGTTGGAGAGGTGCACTTCGATCACTGGCACCTCGCTGGCGACCAGGGCGTCGCGGATGGCCACCGAGGTGTGGGTCCAGGCACCGGGGTTGATCACGATACCGGCGCAGCGACCACGGGCAGCGTGGATCCAGTCGATCAGATCGCCTTCGTGATTGGTCTGGCGGAATTCGATTTCCAGGCCGTGGGCCTGCGCGGTGTCTGCGCAGCTCTGAGCCAGGTCAGCAAGGGTTTCACGGCCGTACTGGGCAGGCTCGCGGGTACCCAGCATGTTCAAGTTGGGGCCGTTGAGCACGAGGATAAGGGGCTTCATGGCGGGCATCACTTTGTTGTTGTTGAATGCCCGTATGTTTGTACCACCTGGTTAGTTTCGTCAATTGGGTTGGCTGTCGCATCGTGGAAAGTGGGCGATTATCGGACCCGGAGTATCGCGTTCTCAACGCGGGTATGCCCTTTGAAGCGCCTTTTGTTGCGAAAGGGCTGCAATGCAGCCCCACTCTCAAACGGTGCTGGCGGCCGCGCGACCCACTTCATCCCCGGCTGTTTCTTCATGCAACGATATTCGCGAGGTTTCTGGCAGCGCCAGCCCACCCACCAGCGCCACCAGCGCGATGACCACCAGGTAGAACGCTGGCGCCAGGCTGCTGCCGGTCTGTCCGATCAGCCAGGTCGCCACCAGCGGTGCGGTGCCGCCAAACAGCGTATAGGCCACGTTGTAGGTAATCGCCGATGCGGTGTAGCGCGTACGGGTCGGGAAACTCTCCGAGAGCAACGCGGCGGTCACCACACCACTGCAAAGTGCGCCTACCGCCAACAGGATGACCCCCACCAGCGCAGCCGTCACCGACCCGGAACTTGCCAGCCAATAAGCCGGGAATACACAGACCATTACCCACAGGCAGGTGAAACCAATGGTCTTGCGCCGCCCGACCCGGTCCGAGAACGCGCCGGCCAGCGGACAACCGATGGCGGCGAACACCAGCGCTACCGTTGTCACCAACAGCGACTGGGCGCGTGTCAGGTTGCCGACCATTTGCAGGTAGGTGGCGAAGTAGGTAGTGAACATGTAGAACGACAACGCTGTAAGCGAGATGAAGGCACCCAGATTGCGGATGGCCCGGCCGTGGTTACGCAACGTGTCCTTGAGCGGCGAATGCTCATGGGTCTTGCCTTGAGCGATGGCCTCGCGAAATGCCGGGGTTTCCTCCATGCGCCAGCGCAGGTAAAGGCCCACCAGGCCCAGCGGCGCCGCCACCAGGAACGGTATGCGCCAGCCCCAGGCCGCCATCGCTTCGGCCGACAGGCTTGCCTCAAGGCCGTAGGCGATCACCGCCGCACAGGCGAAGGCAGAGAAGGTCGACACGGGCACGAAGCTGCCATAGAAGGCCCGCTTGTTTTGCGGTGCGTGCTCCATCAGGTACGCACAGGCACCTGCATACTCACCGCCTGCGGAGAACCCCTGCAGGCAGCGCGCAAGGGTCAGTAGCGCGGGGGCGGCAAGGCCGATGCTGGCGTAGGTCGGCAGCAGGCCGATCAGTGTGGTGGAGCCGGCCATCAGCAGGATGGTCAGTGACAGGATGCGTTTGCGTCCCAGCCGGTCACCCAGCGCCCCGAACACGATCCCGCCCAGTGGCCGCAAGGCGAAGGCCACGGCGAAAACGGCAAAGGTCTTCAGCAAGGCCACGCTGGCATCGCCGCTGGCGAAGAACTGGCTGGCGATGATCGTTGCGAGAAAGCCGTAGACGGCGAAGTCGAACCATTCGACGAAATTGCCGATGGCCGAGGCGGCGATGACCCGGCGCAGAGTGGCGGGGGATACCTCGTGAGATGCGGACATAGAGAAACGCTCCGGTTTCAAAGGCAGCCTGGCGGATTAGCGAAGCGGTCTGGCCGCTTCGTCGTTGTTGTTGCAGGCAGTAAACCGGCGCGGTAGCGAGGGCGCTTCTTCGAGGGCGACGCCCAGATATCTGTTTTGACCGCGTGCGCCCATTCGTGGCCAAGCCGCGGTCAGCCCGGCAATGAGTGGGTGTTATACCGAAAACACCACCCCGGTACGCGAAGCCGCGTTGCGAATATGCTCCTGCATCGCCTTCTGCGCCGCCGCCTGTGAACGGCGAGCCAGGGCGCGCAGGATCTTGCGGTGCTCCTGCCAGGTTTCCATCGCCCGTTCCGGGCGGATAAAGGGCAGCTTCTGGCTTTCCAGGAATATCTCCTGGCTGGCGGTGATCACCTGCAGCATGGCGTGGTTGCCGCAGGCTTGCAGCAACTGCTGGTGAAAGGCGAAATCCAGCCGTGCGGCGGCTTCGAAGCGGCCCGCGCGCAACTCCTGATGCATCGCCTCTACATTGACTTCCAGGCGATCGATGTCGTCCGCAGTCAGTGCCAGTGCCGCCTGCCCGGCAGCGAAACCTTCCAAGGCGTAACGCAGCTGGAAGGTGTCGCTTGCAGAGACCTGTTCGGCATACGGCCAGGCAAATGCCGAAGGCGCTGGCGCCTGCACGAACACACCCTTGCCCGGCTGCACGCTCACCAACCCCAGAGCGCTGAGGGAGGACAGTGCTTCTCGCAGAGAGGCCCTGCTGACCCCCAACTGCTCGGCAAGGTCGCGCTGCGAGGGCAGGGCATCGCCGGGCTGATAGCCGCCGTCTTCGATCAATTTGCGGATGCCTTGCAGGGCCTGTTCGGGGACGGCGCGGGGTAGGGTGTCGAGCATGCTGTTCAGACCGGTCGGAGGGCGATGACCTTGGCTTTTTACGGCCATTGTCAGGCGCTTGCAAGCATTGCTCCGCGCTGATGCAGGCAAATGCGGCCTTGCACAAAAGCGGGGCGTGACGGCGGCGGGGTAAGCGGGCAGGCAAGCAACTGTTCAGACCAGTAAGACCGTTCAGCTCAGGGCTTGCGCACGTCAAGCCGGTGCCAGCACGGACGTTGGCATGGCCCGTGCACTGGCCAGCCAGCACTCTTTTCCCTGGTTACCTGCGAGGCCACACCATGAAGACATTCCGCACCTTGTTCCTGGCCAGCCTGTTCTGCAGCAGCGCCCTTGTGCTGCCAACCGCCCAGGCTGATGCCCTGGCCGACATCAGCGCCCGTGGCGTGCTCAAGGTGGCAGTGCCCCAGGACTTCCCGCCTTTCGGCTCGGTCGGGCCAGACCTCAAACCCCGTGGCCTGGACATCGACACTGCACAACTGCTGGCAGACAAGCTGGGTGTGAAGCTGGCCCTGACCCCGGTAAACAGCACCAACCGCATACCGTTCCTCACCACAGGCAAGGTCGATCTGGTGATTTCCAGCCTCGGCAAGAACCCGGAGCGTGCGGCAGTGATCGATTTCTCCCGGCCCTATGCGCCGTTCTACCTGGCCGTATTCGGCCCGGCCGAGGTGGACATCGCGGGCATCGACGCCGTCGCTGGCAAGACCATCAGCGTCACCCGTGGCTCGATCGAGGACATGGAACTGAGCGCCGTAGCGCCAAAGGGGGCGGTGATCAAGCGCTTTGAAGACAACAACTCGACCATCGCCGCCTACCTCTCTGGCCAGGTCGAACTGATCGCCAGCGGTAGCGTGGTAATGGCCGCCATTGCCCAGAAGAACCCGGCCAAGGTGCCGGTGGTCAAGGTCAAGCTCAAGGACTCGCCCGTTTATGTGGGCCTGGCCAAGAACGAGCCGGCGCTGCTGGACAAAGTGAACGCCACGCTCGAAGCCGCCAAGGCCGACGGCAGCCTCAACCGCAATGCCGAAAAATGGCTGAAGCAGCCGCTGCCGGCCGACCTCTGAGCTGTACCCGGAGTTTGCCACCATGGCCTATGAATTCGACTTCGCCCCCGTGCTGGCCCAGGCCCCCCTGTTGCTCAAGGGCGCCTGGTTCACCCTGCAGCTGACGGTGGTCGGCACCTTGCTGGGCGTGGCCATCGGCGTGCTCGGCGCGGGGGTTCGCGCCTGGCGTGTGCGCCCCTTCGACATGCTGTTTGGCCTGTACGTGGAACTGATCCGCAACACGCCCTTCATCGTCCAGCTGTTCTTCATCTTCTTCGGCCTGCCGGCGCTGGGCATTCGCCTGAGCGAATGGCAGGCGGCGGTGCTGGCCATGGTGATCAACCTGGGTGCCTACTCCACCGAGATCATCAGGGCGGGCATCCAGGCCATTCCCAAAGGCCAGCTGGAAGCTGCCGCAGCCTTGGCCATGAGCCGCTTCGAGGCGTTTCGCCATGTGGTATTGCAGCCTGCCCTGGCCAAGGTATGGCCGGCACTGACGAGCCAGATCGTGATCGTCATGCTCGGCTCGGCGGTGTGTTCGCAAATCGCCACCGAGGAGCTGTCGTTCGCCGCCAACTTCATCCAGTCGCGCAATTTCCGTGCATTTGAAACCTACCTGCTGACCACCGTGCTGTACCTGATCATGGCCATCGCCTTGCGCCAGTTGCTGGCATGGGTTGGGCAACGTCTGCTGATGGGGAGACGCTGAATGGACTTCACCTTCTGGGACATCCTGCGCAACCTGCTGATCGGCCTGCAGTGGACCTTGCTGTTGTCGCTGGTGGCCTTCTTCTTCGGTGGCCTGGCAGGGCTGCTGGTGCTGGTCGCACGCATTTCTCAATGGCCGTGGCTGCGTGGCCTGGCGCGGGGCTACATCGAGCTGTTTCAGGGCACGCCATTGCTGATGCAACTGTTCATGGTGTTTTTCGGCATTGCCTTGTTCGGCCTGGATGTGTCTGCCTGGATGGCGGCTGCCATCGCCCTGACCCTGTTCACCAGTGCGTTTCTCGCAGAGATCTGGCGCGGCTGCGTCGAGTCCATTCCAAACGGCCAGTGGGAAGCGTCCGGCAGCCTGGCGCTGAGCCGCATGGAGCAGCTGCGCCACGTGATCCTGCCACAGGCGTTGCGCATTGCCGTGGCACCGACCGTGGGCTTTTCGGTGCAGGTGGTCAAAGGCACGGCGGTCACCTCGATCATCGGTTTCACCGAGTTGACCAAGACCGGCGGCATGCTGGCCAACGCCACCTTCGAGCCGTTCATGGTCTACGGCCTGGTTGCGCTGGGCTATTTCATCCTCTGTTACCCGCTCTCGCTGAGCGCCCGTTATCTGGAAAGGAGGCTGCATGCCCCTGCTTAGAGTGTCCGCGCTGCACAAATACTACGGCGACAACCATGTACTCAAAGGCGTTGACCTGAGCATCGAAGAGGGCGAGGTGGTAGCGATCATCGGCCGCAGCGGTTCGGGCAAAAGTACCTTGTTGCGCACGCTCAACGGCCTTGAGTCGATCAGCGATGGCGTGATCGAAGTGGACGGTGAATACCTCGATGCCGGCCGCGCCGACTTGCGCGCGCTGCGCCAGAAAGTGGGCATGGTGTTCCAGCAGTTCAACCTGTTCCCACACCTGAGCGTGGGCGAGAACGTGATGCTCGCGCCGCAGGTGGTGAAGAAGGCCAGCAAGGCCCAGGCGCGCCAGCTGGCTGAGCAGATGCTGGCGCGGGTGGGCCTGGCGGAAAAGTTCGATGCCTACCCCGACCGGCTTTCCGGAGGCCAGCAACAGCGGGTGGCGATCGCGAGGGCGCTGGCCATGTCGCCCAAGGTGCTGCTGTGCGACGAGATCACCTCGGCGCTCGACCCCGAACTGGTCAACGAGGTGTTGGGCGTGGTGCGCCAGCTGGCCAGCGAAGGCATGACCCTGATCATGGTCACCCATGAGATGCGCTTTGCCCGCGAAGTGGGCGATAAACTGGTGTTCATGCACCATGGCAAGGTGCATGAAGTGGGTAACCCGCGTGAAGTGTTCGCTGCACCGAAAACGCCCGAGCTGGCCAATTTCATAGGCTCAGTGGTATCGGCCTGAGCCTGCATCATTGAGTGCAGCTCAGGCGGCCCGCTCCAGCACATCGAGCAGGTCGACGAACTCCATCGCCAGTTTGTGCCGCGGCGCCAGGTGTACCAGCGGTACCGACGCCAGGTGCGACTCTCGCATCTTGATCGAGCTGCTCAAGTACACCGGCAGCACGGGCATGCCCTCGCTGCGCAGTTGGTCAACCAACGTCTTGTGCAACGCGGTGCGGCCGGCGAACTGGTTGACCACGACGCCTTCCACTTGCAGCGCCGGGTTGTGGTCCAGGCGCAGCTCCTCGACCTCGGCCATGACACTGTGCAGCGCCTGGCGCGAGAAGCTGTCGCAGTCGAACGGGATCAACAGGCGCTCAGCCGCCACCAAGGCGCTGAAGGTATAGAAGTTGAGCGCAGGTGGGGTGTCGATGTAGATCCGCTCGTAGTCCTCGTCCAGCTCCAGCAACAGCTTGCGCAGCTTGTTGATCTTGAACTTGCTCTCAAGCTTGCTCTGCAAGTCGCTGAGGTCGGGGCTGGCGGTCACCAGGTGCAGGTTGCTGTAGCGGGTTTCG
>RCUL01001002.1_pt1 | contig 11593 bp, 8 predicted proteins | sample 2167521 | NCBI WGS metagenome assembly RCUL01 (sample SAMN09932745, study PRJNA488358) | compost metagenome | feature: garden; material: soil; isolation source: compost soil in acetic acid-enriched culture | place: Germany: Experimental Botanical Garden Goettingen | collected 2016-01-27 | reverse complement strand
ATCGACAAGATGGGCCAGAGCTACCAGGGCGACCCGGCCTCGGCGCTGCTGGAAACCCTCGACCCCGAGCAGAACGTCGACTTCCTCGACCACTACCTGGACCTGCGCCTGGACCTGTCCAAGGTGCTGTTCGTGTGCACCGCCAACACCCTCGACTCGATCCCCGGGCCGTTGCTCGACCGTATGGAAGTGATTCGCCTGTCCGGCTACATCACTGAAGAAAAACTGGCCATCGCCAAGCGCCACCTGTGGCCCAAGCAATTGCACAAAGCCGGTGTGGCCAAGACCAGCCTGAGCATCAGCGACAGCGCCCTGCGCACGGTGATCGAAGGTTATGCCCGCGAAGCCGGTGTGCGCCAGCTGGAAAAGCAGCTGGGCAAGCTGGTACGCAAGGCGGTCGTGCAACTGCTCGAAGATCCCGAGAAAAAGATCAAGATCGGCCCCAAGGACCTTGAAGCATCGCTGGGCATGCCAGTGTTTCGCAGCGAACAGGTGCTCTCCGGCAAGGGCGTGATCACCGGCCTTGCCTGGACCAGCATGGGCGGCGCCACCCTGCCGATCGAGGCGACACGCATCCACACCCTCAATCGCGGCTTCAAACTGACCGGTCAGCTGGGTGAGGTGATGAAAGAGTCCGCCGAAATCGCCTACAGCTATGTCAGTGCCAACCTCAAGCAATACGGCGGTGATCCGAGCTTCTTCAATGAGGCCTTCATTCACCTGCACGTACCGGAAGGTGCCACGCCCAAGGACGGCCCCAGCGCCGGGGTGACCATGGCCAGTGCATTGCTGTCGCTGGCCCGTGACCAGGCACCGAAGAAAGGCGTGGCCATGACCGGCGAACTGACCCTGACCGGCAAGGTCCTGCCGATCGGCGGGGTGCGCGAGAAGGTCATTGCGGCGCGGCGGCAGAAGATCTTCGAGCTGATCCTGCCGGAAGCCAACCGGGGTGATTTCGAAGAGTTGCCGGATTACCTCAAGGAGGGTTTGAGCGTGCACTTTGCCAAGCGCTTCAGTGATGTGGCGAAGGTGCTGTTCTAACCCCGGACCATAGATGTGGGAGCGGGCTTGCCCCGCGATCGGGCGCGCAGCGGGCGCAATTCAGGCTTCACCTGGAGTGCTGGCTGTACCGGCCTCATCGCGGGTCAAGCCCGCTCCCACAGACGATGCAGGCCCTTGCCCTGCGATCATCTTCGGTTATGCTGCGCTATCGTCGCCTATCCGGAGCTTTCATGACTGCTGCCCGCCTGCTCGTTCCCCTGAGCCTCGCCCTGCTTGCCGCCTGCGCACAAAAACCGGTGCATAACGTCGAACTGGACAAACAGGCCGACTGCCCGCTGCAACTGCAAACGGGCCAGAACCTCACGCTGACACTGCCCAGCAACCCCAGCACCGGTTATCGCTGGCTAGTACAAAACCCAGCCACCGGCATCCTGCGCAGTCTCGGCCCCGAGGTCTACAGCCACCCGGAAGACGCCGGCGTGGTCGGCAGCGCCGGGCAATCGGTGTGGCGCTTCCAGGCCCAGGCCGCTGGCGAAGGCCATCTGCTGCTGGTCTACCAGCAGCCCTGGGCCCCGGAAGTGCGTCCGGTGCAGACCTTCGACTGCGCAATCACGGTGAAGTAGGCCGCGCTGGTCAGCGGGCCATGCATCCTGCCGCCAGTTTGGCTAAAATGCCGGCCCTTTACCGCCCAACGCCTGGATTGCCCCCGTGAGCAAAGAACCCGACCGCCTATTCGCCCAGCCCCTTGGCCAGGTGCCCGACTTCGTCTTCAACGAAGACGTGGTGCGGGTGTTCCCGGACATGATCAAGCGTTCGGTCCCCGGTTACCCGACCATCGTCGAGAACCTCGGCGTGCTTGCCGCCCAGTTCGCCCAGCCCGACACGGCCCTGTACGACCTGGGCAGCTCGCTCGGTGCCGTGACCCAGGCCCTGCGCCGGCATGTGCGCAGCGAGGGTTGCCGGGTGATTGCCATCGACAACTCGGCGGCCATGGTCGAGCGCTGCCGGCAGTACCTCAACGCCCAGGACTCGATGTGCCAGGAGCTGCTGCCGGTCGAGGTGATCGAAGGCGATATCCTCGCCCTGCAATTCCAGCCGGCCTCGGTGGTGGCGATGAACTTCACCCTGCAGTTCATTGCCCCCGAACAGCGCCTCGAACTGCTCACGCGCATCCGCCAGTCGCTGCTGCCGGGCGGCGCGCTGATCCTCTCGGAGAAGCTGCGTTTCGTTGACGATGAGGAACACGCGCTGCTCACCGACCTGCATGTGGCCTTCAAGCGGGCCAATGGCTACAGCGAACTGGAAATCGCCCAGAAGCGCAGCGCCATCGAGAACGTGATGAAGCCCGACAGCCTTGAAGAACACCGCGAGCGCCTGCTGGCAGCCGGTTTCTCCAAGGTCGTGCCCTGGTTCCAATGCCTTAACTTTGCCTCGTTGATTGCCCTGCCATGATTGATCTGTCCCCCCTGGTCCGCCGCTTGGCGGGCACTCCCCTGGCGCAATGGGCACAAGGCCTGCAAGCGCAACTCGACGCCAAGATGGAAAAGGGTCATGGCGACCTGGAACGCTGGCAGGCTGCGCTGGATGCCCTGCCAGCGCTGACGCCCACGCGCATTGACCTGCAAAACGGCCTCAATCTGGATTGCGACTGCGATGACGACTCCCGTGCGCGCATGCAGCAGGCGTTGATGGGCCTGTCGCCGTGGCGCAAGGGCCCGTTCGATCTGTTCGGCGTGCATGTCGATACCGAGTGGCGCTCGGACTGGAAGTGGTCGCGGGTTGCCCCGCACCTGGACCTCAAGGGCAAGCGGGTACTGGATGTCGGTTGCGGCAACGGCTACTACCAGTGGCGCATGCTTGGTGCCGGTGCCGACAGTGTCATCGGTGTCGACCCCAACTGGCTGTTCTTCTGCCAGTTCCAGGCCGTGCAGCGCTACCTGCCGGAGCTACCGGCCTGGCACCTGCCCTTCGCCCTGGAAGACCTGCCGGCCAACCTCGAAGGCTTCGACACGGTATTTTCCATGGGCGTGTTCTACCATCGCCGCTCGCCCATCGAGCACCTGCTGGCGCTCAAGGACTGCCTGGTCAAGGGCGGTGAACTGGTGCTGGAAACCCTGGTGATCGAAGGCGACGAAAATCAGGTACTGGTGCCGGAAGATCGCTACGCACAAATGCGTAACGTCTGGTTCCTGCCGTCGGTGCCGGCCCTTGAGCGCTGGTTGCGCCGTGCCGGTTTCAGCGATGTGCGTTGCGTCGACGTCAGCACCACCAGCGTCGAAGAACAGCGCAGCACCGAATGGATGCGCTACCAGTCGCTCAGCGACTTCCTCGACCCCGACGACCACAGCCGCACCATCGAAGGCCTGCCGGCACCACGGCGCGCCGTGCTGGTGGCACGCAAGTAAAACAGGCGCCCGTGTAGGGCGCCAAAGTTCACCTTTTCCGTTGGAGCGGGAGCTTCGAAGGTGAATGGAGCTACTCCTTGGCGACCTGCCTGCTCGCCGTGTCAGGTTTTTGCGCGTCGGACTTGGCCACTGCCTGGTCCTTCTTGCCGTGAATCTGTTCCTGGCTGAGGCGGAAGTTTTCCCAGAACTGCTTCGAACGCTCCGCCCCGCCTTCGGCCAGTGCCGCGCTACTGCCCAGGGCCAATACAGCCATCAGCACATACTTGTTCAGGCTCATGTTGCTCACCTCGTGATTGAATTTCAGGACAGTTCAATCTTACGGAGGGCAAGCTAACGCCAAGGTGAGGCGGACATTACAGTGCTGCAAGATTCGCCCTACAGCAGGGTCAGCGGGTACTCGACAATCAGGCGCACCTCATCCAGGTCCGATTCGAAAGCCGTGGCCCGGGTCGTGGCCTGACGCACGCGCAGCGACAAATCCTTGAGGCTGCCGGACTGCACCACGTACTTCGCCTCGATATCGCGCTCCCAGCGCTTCTGCCCGGTCAGCGGGTTGCCGTCGGCATCGCGGCGCATGTACACGCCATTGGCATCGGAATAATCGATGCCGCTACCACGCCCGTAGCGGCTCATGAACGACAGGCCCGGCACACCATAAGCGGTCATGTCGAGGTCGTAGCGCAGCATCCACGAGCGTTCTTTCGGCGAGTTGAAGTCGCTGTACTGGATCGAGTTGTCGAGGTAGATCGAGTCGGACTGGCGCACGTAGTCAAAGTCGTTGTCGCCCTGGTTGCGCTGGTGCGACAGGGCCAGGGTATGGGCGCCATAACTCACGCCGACGCGGGCGCTCCAGATGTCATTGTCGAATTTGCCCAGCAATTGCTGGCCCTCATCCTTGGCCTTGTAGTAGTTGAAGCTGGTGAAGCCGGTCAGCTCGTCGGTGATCGGGTACTTGTAGCTGACACCGGCGTAGTACTGATCCCAGGCGTCCTTCAGACGGCTGCTGTAGAGGCTCAGGCTGAGGTTGTCGCTGGCCTGGTAATCGCCGCCAAAATAGCCCAGCCAGGGCGAATCGACGGGGCCGCCGTAAAAGGTCACGAAGCCGTCGCGGTTGTTGCTCGACAGCGGCTGGCTCATGGCGTGCAAGCGCCCGCCCTGGACTTTCAGGCCTGCCAGGCTGGTGTTCTCCAGGGTCCAGCCGGTGAAACTTTCCGGCAACAGGCGCGAGTCGCCGAAGTGCACCACCGGGGTGGTCGGGAACACGTCACCAAACTTCAGCTCGGTATCGAACAGGCGCGCCTTGATCGCGCCGCCCAGCTTGCTGAAGTTGCTGGCGGTATTGCCATTGCGGTCCACCGGCAGCATGTCGAACGAACTGCGCCCGCCGCTGCGGCCATCGCCGCTGTCGAGCTTGAGGGCGAGCATGGCGTGGGCATCCAGGCCAAAACCCACGGTGCCCTCGGTATAACCCGACTCGAAACGGGCGATAAAGGCCTGGGCCCAGGCTTCGGCGTAGCCGGCCTTGCCGGTGGGCGACTGTTCGCCTTTACGGTAGTCGCGGTTGAAATAGAAGTTACGGCTGAGCACCGTCAGGCTGCTGTCTTCGACAAAGCCGCCACCCTCGGGCTGGCTGACGGCATTGGCGGTAGCGCAACTGGCCAGGGCCAGGGCCCCGGTAAAACAGGCTGTGGTTTTATTCCCCATCTTCAACTCCTGATTATTGGCAGAGATACGCAAGGCGCCCGCAATGCGGGCGCCATGGGTATCCTGACAAGGGCTGAATAACCCGAAGATGAGCGGCGAATTACAGTTTCGTCACCTCGGATACGACCTCTTCCTCGTCTTTGCGGTGAGCCCAGTAATACAACGCGGGCAATACCAGCAGGGTCAGCGCCGTGGACGAGAGAATGCCGCCAATCACCACGGTGGCCAGCGGCCGCTGCACTTCGGCGCCGGTGCCGGTGGCCAGGGCCATGGGGATAAAGCCCAGGGAGGCGACCAGCGCGGTCATCAGCACGGGCCGCAAGCGCGTCAGTGCGCCTTCGTCGATGGCCTGATTCAGCGAACGACCCTGCTCGCGCAGGCCGCGGATAAAGGCAATCATCACCAGACCGTTGAGCACCGCGACCCCGGACAAGGCAATAAAACCCACGCCTGCCGAGATCGACAGGGGGATATCCCGTAGCCACAGCGCCACCACCCCGCCGGTCAGGGCGAAGGGAATACCGGTGAACACCAGCAGGCCGTCCTTGAGGTTGTTGAACATCATGAACAACAGGCCAAAGACCAGCAGCAAGGCCACCGGCACCACCACCTGCAGACGCTGCGCCGCCGACTGCAACTGCTCGAACTGGCCGCCCCAGCGGGTCCAGTAACCGGCCGGGATGTTCACCTGGCTATCGATGCGCGCCGCCGCCTCGTCAACGAACGAGCCGATATCCCGGCCGCGCACGTTGGCGCTGACCACCACCAGGCGCTTGCCGTCCTCGCGGCTGACCTGGTTGGGGCCCTGCACCAAGTCCAGGCTGGCCACATCCGCAAGGGTGATAAAGCCGATCTGGCCACCGCTGCCGCTGCTGGCCGGCACCGGTATCAGCAACTGCGACAGGCCGTCGATATCGGTGCGCAGGGTGTCGGACAGGCGCACCACCATGTCGAAGCGCCGATCCCCCTCATACAGGGTACCGGCCTGGCGACCGCCCACGGCCACGGCAATGGTGTCCTGCACGTCACCGACATTGAGGCCATAGCGCGCCGCTTTGTCGCGGTCGACGTCAATGGTCAGCACCGGCAACCCCGAGGTCTGCTCGACCTTCACCTCCGACGCCCCCGGCACCGCCTGCAAGGTACTGGCGATCTTCGCCGCGGTGCTGTTGAGCACGGCCATGTCATCACCGAAAACCTTCACCGCGACATCACTGCGCACCCCGGAGATCAGCTCGTTGAAGCGCAACTGGATCGGCTGCGACAGTTCATAGTTACTACCCGGCACCCGCGCGCTGGCGCGCTGGATGTCGGCAATCAGCTGTTCGCGACTCTTGCTCGGGTCGGGCCACTGGTCTTGTGGTTTGAGCATTACATAGCTGTCGGAAATGTTCGGCGGCATCGGGTCCGAGGCGATCTCGGCGGTACCGGTGCGGGCGAATACGCGCTCTACTTCCGGCACCTGACTGAGCACGCTCTGCTCCAGGCGCTGCTGCAACTGTACCGACTGGCTCAGGCTGGTGCCGGGCACGCGCAGGGCCTGCAGGGCAAAGTCGCCCTCACTCAGGCTCGGCACGAACTCGCTACCCATGCGGCTGGCCAGCACGCCCGAGAGCAGCACGGTGAGCGCGGCGAGGGAAAACGCCAGCGGGCGATGGCCCATGACCCACTTGAGCAACGGCGCATAGCCGCGCTTGGCGCTGCGCATCAACAGGTTCTCGTCTTCCTTGACCTTGCCGGTCACGAACAGGGCAATGGCCGCTGGCACGAAGGTCACCGACAGCAGCATGGCACCGAGCAAGGCGATCACCACGGTAAACGCCATCGGGTGGAACATCTTGCCCTCGACCCCGCTCAGGGCAAAGATCGGCAGGTACACCACCATGATGATCAACTGGCCGAAAATCAGCGGCCGGCGTGCTTCGCGGGCGGCATTGAACACTTCGTGCAGGCGTTCGGAACGGGTCAACAGGCGGCCGTGATGCTGCTGGGCATGGGCCAGGCGCCTGATCGCATTTTCGACAATCACCACCGCGCCATCGACGATGATGCCGAAGTCCAGCGCGCCCAGGCTCATCAGGTTGGCACTGACCTTGTTGCCGAACATGCCGGTGAAGGTGAACAGCATCGACAGCGGAATGACCATGGCGGTGATCAGCGCTGCGCGAATGTTGCCGAGGAACAGGAACAGAATGACGATGACCAGGATCGCGCCTTCGATCAGGTTCTTCTTCACCGTGGCAATGGCCTTGTCGACCAGGTTGGTACGGTCGTAGACGGTAACCGCACTCACCCCTTCAGGCAGCGAGCGGTTGATCTCCACCAGCTTTTGCGCCACCGCCTGGGACACCGTGCGGCTGTTCTCGCCGATCAGCATGAACACCGTGCCCAACACCACTTCGCGGCCGTTCTCGGTTGCCGCGCCGCTGCGCAGTTCACGCCCGATACCGACTTCGGCGACGTTGCGCACACGGATCGGCGTGCCGTCGACGTTGGCCAGGACGATATTGGCGATGTCATCGATGCCGGCCAGTTGCCCCGGTGCGCGAATCAACAACTGCTCGCCGCGACGCTCGATGTAGCCGGCACCGACGTTGGCGTTGTTGCGCTCAAGTGCGGTGAGCAGGTCGCCCAGGGTCAGCTTATAGGACGCCAGCCGTTTGGGGTCTGGCGCAATCTGATACTCCTTGGCGAAACCACCGATGGTGTTGATCTCCGCCACCCCACGCACATTGCGCAGTTGCGGCTTGATGATCCAGTCCTGGATCTCGCGCAGGTCGGTCGGCGTGTAGGGGCTGCCATCGGCCTTGCGCGCATCGTCGGCAGCTTCGACGGTCCACAGGAAGATCTCGCCAAGGCCGGTCGAGATCGGGCCCATGGCCGCTTCAACGCCTTCCGGCAATTGTTCACGCGCCTGCTGCAGGCGCTCGTTGACCAGTTGCCGGGCGAAGAACAGGTCGGTGCCCTCCTCGAAGATCACCGTCACCTGCGACAGCCCCGAACGCGACAGCGAACGGGTCTGTTCCAGCCCCGGCAGGCCGGCCATCGCGGTTTCGATGGCGAAGGTGATGCGTTGCTCGGTTTCCAGCGGCGAAAAGCCCGCGGCCTGGGTGTTGATCTGCACCTGGACGTTGGTGATGTCCGGCACGGCATCGATCGGCAGCTTCTGATAGCTGGCAACCCCCAGACCGGCCATCAGCAGCACTGCCAGCAGCACCATCAGGCGCTGCTCGATGGCAAATTGTATGAGGCGTTCGAACATGTGAGGTTCCCGGTCAGTGGGCGTGTTCGGCGCTGGCCTTGCCCAGCTCCGATTTGAGGATGAAGCTGCCCTGCGCCGCCACTTGCTGGCCGGCCTGCAGGCCCTTGCGGATCTCGACGAAGCCGTTGGCACTGGCGCCTGGTTCAACCGCCTGGGCGATGAAGCCTTCGGTGGTGCGCACGAACACCGTGGGTTGCTCTTCCAGGGTCTGCAGGGCCTGGTCCGGTACGCTCAGGGCGGCGGAATACTGCTCGGTGGGCACCTGCACGGCGACGAACAGGCCGGGGCGCCAGGCGCCTCGTGGGTTGTCGAGGGTGACCCGCACAGCGGCGGTACGGGTCTGCTCGCCGAGCAGGCTGCCCACATGGGTGACCGTACCGCTAACCTGCTCGCCCAGCTCACTGGCGACGATGGTCACCGGCATGCCGGCGCGTACTTTAGGCAGGTCACGGGGCGCCACACCGAAGGTCGCCCAGACCCGCGACAGGTCCGAGAGGGTGAAGGCGGCGCTGGTTTCGTTGACCACCTCGCCCGGAACCAGGTGCTTCTCGACGATCTGCCCGGCAAAGGGTGCGCGCAGCTCGTAACGGTTGCCGCCGGCCAGGACCACGCTGCCGCTCAGGGCGCTAATCTTCTGCCGGGCGTTGGCCTGGGCGATTTCCGCTTCCTGCAGGACCTGACGGGCCTGCTGGTAATCCTGCTCGGCGGAGATACCCTCCTGCCACAGGTCCTTCTCGCGCTGGTAGCTGCTGCGGGCGAGTTCCAGGCGGCGCTGGCTGGCGGCCAGTTCACTGCGCTGCTCGGAGATCTGCGGGCTGGCGATGACCGCCAGCAAGTCGCCGGCCTTGACCTGCTGGCCAAGCACCACGGCGACTGACTCGACCACCCCGCCAGCACGCGGTACCAGGTGCGCGGTGCGGTCTTCGTCGAAACGGATCTCGCCAGGCAGGGACAGGCTGCGCTGCAGTTGGCGCGGGCCAACGGCGGCCAGTTCGATACCGGCCAGGTCGATCTGCTCCTGGCTGAGGGTCAGTGCGCCCTCTTCTTCGTGACCTTCTTCGGCTTTTTCCGATTCGCCATGCTCTTCTTCCTCGTGATCGCCTTCGGCATGGGCGTGAGCGGATGCAGGGGCGGCGGCAACCGGGCCGCCCTGGCGCGCCAGCAGCACGCCCAGGCCCAGGCCGAGCAGCAAGGCCGCGACCAGCAGCGTGGTGGACTTCTTGTTCATGCAGGTTCCTCAGCAAATAGTCGGGTGAAGGTCGCGTTCAGCGACTGGCGAGGCTCAGGTCGCCAAAGATCCGTTCCAGGCGAACCCGCGCCTCGCTGCCCTGGGCCTGCGCCTGCAGGTATTGCAGGCGTGCCGCCACCAGCGTGCGCTGGGCATCGAGCACATCGAGGAAGGCGAACTTGCCGCGCTCGAAGCCGCGGGTGGCGGCATCCAGCGCCTGCTGCGCCGAGGGCAGGATCGCGCGGTCGAAGGTCTGCACCTCCTGGACCGCCGTGCTCCACTGGGTCAAGGCCTGGATCACTTCGCTGCGCAGGCGCAGTTCGGCGCCATTGCGCTGATCGCGGGCCTGGTCGGCGCGCCGGGCGGCGGCGAGGACGTTGCCCTGGTTGCGGTCGAACAAGGGAATCGGCACGGACAGCCCGACCACATTGATGCGCTCACGGTCGGTTTCGCTGTACTGGCTGCCGACGCTGACGGTCAGGTCGGGGATGCGCTGACTGCGGGCCAGGCCCAGGGCCGCTTCACGCTGGTCGATCTGCAGACGGGCCAGACGCAGATCGGCGGTCTGCTCCAGGCGATCGAGCAACAGCGTGCGGCTGGGAATGCTGTTGTCTGTGACCAGGCCGCCGTCGACCCGGCTGAATTGCACCATCGGCGCGCCGGTCACGGCCGCCAGCTGCTGGTAGGCGATGGTCAGTGCCTGCTCGGCACGGCCCTGCTCCAGGCGCACCTCGGACAGCTGCACCTGGGCGCGGGTTGCCTCGACCGGCGATGCGCTGCCGGCCCGGACCCGGCCTTGCACCACCTGCAAGGCTCGCTCGCTCAGGCGCAACGACTGTTCGGCCAGCTGCAAACCTTCCTGAGCCTGGGCTGCGGCCTGGAACGCACCGATGACTTCGGCACGCAATACATTGCGCTGACGCTCCAGCTCCAGCGCCGCAAGCTCGGCATCGCGTCCGGCGACGTCCAGACGTGCACCGCGCTTGCCACCCAGCTCGAACAGCTGGCTGACGCCGACGGTGGTGGTCTGCGAGCCCTTGCGGGTGTCTTCCACTTCCCAGCTCAGTTCCGGGTTGGGCAGCACACCGGCCTGGCGCCGTTCGCCTTCGGCAATGTCGATGCCCCAACGCGCTGCGGCAAGCTCGGGGTTGTTGTCGCGGGCCGCCTGCAGCGCCGACTCCAGGGTCAATACGCGCTCTTGCGCCAGGGCCAGCGCCGGCAAGACTAGCAACAGCAGTGCCAGCAATATTCGGCCAGGGCCTGTGCCTGGCCGGTCCAGGGTGCAAAACATGGCAGACTCCTGCGCCTTGATCGGAGCCCGCACTCTAGTAATCGAGGTTTATCGCCAGGATGACTCAAGTATTACAAATCTGTAATCCAGGCAAACCGCGCGCCCGGATGGCTTAGTATCCGCCGCTCGATGCATTTCACCGCTTGACCTTGCAGTAACTACAGGGTTGAGAATCAGCGCCTTTCACTGCCAACGAGTCATCTCATGCGTCTACTGATTGTCGAGGACGAACTGCGCACCGCCGAATACCTGCAACAGGGCCTGCGCGAAAACGGTTACATCGTCGATTGCGCCCACACCGGCGCCGACGGCCTGCACCTGGCTCGGCAGCAGGCCTATGACCTGGTCATTCTCGACGTCAACCTGCCCGAGCTCGATGGCTGGACCGTGCTGCAGCGCCTGCGCGCCGAGTCCAGCACGCGGATCATGATGCTCACGGCCCACGGCCGGCTGGCCGACCGGGTCAAGGGCCTGGACCTGGGTGCCGACGACTACCTGCTCAAACCCTTCGAGTTCCCTGAACTGCTGGCGCGCATCCGCAGCCTGCTGCGACGCAACGACCAGGCGCTGCAACCGAACACCCTCAAGGTCGCCGACCTGGAGCTGGACCCCAGCCGTCACCGCGCCTACCGCAGCGGCCAGCGCATCGACCTGACCGCCAAGGAGTTCGCCCTGCTGCACCTGCTGATGCGCCAGAGCGG
>RCUL01000992.1_pt1 | contig 11646 bp, 11 predicted proteins | sample 2167521 | NCBI WGS metagenome assembly RCUL01 (sample SAMN09932745, study PRJNA488358) | compost metagenome | feature: garden; material: soil; isolation source: compost soil in acetic acid-enriched culture | place: Germany: Experimental Botanical Garden Goettingen | collected 2016-01-27 | reverse complement strand
CGTAAGGTCGAATCGATGATTTTGCGACTCAAGGCCCTGGAGCAAGACTCATGAGCTCAAGCAATAGCGTCACTGTTCAGATTCTCGACAAAGAGTATTCGATCATCTGTCCGCCGGAAGAACGCAGCAACCTGGTCAGCGCCGCGCGCTACCTGGACGGCAAGATGCGCGAAATCCGCAGCAGCGGCAAAGTCATCGGTGCCGACCGGATTGCCGTGATGGCCGCACTGAACATCACCCACGACCTGCTGCACAACCAGGAACGCCCGGAAGCGACGGGCACTGGCGTTAACCGTGAACAGGTGCGCGACCTGCTTGAACGCGTCGATCAGGCATTGGCCGACGATCAAGATTCAAATAAGGGTTGAGTATCGGTATACTGGCGCCACTCCCTGGAGTGCTTGCCAGTCGGTCATGTCCCTGAGCCGATACGCACAACCACGGGGGTTGCACGTGGGGCCGGTGTGCATGTCCGCTTGACGGAAAGCCTTAACGCCTCCTGCAATCTCCACCTTGAACTTTCGGGTTCAAGGGCTACACCGACAGCGGTTCGTCGGGGAGCCTGAATTACCTTTGCCCGCCCTTCTGCGCGGGCAATCGAGCTGTCACCCGCAGGTGGCAGCCCTCTCTGGGACCGCCCGTGCCATGACCGACACCGCGCCGCTTACCCGCCCCCAACTTCGCCGCCTGCTTCGCGATGCCCGCCGCGCCCTGACGCCGGCCGAACAGCGCCAGGCAGCCCGAGGCCTGTACCGTCAGCTGGCGCAGCACCCGCTGTTTCGCCGGGCCAGACACATCGCCCTGTACCTGCCCAATGATTGCGAGATCGACCCGCGCCTGCTGATGCGTGAAGCCCAGCGTCGCGGCAAGCGCACCTACCTGCCGGTGCTGCACGCCTGGCCGAAGACCAAGATGGTGTTCCAGCGCATCGAAGCCGGCGAGAAGCTGCGGCCCAACCGCTTTCGCATCCCCGAGCCGCACATCAGCCTGGCCCGGCAACGGCCGATCTGGGCGCTGGACCTGATCCTGCTACCGCTGGTGGGTTTTGATGAAGTGGGTGGTCGGCTGGGCATGGGCGGCGGTTTCTATGACCGCAGCCTGGCCTATCAGGCCCGCCGCAAGGCCTGGAAAAAGCCATTGCTGCTGGGCCTGGCGCATGAATGCCAGAAGGTCGAGCGACTGGCGCAAGCCAGTTGGGATGTGCCGCTGCAGGGGACGGTCTCGGACCGTGGCTGGTACCTGGCACCCGATTGATAGGCGCCAGCAAGGGCAATCAACGCTGTTGCGGATTGACCGGCATTTCGTAGGGGGCGTCGAGTTTGCGTTCCCAAAGGCTTTGCGCATAACCGGTAGTGACAACACCCAAACCGAACAGAAACACCAGAATCCAGAGCAAATCCGGTTTGCGATTCATCGATTGCCCCCCTCAGGCAAACTGATCACGTTGTCAGCAACGTTTTTGTTGTTGCAGCAGCGTCAAGCTTAAAATGCGCGCATTCTCCGACAACCTGAGGCGACACGCAAACGTTGACGCCAACCGACCGTCGGTTTCCTGAAACAGGTTATTTCAAACATTGTCTGGAGCACCACCCATGGCCTACTGGCTGATGAAATCCGAGCCCGACGAACTCTCGATCAAGGACCTGGCGCGCCTTGGCGAAGCGCGCTGGGATGGCGTGCGCAACTACCAGGCGCGTAATTTCCTGCGCGCCATGGCGGTCGGTGACCTGTTCTTTTTCTACCACTCCAGCTGCCCGGAGCCGGGCATTGCCGGCATCGCCCGCATCAGCGCCGCAGCCTACCCCGACCCCACTGCGCTGGACCCGCAAAGCCATTACTTCGACGCCAAGGCCAACGACGAGAAGAACCCGTGGAGCGCCGTGGATGTCGCCCATGTCGAAACCTTCGGCAAGGTCCTGCAACTGGGCTACCTCAAGCAGCAAACCGCCCTGGCCGAACTGCCGCTGGTGCACAAAGGCAGCCGTCTTTCGGTGATGCCGGTCACCGCCGAACAATGGGCAGCGGTACTCGCACTGCGTTAAACAGGGTAGGATTGCCGCTCATTTGACGAACATCAACGCACCAGGACCGGTGCGGCGTCACAATTTGACGTTAATGCAGCAAGGATTGCCCAACCATGTCGATGAGCCAACACACCCCCAAACTCTTCGCCGGCGCCTTGATCGCCCTGCTCCTGGCCGCAGGTGGCCTGGGCTACTGGAAGTCCCTGCATGACCGCCTGCCCGAAGGCCTGAGCATGGGCAACGGCCGGCTCGAAGCCACTGAAGTGCAGATCGCCAGCAAGATCCCCGGGCGCCTGGCCGAAGTACTGGTCGATGAAGGCGATACGGTCAAACAGGGCCAGTTGCTCGCCCGCATCGACACCCGCACCCTCGAAGCCCAGCGCAGCCAGGCCGAAGCCGAAGTGCTGCGCGCCCGGGAGAACTACTCCGCGGCCCAGGCCACGGTGCAATTGCGCCAGAGCGAGCAATTGCTGGCCAGCCAGGAGCTCAAGCGCGTACGCGAAATCTTCCAGCGCAAATACGCCAGCCAGCAGTTGCTCGACCAGCAGCAGGCCCGTTACGACACCAGCAACTCGGCCGTGGTCGCCGCCCGCGCGCAACTGGCGGCAATCAAGGCGGCCATCGGCGCTGCCGAAGCCCAGGTCGCGCAACTGACCAGCGAAATCGACGACAGCAGCCTGCGCGCGCCGATCAACGGCGTGATCCAGCTGCGCCTGGCCGAACCTGGCGAAGTGCTCGGTGCTGGCGGCCGCGTATTGATGCTGATCGACCCGAGCGACCAGTACATGAACCTCTACCTGCCCGCCTCCACCACAGGCCGCCTGACTGTCGGCGACCAGGCGCGCATCGTCCTCGACGCCCTGCCCGACCGGGCCTTGCCGGCGAAAATTGCCTTCGTCGCGGCCAAGGCACAGTTCACCCCCAAGCAAGTGGAAACCCGTGACGAGCGCCAGAAGCTGGTGTTCCGGGTCAAGCTGCGCCTGACCGAACCGAGCGCCGTGCCCCAGGCCAAACCCGGCATGCCGGGCGCAGGCTATGTGCGCACCGCTGATGTGGACTGGCCGGCCAACCTGCAATGAGCGCGCTGGCGCTGAACGCCGAGGGCATCAACCACCGCTACGGTGGGCTGAGTGCCCTGCAGGACATCGCCTTCAGCCTGCCGGCTGGCACCCGCTGCGGCCTCATCGGCCCGGACGGCGCCGGCAAGTCGAGCCTGCTCGGGCTGATCGCCGGGGTCAAGAAACTGCAAAGCGGCGAGCTGCAGGTGCTCGGCGGCTCGATCCGCCAGCGCCGCCATCGCAACAACCTGTACCCGCGCATCGCCTTCATGCCCCAAGGCTTGGGCAATAACCTTTACCCTGAGCTTTCGATCAGCGAAAACATCCGCTTCTTCGCCACCCTGTTCGGCCTTGGCGCCAAGGAGTGCGAACAGCGCATGCACAACCTGCTGCTGGCCACCGACCTGCTGCGCTTTGCCGAGCGCCCGGCGGGCAAGTTGTCGGGCGGCATGAAGCAGAAGCTCGGGCTGTGCTGTGCGCTGATCCACGAACCGGACCTGCTGATTCTCGACGAACCCACCACCGGCGTCGACCCGCTGTCGCGCCGGCGCTTCTGGGAGCTGGTCGAACAGGTACGCCAGGAGCGACCGCAACTGACCCTGCTGGTGGCCACGGCCTACATGGAAGAAGCCGAACAGTTTGAACACTGCCTGATGCTTGATCGTGGCCGGCTGATTGCCGCGGGCTTGAGCGAAGAACTGGCTGCAGCCACCGCCAGCCACAAGCTCGATGACGCCTTTACCCACTTCCAGGGCGACAGCCAGCACAGCCAGCAGCCATTGGTGATCCCTGCGCGTGACACCGGCAATGCCGAGATCGCCATCGAGGCCCACGAACTGACTTTGCGCTTCGGCGACTTCACCGCCGTGAACAAGGTCAGCTTCGCCATCGGCCGTGGCGAGATCTTCGGTTTTCTCGGCTCCAACGGCTGCGGCAAGACCACCACCATGAAGGTGCTCACCGGCCTGATGCCGGCCAGCGAAGGCAGCGCCACCCTGCTCGGCCGCCCGGTGAACGCCAAGGACCTGGCCACGCGCAAGCGCGTCGGTTTCATGTCCCAGAGCTTCTCGCTGTATGGCGAACTCAGCGTGCGACAGAACCTTGACCTGCATGCGCGGCTGTTCGACCTGCCCAAGGCCGAGAGTGGCCCGCGTATCGCCGAGTTGATCGAGCGTTTCGACCTGGGCGCCATCGCCGACCAGCAGTCCGGCGCCCTGCCCCTGGGCTTGCGCCAGCGCCTGTCACTGGCGGTGGCAGTGCTGCACCGCCCGGAAGTACTGATCCTCGACGAACCCACCTCAGGCGTCGATCCCGCCGCCCGCGATGATTTCTGGCGCCTGCTGATCGAGCTGTCGCGAGACCAGGGGGTGACGATCTTCCTCTCCACCCACTTCATGAACGAAGCGTTGCGCTGCGACCGGATTTCCCTGATGCATGCCGGCAAGGTCCTGGCCTGCGATACCCCGGCGGCGCTGCAGCAGCAGTTTGGTGGCGAGACCCTTGAAGACGCCTTCGTCACCTGCCTGGAACAGGCTCAGGGAGCCAGCGAAGCGCCGACGGTCAGCACCCAGCTCGATACTCCAGCCAACGCAGCGCCGTTGCACCTGCGCCGCGGCTTCAGCCTCAAGCGCCTGTTCGCCGTCGCCACCCGCGAAGGCAAGGAACTGCTGCGCGACAAGGTGCGCCTGGCTTTCGCCCTGCTCGGCGCGCTGTTCATGATGGTGATCTTCGGTTATGGCATCTCCCTGGATGTGGAGAACCTCGCCTTCGCCGTCTACGACCAGGACCAGAGCCCGCAAAGCCGCGCTTACCTGGAAGCCTTCCGCGGCTCACGCTACTTCGCCGAGCAGACACCGATCCGCGATGCCGCACAGTTGCATAAACGCCTGCAGCGCTCGGAAATCAAACTGGCCCTGGAGATTCCGCCAGGTTTTGGCCGCGACCTGTACGCCGGGCGCCAGCCGGTAGTCGCGGCCTGGCTGGATGGCGGCATGCCGTTTCGCGCCGAGACCAGCCGCAACTATGTCGAGGCCGTGCACCAGGCCAACCTTGAACAACTGGCGGCGCTGAGCAGCAAGTCCCGGCCCGGGCAAACCCCGGTGCGCCTGGAAACCCGCTTTCGCTACAACCAGGATGTGGTCAGCGTGAACGCCATCGGCCCCGGGGTGATGGCGCTGATCCTGGCGTTCATTCCGGCGATGCTCACCGCGCTGGGTATCGTGCGCGAGAAAGAACTGGGCTCGATCACCAACTTCTATGCCACGCCACTGACCCGCCTGGAGTTCCTGCTCGGCAAGCAGGCGCCGTACCTGGCGGTGAGCATGATCAACCTGGCGCTGCTGGTGGCAATGAACCGCTGGCTGTTCGGCGTGCCGTTCAAGGGCAGCGCCCTGGCACTGGCCTGCGGTGGCTTGCTGTACCTGCTGGCGACCACCAGCCTGGGCCTGCTGATCTCGGCCTTCACCCGCACCCAGATCGCCGCGATCCTCGGCACCATGATCATCACCAGCCTGCCGACCATTCAGTTCTCCGGGCTGATCGTGCCGCGCTCCTCGCTCGACGGCGCTGCGGCCTTGATGGGGCAGTTGTTCCCGGCCGGTTACTTTCTCGATATCGCTGTCGGCACCTTCACCAAGGCATTGGACTTGCGTGAACTCTGGCCGCAATGCCTGGCGCTGCTGGGCTTCTTTGTCGGTTTCACCGGCCTGAGTCTGGCCATGCTGAAGAAGCAGGAGGTCTGATGCATCGTCTGGCACACACCCTGCGCCTGGGGCTCAAGGAGCTGACCAGCCTGCGTCATGACAGCGTGCTGCTGCTGTTCCTGCTGTATGCCTTCAGCGTGGCGATCTACATGCCGGCCGCAGGCTCGGTGATCGGCGTGCACAACGCCAGCGTCGCGGTGATCGACGAAGACCATAGCCTGGTTTCGCGCAAACTCGCCGAAGCCCTGCAACCACCGGAGTTCCAGCGCGCTGTGCCACTGGCCTACGATCAGCTCGACCAGGCCATGGACAGCGGCCGCTACACCTTTGTGATCAACGTGCCGGTGAACTTCCAGACCGACCTGCTGGCCGGACGCTCGCCGGAGCTGCAGGTCAACGTCGACGCCACGGCCATGAGCCAGGCATTCATGGGCGCCGGCTACATCGGCCGGATCGTCGAACGCGAACTGCTCGACTACGCCAACCAGGGCTCGGCCACTGCCGGCAGCCCGGCGCTGCTCAGCGCCCGGGCGCTGTTCAACCCCAACCTTGAGGGTGGCTGGTTCCTGGCGGTGATCCAGATCGTCAACAACATCACCATCCTGGCCATCATCCTCACCGGCACGGCACTGCTGCGCGAGCGCGAACACGGCACCCTCGACCACCTGCTGGTGCTGCCGCTGACCGCCCTGGAAATCATGCTGGCGAAGATCGGCAGCAACGCCCTGGTGGTGGTGCTGTGCACCTGGGTGTCGCTGGAAGTGATCGTCAAAGGGGCGCTGGGGGTGCCACTGGCGGGATCGCTGGGGTTGTTTCTGGCGGTGACGGCGCTGTACCTGTTCGCCAGCACCGCGCTGGGGATCTTCCTCGCCACCCTGGCACGCTCGACCCCGCAGTTCGGCCTGCTGGCCATCCCGGTGATCATCCCGATGCTGTTGCTCTCGGGCGGCAGCACGCCACTGGACAGCATGCCGCAGTGGCTGCAGTGGGTGATGCAGGGCTCGCCCTCGACCCACTTCGTCAGCCTGAGTGCAGCCATCCTGTTCCGTGACGCCGGGCTGGAAGTAGTCTGGCCAGACATCGCAGCGCTCGCCGCCATTGGCCTGGCCTTCTTCGCGATTGCCCTGGCGCGCTTTCGCCGCAGCCTGACGTCGTGATTACTGGACGATCAGGTTGTTGAACAGCAGGTCGTCGACCGTCGGCTTGCCTTCTTCGGTTTCGAGCACCTGCTGGACCTGCTTCAGGGCTTCCTGACGCAGCTTTTCCTTGGCCTCGACGTTACTCATGCTCTCGAGGTTCTGCTGGGTGAACAGGGCAACCAGCTGGTTACGGATCAACGGCTCGTGATGACGCACTGCTGCCGCCGCGGCGTCGCTGTTGACCCGCAGGGCCACGTCGGCCTTGTACACGCGCAATTTCGACCCGCCATCGAGGGCGTAGTTACCCACAAAAGGCGGGGTGAGGGAAATATAGGAAACCTTCGGTTCCCCTTCCTTGGCTTCCTCGGCCATGGCCGCCATCGGCAGCATCAGCGCCAGTACCATCAAGATCCACGCTTTCACGAATTCGCTCCTCATACAGTTGGCGCCAGCATACCCAGCGCACCGGTCAAACCCAAGCCCGGGCTTATGCCGGCCTATCAGGGCGGGCCATGCTCGTTGACCCGGCACCTGACCCACCTACACTTATCGGCCACTACGCGCAAAGGAATAGTCCCGATGAAAGCAGTGTTGTGCAAAGCCCTTGGCCCGGCGCAAAACCTGGTCCTGGAAGACGTCGCCAGCCCGGTGCCGAAGAAGAACGAGATCCTGCTGGACGTGCAGGCCGCCGGGGTCAACTTTCCCGACACCCTGATCATCGAAGGCAAGTACCAGTTCCAACCACCACTGCCATTCTCGCCGGGTGGCGAAGCCGCTGGCGTGGTCAGCGCCGTGGGCGAAAAGGCTGGCAACCTGAAGGTCGGCGACCGGGTCATGGCCCTGACCGGGTGGGGCAGTTTTGCCGAACAGGTGGCGGTGCCGGCCTATAACGTATTGCCGATTCCAGCGCAGATGGACTTCACCACCGCTGCGGCCTTCGGCATGACCTACGGCACCTCGATGCATGCGCTCAGCCAGCGCGGCCAGCTCAAGGCCGGGGAAACCCTGCTGGTGCTCGGTGCTTCCGGCGGTGTCGGCCTGGCGGCGGTGGAAATTGGCAAAGCCATGGGCGCGCGGGTGATTGCCGCAGCCAGCAGTCCCGAGAAGCTGGCCGTGGCCAAGGCTGCCGGTGCCGACGAGCTGATCAACTACAGCGAAGCCAGCCTCAAGGACGAGATCAAACGCCTGACCGGCGGCAATGGCGCCGATGTGATCTACGACCCGGTGGGTGGCGACCTGTTTGACCAGGCGGTGCGCGGTATCGCCTGGAATGGCCGGCTGCTGGTGGTCGGGTTTGCCAGCGGACGCATCCCCGAGCTGCCGGTGAACCTTGCGCTACTCAAAGGTGCTGCTGTGCTCGGTGTGTTCTGGGGCGCCTTTGCCCAGCGCCAGCCGGCTGACAACGCGGCGAACTTTCAGCAGCTGTTTGCCTGGTTTGCCGAGGGCAAGCTCAAGCCGCTGGTGTCGCAAACCTTCCCGCTGGCTGAAGCCGGTGCAGCCATCGAGATGCTTGGCCAGCGCAAGGCGGTAGGCAAGCTGGTAGTGACCATGGCCTAAACAGCTGAAGCCCGCTCCTACCTGGAATGACAACGCCGAAAGCGCGCCTCCAGATTGCGATCCGGCATGGCGTGGCTGCGCAGGGCATCGAGGGTCTGCTCGACATAGTCGCGGGTAGTGCCATAACGACCCTTGGCACTGGCAAAGATCTGACTGAGCAAGGTGTCCGGCAAATTGCCGGCGTAGCACGGCAAGTGGCGTTCGAGTACGAAGCCCAGGGCCTGGACCTTGCTGCCATCCTCAAGACGACAATTGAGCCAGTGCGGACGATAGGCCGGGTAAGGCATCTCCCGTTGCCACAAGGCCAGCAGCGATTCTTCCAGGCAGTCGTCCGGCAAGCGGTAGGCGAAACCGCTGCACGAACCACCGCGATCCAGGCCGAAGACCAGACCCGGGCATTCCGGCGTGCCGCGGTGCTCGTGGGACCACAGGTACAGACCACGATGATAACCATGCACCCGCGCCCGGCGCCTTTCGGCGGCATTGCACTCCGGGCGCCAGATCAACGAGCCGTAGGCAAACAACCACACCGGGCCGCCCTGATGCCGGGACATGGTGTGTTGAACTGAATGTACAAGTTGCTCGCGGGTTAATTGTTCCCCGAAATCAAGCAAAGGAGGATATGCCACATTCAAAGATGCAGTTTCGATCGCCGACATAGCTGCCGCCACACTTCCCCGTGAATTACCAAAGCACTGCACTATAAGCCAAAGCACTGCGCACCGAGTTACCGTACGGCAGATAAGCGCTGCAATACAAGCCCCCAGGCCACCGGAGACGGCAACAACGGCCGTGCAGGTGCGATAACAGGTGCACTGTTTCAAGTGTAGCGAAAGTTATTTTCGTTGTTGCCAATAATTATTGGCTTATCACCACGGGCAACGCCAACCGTTATTTAAGCCGGCACGCTGTTGCAGCGTGCCTTATTCCGTCATTCAATTGCGTGGGGCATAAGCGAATACATCGGCGCGCATTTGATGCGCATCCATGCCGGCTTCGACCAGGGCATCGAGCGTGGCATAGATCATGTTCGGCGAGCCGCTGGCATAGACATGCACACCGGCCAGGTCGCTGATGTCTTCACACACCGCCTGGTGCAGCAGGCCGCAGCGCCCTTCCCAACCACACAGATCGCTGACCACCTTGTGCAGGAACAGGTTGGGCAGGTGCTCCCATTCGGCCCAGTGCTCGATCTGGTAGAAGTCGTCCGGCAGGCGCACGCCCCAGTACAGGTGCACCGGGTGCTTGAAACCGCTGGCCCGGCAATGCTCGATCAGGCTGTGCATCTGCGCCATGCCGGTACCGGCGGCGATCAGCACCAGCGGGCCGTCGGGCAACTCCGCCAGGTGCGTGTCGCCAAACGGCATCTCGAGCCGTGCCATGCCATTGCGTTGCAACTGGGCGATCAGCTCAAGTGCGCTGTTCTCGCGGGCCAGCACATGCAGCTCAAGGTCGCGGCCACTGTGCGGTGCCGAGGCCAGCGAGAAGGCGGCCTTGTCGCCGCTGTCACGCTCGATCATCAGGTACTGCCCAGCATGGTAGCGCGGTGGCTTGCCGGCTGGCGCACGCAGGCGCACGCGCCAGACGTCGCCGCCGACTTCCACGCATTCGCTGAGCTGGCAGGCCAGGGTCCGTACCGGCAATTCGCCCAGGGCCAGCACGCCATCCCACAACAAGACACAGTCCTCCAGGGGCTCGGCGATGCAAGTGAACAGCTCGCCGTGATCACGCTCGACGCCATCCTGGCGCACCCGGCCTTCGACCAGCAGCGCGGCGCAGACATGGCAGTTACCGTTGCGACAGCTCTGCGGGCAGTCGTAGCCCAGGCGCCGCGCCGCATCCAGAATCCTTTCTCCGGGCTTGAGCGCCAACACGGCCCCGGACGGCTGCAAGGTTACCTGCATTTAGTCTATTCCCAACTGATGCCAAAGCTCATCGATCCGCCGAGTGACGGCTTCATCCTTGACGATGACCCGGCCCCACTCGCGGGTGGTTTCACCCGGCCACTTGTGGGTGGCATCCAGGCCCATTTTTGATCCCAGCCCGGACACCGGCGAAGCAAAGTCCAGGTAATCGATCGGGGTGTTGTCGATCATCACCGTATCGCGCTTGGGGTCCATGCGCGTGGTAATTGCCCAGATCACGTCGTTCCAGTCCCGCGCATTGATATCGTCGTCGGTGACGATAACGAACTTGGTGTACATGAACTGTCGCAAAAACGACCAGACACCCAGCATTACCCGCTTGGCATGGCCCGGATACGACTTCTTCATGGTCACGATGGCCATGCGGTACGAGCAGCCTTCGGGCGGCAGGTAGAAGTCGGTGATCTCCGGGAACTGCTTCTGCAGGATCGGCACGAACACTTCGTTCAGCGCCACGCCGAGGATCGCCGGCTCATCTGGCGGACGGCCAGTGTAGGTGCTGTGGTAGATCGGCTTGGTGCGGTGGGTGATGCGCTCGACAGTGAACACCGGGAAGCTGTCGACTTCGTTGTAGTAACCGGTGTGGTCGCCGTACGGCCCTTCCGGAGCCATTTCGCCCGGATGGATCACGCCTTCGAGAATGATTTCGGCTGTCGCCGGCACCTGCAGGTCGCTGCCACGGCATTTGACCAGCTCGGTGCGGTTGCCGCGCAGCAGGCCGGCGAAGGCATATTCGGACAGGGTATCAGGCACCGGCGTCACAGCACCGAGAATGGTCGCCGGGTCGGCGCCCAGGGCCACGGCCACCGGGAAGGGTTGGCCGGGGTGCTTTTCGCACCATTCGCGATAGTCCAGGGCGCCGCCGCGATGGCTCAGCCAGCGCATGATGACCTTGTTGCGGCCGATTACCTGCTGGCGATAGATACCCAGGTTCTGGCGGTCCTTGTTCGGCCCGCGGGTAACGGTCAGGCCCCAGGTGATCAGCGGCGCAACGTCGCCCGGCCAGCAATGCTGCACAGGCAGCAGGCCCAGATCGACATCGTCGCCTTCGATGACTACTTCGTGGCACGGCGCATCCTTGACCACCTTCGGCGCCATTGCCACGACCTTTTTGAAGATCGGCAGCTTCGACCAGGCGTCCTTGAGGCCTTTCGGCGGCTCGGGCTCCTTGAGGAAGGCCAGCAGTTTGCCGATTTCGCGCAGCTCGCTGACCGACTCGGCACCCATGCCCATGGCTACCC
>RCUL01000991.1_pt1 | contig 11648 bp, 15 predicted proteins | sample 2167521 | NCBI WGS metagenome assembly RCUL01 (sample SAMN09932745, study PRJNA488358) | compost metagenome | feature: garden; material: soil; isolation source: compost soil in acetic acid-enriched culture | place: Germany: Experimental Botanical Garden Goettingen | collected 2016-01-27 | reverse complement strand
CGGACTCATGGAACGGGTTATCGAACCGACGCCAAACCGACTCCCAGTAATCCAGCTTGTCGATAGCCCGTGCCTGAGCGGTCTTGTCATAAATCGCCAGCTGCATGCCGGACGCAGAGCCAAAAAGGAACGACTTGCCGCGACCATAGACGGCCACCTTCTCGTCGTACTCAATACGCTCAACGCCGGAGAAATCCCGCTGAGCTCGTGCCCTGCAGTGCATGCGCGCTACCAGATCAACCGGAGGCGCCCAGCCCTGAATATCCAAGGCCAGATGCACGGCGCATTGATTGGGCTCGCACTGGGTCAGCAGCTGGCCCGCCAGATCATCAAGCAGGGTCTGCAGCTGTTCAGGGCTGCGATTGTCGATCAGATGCGGCGACACCTCGAACTTGAGGTGAGCCCCCACCGACTCGGCTTTGACATTGTGATTCTTGACCAAGGCAATCAAACCGAGGTCGGCATTCTGCAGCTTGAACTGATAACCAGAATCCCGGCCCACGCGCCCGGCATGCCACTGGATACCAGCAAACTCGACCAGGCCGGACGACTCGAACAGATCCAGGACCTCGGACCGAGGACGCCCCCGGTACAACTGGCGGACGGTATCCACAGCACAGCGCAGCAGACGCACGCCGGACAGATCGGTTTGCGCCATGGTCTGAGGGTCGATGAAAACCCGCTGATGGGCCTGATCCTCGGTGAACTCAGAAAGGCGGGATTGATCGGAGGGAGTGCGCATCCTGCAAATTCCTTTTATGTAACTATCTGGTGCAACCAGTTTCTTAAAAGCTATCTATATGACGTGCTACAGGGACGTCAGGGGCGAACCGCAGCAGCCGGGAACGCCTCAGCCACCCCAGCGCGGCGCCCGATGTCACCGGCTGCGCCGATGCCCTCAGGCGCCACGCTGAGGTGCGGCAGCATCAACCGAGCAGGCTCGCGCAACGCCTCAGGCACGCCGATAGCATCGCCCTGGCGATGAACACGAGCAGTGAGCAAGACAACGAGGTTGGTGCCACGCACGCGGGAAGACTCGGAGCGGAAGAGGCGCCCAAGCCAAGGGATATCCGAAAGAATGGGAACCGCTGAAACGGACTTGTCTTTCTGCTCGGAACGCAAGCCGCCCAAAACAACACCCTCACCATCCTGCAACTGAACCTTGGTCACGATGCGCCGCGTATTGGTGATGATGTCGGCAGCCGTCCTATCATCGGAAACAGACGAGGCCGACTGTTCAACCTCAAGCTCTATCGCATCGGACGGCGTGATGAACGGCGTAACCGCCAGGGAAACGCCCACGTCCTGCCGAACAATCGTTTGAAAGGGATCGCTGGCCGGTGTGGAACCGCTGGTGGTCTGCCCGGTGACGAAGGGCACGTTTTGACCAACCACGATGGATGCAGGCTCACGGTTAAGCGTGAGCAGCTGGGGAGTGCTCAGAATGCGGTTATTGCCCGTTGCCCGCACAGCCTGCAGCAAAGCCCCCAGAGTAGGCCCGTCGAACGTCAGGCTGAAACCCTGGCCGGAAGCAAAGTCGCTAGGCTGAATAGAGACACCGGCAAGACTGGCGCGCTTACCATCAAGGGCGACATTCAAACCCAGGGCCTCAAAGGCATCGTCGGTCAGCTCGGCAACAACCGCAGTAATGACCACCTGACGACGCGGCCGGTCGATTTCAGCAATCACCTTGCGGATAGCGTCCAGCTGGTCACGAGTAGCGGTGACGATCAAGGCATTCGAGGTCGGCGAAGGAGTCACCGAAGCCTGAGACGGCGCCGCACCCTCACCAGGAGCAGCACGCGAAGCCAGCACATCCCGCACAGCCTGATGGGCAAAATCGCTCTGCAAGTGCTGCAGCTGGACAACCTCGGTTAGCAGATCGAGCGGGGGCTTGAATGGAGTCGAGCCAATACGGATAACGCCATCCAGGGACGAGAAGTGGAAACCAGACGACAACACGGCCTCTTCCACCAGCTTTTCCAATGCGGCCGGAGAGTCGTAGGTGGCGAAAATGGAAATCGGCGCGGAACGAATGTCAGCGCCGACAACTACGGAGCGGTTGAGCTGGGTCGATGACCACTCCACGAAGTCCTGCAAGGTGGCATCGTACAGCTCGATACGCTCGGAGGCGGAACATGACGAGGAATGGACATAAAAACCGAATGCAAAAATCGAGCATACGAGAAAGTAAAGAAAGCGGAGAAGATCCTTTTCAGAAACCATACAACCCCCAAGACAAGAAAACAAAAAACCCAAAAACCGCAAAAGACAAAAAGAAAGGGACAGCAAATATCAGTTCAACAATTATCCTTGACCATGCAGGCATATCCGAGAAAGCATTATTAACGACAAATGATCCTGGAAGGAAAAAGCGAAAGAACGAATAAGCCATAAGAATCCAAGACAACAACAAACAGAATGCTAGGTCCACGGCAGATTACCTATAAACCGAAAGAAAATCCTTATCCCGCACAAGCAATGCCTCGCGCGGACCTCGATCCTTGATGACAATATTCTTTACCTGCAGATCCTCGGCAGTAACTCGCTTTCCGTCAGGCGTGGCGAATACGTACTTGGAGCCATCCGGTAAGCGAAAAAAAGAAACTATACGTAAATCCTTTAATTCATCCTTGAGCGGCTTTTCTGGCTCAGCAGAGACGGCAGCAACAACTGAAGACTGGGGCGCATCGGGAAACGCAGAGAACACATAAACCGAGGAGACCAGAAACGACAACACCAGGGCGAAGAGGCCACCGAGGAAAAAGGAGTTCACCACTCGGGTACGCCGGAAGAAGATACGGGTTACACGCATATAGAACCTAAGCGAGCGAGGAGAACGAGGAAGACGCCACCGGAGATATCCAGGCGGCAACATCGAGTAAGAGCCCTTGTCGTAGCCCTTGTCATATTCCTGAGTGGTGTCGTAGTAGTCGTAATATTGCTCACCACGGTAATACCACTCATCAACCTTCATTGCATTGTATTTGGCGCCATACTTGACAATGGCGTGATGCATTTTGGGAAGGCGACCATTCCAGAGCCCGAGAGAAAGAATACGGCCAATCGGCCCCAAGAACGGAACCTTGATCTTGTCCCAGCGGTTGATATACACAACGTGTTCTGCGATGGAGTCCCGAACCTGTTTGTCGATAACGCCGATATTCTGGACAAACAACCAGAGATCCCAACGGCGCTTACGTAGAAAAAGGAAGAACTTGAGCAGGTCCGAACGCCCGCCCTGATTCCAGTCCCTCGAGTTCAGCCAAACACCGGCTTCATCCAGGAAGATGCCGCCGAACTTAGCTTCATCGTAAACGTCGCAACCCATGCCCAGCCCTACCAGGTCATCAGCGGACGGCAAATCAGGCAGGCGCACCAGACGCGAATATTTATTGTCCGGCTTGCAGAGCTTTTGCATGCGAACGTCAATATTGACAGCCACACAACGCCGAGCCTTGAGATAGTCTTGAATCTTTTGCACGGCAAGCAGAGTCTTTCCGGCACCCAGTTTGCCGGTAACGATATAGACGGCCACGGTCAGGAATTCAATTTACTAAACAGCCAAACTCCAATTACCAAAATGACCAAATAAAACAAAATCACACCATAAAAGACATCCATATCAACCTCACGAACGCTCGAATTTTTCGGAAATACGGACAATCCAGAAGAAGGCCAGAGACTTCAACCGCGCAAGGATCAAGACCGACATGCAGATATCCAGATTGTCAGGCAGAAACATACGGCCAACAGTTAGAACTTCAGCCGGCGCCATGGAGGAAATACCTTCCAGGGCAAGGGTAATAGCGGCAGAGAAAACAGCAACAGCGAGACCAATCGCAGCGATAACCAAAGCAATCTTGCCGAGATTGGAAGTCAGCCGAAGAACAGCAGTGGCCAAACCAGGAGCGAAGGCGGCAACCAGGCTAACGACGAAAGCCGAAAGCCGAGCGAAGAGAACCGCAAAAAAACGGGCAAGGAAGCCAATAATGAACGGCATTTAAAAGCCCCCCTTCGAAGCCTTGGCATTCTCCAGGCGCAAGCCCGAATAGAAGATATTCCAAAGGCCAATGGCCGTCAGGCACCACAGAACCCATTCAATCAAGGACGTAAAGCGAGACAGGAAGCAGACAGGGAGCGTGACCTGAATGGAAACGCCCATGGCGTTGATGGGAATCGTGTAATCGGAGCAGCTAGAAGCCTCTGGAAAAAAGTCGCCCAAAGAATTCAAAGCGGGAACCAGCTCACCGCTAGGGCCGAAAAAGGCGTCAACCGTAGAAGGGACGGCACCAATAGCCTGTTCCACTTCAGCATCACGTGCGGCCACAGCGTCATCGACAGCAGTACCAACAGACTGCCCCATGGCCTGGCCGGCAGCAGTACCAGCGGCGCCGGCCTCAGCATCACTCGACTCAGCAGAAGCGTTGTACTCATCATCGAGCAAACCCTTGATGCCATCCAGAACACCATCAATGCCATCGAGCAGGCTGTTAGTACGGTCAATCTTCTCGCCCAGCTTCTCGCCCAGATCATCGACAGATTCGTTCGTGGCGCCCTGATTAGAGCCCTGCGGCGAAGTGCCGGAAGTCTCGGCAGGGTTCATCGGGTCATTATTGTCGTTGCCGTCAGCGTTGCCGCCGTTGTTGGGATGGTCGGCAGAGGTCGGCGGAATCTGCTGAGTAGGGTTGTTCGGATCGAAACAGACCTTTTGCCCATTGGCATAGCCGCAATTGTTGTTGGGCTTGTCCTGAGGGAAACAGGTAAAGGTGCCGTTGTAGGTGCCGCAGTTCTGATCAGGCGTAAAACAGCCCTCAACGCCATTCACCGTGCCACAACCGGTGTTCTCATCAGAGATGCAAACCGTCGTGCCCTCGTAAGTAGTGCACGACGGCTCAGCAGGCGGGGGCTCACTGGGGGCAGGAGCATCGACACAGCTGGTATCAGTACATTGCTCGGAGCCAACGGAACAGGCCGAACCAGTACCTGTATAACGCTGGCGACACATTCCCAGGCCGGAATCGCACTTAGAGGTATTGTTAGGAGAAGTCAAATAACTGCAACTGTTACGACAAGTTTCACCAGGACAGACCCAAACACCGCCGACGAATGAGCAGGAAACAGCAGCATAGATATCAGTGGTTGGGCAAGGCTCTGGGGGAGTATCACAAGCACCTGTTGCAGAGTTGTACACAGAGCCAACAGGACAGGAGTCACCAGACCGCAGAAAAAGCATGTTTTCAATAATCGTTGCACCGTTGTAATTGACGCGGCAACGCGCTTGGTCAACGGAATAGAAAACCACAGAATTATAGCTTGTCGGAAAATTGGCCTGACAAGCCGCCTCAGCGGAAGGGTAATGTATAGAAGGAACAATAGACTGATACCAATAATAATCAGCTGAAAATGCAGGTTGCCAAAAAACAACTAGCATCAGCGCAAAAAATCCTTTCCCCCACCCCAAAGGAGAAAACCCCCACGCCAAAGGCGTGAGGGTAGCCAGGGTGCGGAAAGCCGCGCGCATCTTTCCGCACTCCATCTTAGGCGCCGGCCGCGGAGAACACGCGGGAGGCGAGTTTGAACAGGGCAACACCACCACGAATGACACCGAACAGCACGGCACCGGCAGCCATCAGAGTTGCGAAGGCAACGCCCAGGTCAGTGAACACGGCAGTGATTTCCGTCGGAACGGTAATCGCCGCATGCGCCGGCAGGGTCACCAGAGCGCTAGAACCGGCAGCAACGCCAGCGATGACCAGGGATTTCAGGCGTGCAGACATGCCGGCCTGTACTTGCACTTGGTTGTTTTCCATAAAGCACCTGTAATCAGGAAGTAGAGACGTCTATCAGTTCCTTCCAGCTGAGCCGGAATTGACCATAGGCGACGCCGATACCTACGGCCCCCACATAGATCCCAGCGATAACCAGGTACGTATCCCAATCGAAAGCCATACCCGTTACCTCTGGTGTCCGTGGATAAGTCCCAGGGCTGCGCAAGTAATCAGCCCGTGGAAAAACTGGAGGGCGAACAGATCGCCCAGGGTTACATTGGCCAGAATCGTTTCAATCGAACCCATTGATGGCCCATCCTGTTCAGTCCCATACGCCGCCTCCTTTCACGAATGGGCTCTAGGTTGAAAGCGCCCCTGGCCGGAGTACGACGAAACACCGAGTTGCCTATCCGTTCTGACCTCTGCAATTGTTCCAATTGCGCCGGTCAGAACTCTGTTCTTCGCCCTGGCGAACAGGGCCGGGGGTGGGGGTTGTCCCCGTGGGTCCACCGGCGGCCTGCGGCCCCCTCCCGTCTGGGGCTGCCTACTGTTGCCCCCGGGAGGGCTTCGGCCCGTGGACTACGGGGACAACCCCCACCCCCGGCCCTTCCCTTTTTTTTGTTGGCCCCGCCATCGGTGGCCGATTGGCTCCCGAGCTGGCCCCACCTTCGCGGTTCGCCCCAAGTCCTGCGCCGTCTGGGGGTCACTTCCAACCCAGAGCCGAGGTCTTTACGCTCGGCGGCGAGACTCAATCACCAGGGCAAACCAAACTTGGCGGGGACAGTGAAGAAACGCCCCGGCTTATTGCTTGGGCGTGTCGCCCCCCTTCGCCGGCTGCTGCTGAGACTGGGCGGAACGCTGATCAGGGATCGAAAGCACCGCCAACAGATGCTCAGTGTTGGTGGTGTTGCCGAAACCGTTACGCGATTCGCGGGGCTCGGCTTCAAACTCCACCAGCATCGGCCCGCGAGAGAAGTCGAGGGCCTCATAAACGGAAGGCTCGGCGGTGTACTCGGTGACGGAAAAGCCTTGCTTATTCGGACGAGCCGAACCGGCCGGCACCAGGGCCTGAATGGAAACGCGCATTTCAGCGGTATCCTTTTTCACATAGAAATCCTTGTTGATAACAAACAGGGACAACTTCGACTTCGCGGACGGGATAAAGAAGGACATTATTCAACCTCTCCATTTTCTACGCTTACTTGCGCTTTCTCTTCAAAATCTGGACAACCTGCACGGAGCCAGGAGGCAATAACAGCGCCCCCAAGATCCCAATATTCGACATTGCGTTGCATAGCTTCCTGATGAAGCGCGAGCTTTACCGACGCGGGAGCATGCACATAAAAGCGAACCTCCTTGTCGGTGACTTGCTCCTGACGGGGAGGAATCGCCATAAGAATTACTCCAGTTCAAAAATTCCAATCGGCACAAAGGGGGGGGGCTTTTTCCTGACGAACTACAGTCCAGTAATCAGGAGGACGCTTGGCCAGATGACATACACACTTGGCCTTGACCACCCACCAACGACCGTCTTCCAGGTAAGGACGGCCAGCCGGCCGGCATTGTTTTGAGTGACCAGATACCGAGCCAGACTCCATAAGGGCACCAGGTCTTCGGGTTGAGGTGTTCAATATGCGTATAAAAGTTGGTATAGCGCAAACGACGCACGGACAATCCAAACGATGCGGCTGGTGCAGATACTTGCTCAGGCTCTTCATTATCAACCCCAACCAGGAGATCAGCCGCAGAATCAGTGACAACCCGACAAATACGCTCGCGAGCTTCAATAACTGCCAAACTCACCCGATCAGACAAATCATCAAACTCAGAATCGGAGACAACCGAAGCAGACAGCAGCGCAAACAAGAAGCCCCGGCAGAAATCATGCTGGCAATCCAGAGATTCCAGGCGATCAGCTTTGGAAATCAGCTCCAGCCGATATTCCAGGGCAAAGAGAGAAGCCTTATTCATCGGCATAATCCCCCTGGCAGAAAATCGACTTGCCCTTATCCAGCTCACGGCGAATGCGGTGCAGGTTGATGACGCGACGGCGACCGATCTTGGCAGTAGGAACGGTGTTGGACTCGACCCAGCCCCGAACGACGTCAAGGGAAACGTCGAGCATCAGGGCAAACGCTTCCTGGGTGCAGAAGGGAGAGTCGCGAAAATCCGACACGCGATCCGGCATCCCTTGCACTGAAAGCCCCACTATTCCAGACTGTTCCATATTAGCCACCGCTATCAAATAATTTGTCAGCGGAGCCAGTATACTGACAAACTATTTGCTAACAAACTATTTGCGCTAATGTTTTGAGAACATTTGGGAATGAGAGAAGAGCGTCTTAGAGCTTTAGTGCGGCACATAGGCCCAGCGAAGCTAGCGAAGGTCACACCCATCGACAGCCGACGATGGCAGACAGTCGCAACCAACAAGGACGTAAAACCACGACTGGAAGACCTGGACGAGCTACTAAAAGCGTTCCCCCAATACGACCTTTGGCTGTGGAAAGGTGAAGTAGACCCAGCAAAAGGCCAGGTAGCACCAGGCTACGAAGAAGCAAACAGAAACTTGACCAGTCAAAACGCGGGATAGCGCTCACATCGGAAGTGGCTAGGCGTTGGTATGCCCGAGCAAGACAGGGAGAAAAGGACGAATGAAAGCAGACAGGGACGATGCCCCATACCATCTACGCAGCAAGCGCAAAAGCCGACAACTGATCGCGGTCCTGAGCATAGGATCGGCCAGCATCTGGGCAGCCATTTTCATGTACGCCAAGCCCATCACCATCGACGTGGGCCAGCTGCAGAAGGCGATCAAAATCGGCGACCAAGATGATGCAAAACAACAGCACATCGAAAACGAACGAGCCCGCGCCCTGGCAAAATTCCTAGCGGAACAAGAAAGCCCACCACCCCGCCAGCCAACACCAGGAATGCACACCTATCGGCAAGCACCAACAGCCGAGTCCCAGCCACGGCAAACCGTGTTCAACGACCAGAACTACAGGCCGCGAACCGACATCAACACCATGGAAGGGATGAAGCTAGGAGTTATAAACCAGCCACCAAAACAACCCATAACCACACCAAAACCGCGAACAGTCCGCGTGATGGATAGCTGGCAATGGGAAACAGGAGCCGGGATGCTCAGCTGGGAAGAGACAGACGGCAAAATCAACTTCAACACCGTCTGCACTGAAGAAAAATACGGCTCTTTTCGCTACCGAGACTGCAGAAAAGCAGCAAAAGAGACCTTCAAGCGCAGATGCGGACGAGGCGACGAAGCCTCATGCCATGCAGTGAACAACTACCGCCCTTTAGGGTGACTACATCGCACCTTTTTTCTGGAAAGCACTGTAACAGCGAGAACGGCAACGCGCCGAAAGCCCCGTTTTATGCGGGTTTGTGGTGCAGTCTGGCCCCTGTCAGGTGATTCATAATGCTGGGGTCCGGGGTTCAAGTCCCTGCGTAGCCACCAAAATATCAAGGGCTTGCCGAAAGGCAGGCCCTTTTTTTTTGGCCTGAGTGACTACGAAGTGACTACAGCGTGTCCACACTGAGCCAACGGCGAGAACCGCAACGCCGACTCCAGGTGCTCGGGCGATAGGTGGGCATAGCGCATCGTCATAGCAATCGACGAGTGCCCCAAGATCCGTTGCAGCGCCAGGATATCCCCGCCCCCCATCATGTAGTGGCTCGCGAACGTGTGCCGCAGAATGTGGGTAAGCTGCCCAGGCGTTTGGAACCCGCAACGCTTGTAGGCGCTACGGAACGCAGCCCGGCACGACATGAACAACCGGCCAGTCCCAGGCATACCGACCTCGAGGACAAAGCGCTCCAGCTCAGCCGGGATCGGAACCGCCCTGCTCTGTCGATTCTTGGTCCGGTGATAGTGAACCTTGCCGCCAAACACCGCCGACCTCTGCAGGCTTTCCGCTTCTTCCCAACGCGCGCCAGTCGCCAGGCACAGCAACGCCACCGGATAGGTATGGGTGTTAGTGCTGCGCAAGCACTCGGCAAGAAGCTGGTCTATCTGCGACAGCTCCAGGAATGACAGCTCAGTCTGATCCGTCTTGATCTGCCGGATACCCTCAATGGGATTTTTCCCAGTCCAGGCGCCCAAGCGAATCAGCTCGGAAAAGACCGCCGACAGGTAACGCTGTTCATGGTTGACCGTATGCGGCGACACCTCGACCAGCCGAGCCTGCCGGTAACGCGCCCAAGCCAATGAATCGAACGAGGACACCAACGGGTTCCCAAGGCGATCGGCGATCGCCAGAGTACGGCTCAACCGATACTTGGCATCCTTGAGCGTGCAGCCATGCAGCTCATGCCAGAGGTTAACCAGGTCCACCAGGCGATCATCCAGCGGGCGACCTGTATCCGACATCGAAGCAAAAAAATCCTGTTCATAACGCAGCGCCGCAGACTTAGTTGGAAAACCCTTCTTGCGGATACGACGCCCGGAACGACCGTTCTCATAGAAGTCCGCCGTCCAGGTCTTGCCATCCTTGCGCGCTGTCATACCGCCCTCCCCCAACGCACAACACGCAGCTGCATCAACTGCTGAATGTGCTCGTAGATGTCTCGGGAGGTCTTGCCTTTGGCTGCATAGTGGTCACGGATGACCGGCCAGCATTCCCAGTCCTGCAGGCGCTCGAACGCCCGTTTGGCTCCGACACGCTCACGGACCAGGAGCGATACGAAGTTTCCCAGGAACAACTCCACATTCTTGCCACTGAAGCCGTTGGCGGTCTTGTAGTGACGACGGTAGTCGGTTTCCTCGACCAGCGACGACACCTCAACCTGAACCCGCACATCCGAGCGAATCAGCGACCAAAAGGCGTCATACATGCCGGGACGAACCAGGAGCTTGAACGCCTGCAGCCCATAGGCCCACAAGCCGTCCAGATGCCCCGCCAGCTCGGCAAAGGTGCGCGTATCGATCATGGCACCAGTACGGATGTCAGCAGAACCATCGGCGAACTGCTGAACAATGGCATGGTGAAAGCGCAACTCAACCCGCCAGACCGGCAAAGCGGGATCGTAATTGAAGGAATCGGCCGGATCGAACGGGTTATCCGTCCGCCGCCACACCGATTCCCAATAGTCCAGCTTGTCGATAGAGCGAGCCTGAGCGGTCTTGTCATAAATCGCCATCTGCATGCCGGACGCAGAGCCAAACAGGAACGACTTGCCGCGACCGTAGACGGCCACCTTCTCGTCGTACTCGATACGCTCGACGCCGGAAAAATCCCGCTGAGCACGCGCCCTGCAATGCATACGCGCCACCAGATCAGCCGGAGGCGCCCACCCCTGAATATCGAGCGCAAGGTGCACCGCGCATTGATTGGGCTCGCACTGGGTCAACAACTGGCCAGCCAGATCATCAAGCAGGGTCTGGAGCTGTTCGGGGCTGCGATTGTCGATCAGGTGCGGCGACACCTCGAACTTGAGATGAGCCCCCACCGACTCGGCCTTGACGTTGTGATTCTTGACCAGGGCAATCAACCCGAGGTCTGCATTTTGCAGCTTGAACTGATAGCCGGAATCGCGACCCACGCGTCCGGCATGCCACTGGATGCCGGCAAACTCGACCAAGCCGGACGACTCGAACAAATCCAGCACCTCGGAGCGCGGGCAGCCGCGGTACAGCTGACGAACCGTATCGACCGCACAACGAAGCAAACGAACCCCAGAAAGATCGGTCTGCACCATGGTCTGAGGATCGATGAAAACGCGCTGATGAGCCGCATCCTCGGTGAGTTCTGAAAAGCGGGATTGATCCTGAGGTATACGCATCCTGCAAATTCCTTTTGTGTAACTATCTGGTGCAACCAGCTTCTTAAAAGCTATCTATATGACGTGCTACAGGGA
>RCUL01000989.1_pt1 | contig 11709 bp, 12 predicted proteins | sample 2167521 | NCBI WGS metagenome assembly RCUL01 (sample SAMN09932745, study PRJNA488358) | compost metagenome | feature: garden; material: soil; isolation source: compost soil in acetic acid-enriched culture | place: Germany: Experimental Botanical Garden Goettingen | collected 2016-01-27 | reverse complement strand
GTTTGAGGCGCACATCGAAACCAAGGTTGCGCAGGATCTGCTGGAACTGCTGCTGTTTGCTGTCCCCACGGTCGATGGCATACGCCACGGCCTCGACGATCTCACCCTCGCGGCTGACTTCAGACCACAGCGCGGTGTAGTTGAAGTGACAGCCGTGGGCCTGGCGCACGGTGTAGTAGAGGTTCTGCACATCGGCGAACAGTGCGATTTTCTTCACTACATACCCTCGGCTGAAGGGGGCGCAATGCGCCCCCGAAAATGCCAGCAGTATGCCAGACCGATCAGACGAAGGTGTCGTCGTCCGAGAAGAAGCCGCCATCATCGCTGCCATAATCGCTGTCAGCGAAACCACCCTGGTCAGCGCCCCAGCCACCATTGTCGGCCACCTGCGGCTGCGCGCCCTCGTCGTTCCAGCCAGCGGTATCACTGGCCGGGGCCGGTTCTTCCTTGATCACCTCGACCACCTCTTCCGGCTGCGAGTGGTGGTTGAACAGGCTGCTGATGCCTTGTGCCAGCAACACACCACCGGCCACACCGGCAGCGGTCTGCATCGCACCACCCAGGAAGCTGCTGGCACCACCCCGAGCCGGCGCGGCGCCGAAACCAGGTTGCGCAGCCTGCGGCTGGGAGAAGCCCGGGGCACTCGGCTCCCGCCAACCGCCTGCCGACGCGACCGGCGTGGCAGGCCGCTGGGGCTGCTGTGATGGTTGGGCAGGCTGCGGATTACGCCCACTGGCGCCAAAGATGCTGGAGAGGAAGCCACCACTGCTGGTGCTGCTGGTGCGGGAAGCCTCGACCTGGGCACGAGCCTGTTTGAGCTCTGCTTCCAGTTGCTTGTTCTGTTCGTCCAGGCGCTTGAGCGCAGCCTCCTGTACCAGGATTGCCTGGGCCATGTAGTAAGGCGCCGCCGGCTGCTCGCGCAGGTGTTCCTCGATGCGCGCCTGGGCCTGTGCATCACGCGGCTGGCTGGGGTCTTCGGCTTGTTTGATGCGGCCAAACAGGCCATCGATCAGGGTTTGTTCTTCAGTGTTCATGGGCTACCTCGTGGGAAGCGGGACATCGGACGTGTCAAAGATGGGGCGCGCAGGCGGCGGATTCAATCACTGGCCTGGTGAAACTTTTTTCAGCAATTGACTGCTCTGGGCTAAAGTTAGGCCCCTGCTTTTACTGCCATGCGATGTTGACCGATGAATCCGCTGAGCGTTTTGCGCGACTCCCTCTACTTCTTCCGCCGCCACCTGGCAAACATCATCCAGCTGTGCTTGCCGCTGGTCGTACTCGAAGCCCTGGTAACCCAACTGTTGTACCAGCAGTTGGGCGACCAGGCATCACCGGCCTACAGCATGCTGGTGAGCCTGCTGTTCTACCCGCTTTACAGTGCAGCGCTGATTCTTTACCTCGACACCCGCAGCAACGGCCAGGAGATCCCCAAACGCGAGCTGTTTGCCCGCGCCATGCAGCTATGGCCGCAATTGGCGCTGCTGATCATGATCAGTTCGCTGCTGATCATGGCCGGGCTGGCGCTGCTGGTCTTCCCGGGGGTATGGATCATGATCAACCTGGTGTTCGCCGAATATCTGCTGGTGCTGCGCGGCCTGCCGGTGGTGCAGTCGATGCGCGAAAGCGCACGCATGACCACCGGGCACTTCATGCGCATCATGCTCTGCGTACTTGCCGTGCTCGCACCGATCTGGCTGATCGACGGGCTGCTGCTGATCGCCTTCCCCGAGCCTGCACCCGCCCTGGAGCTGGCCATGGCCAGCCTGCTCGGCTTCCTGCAGTTGTTCAGTACCGTGGTGCTGTATCGCCTGTTCATGCTGCTGGAGAGCAAGAACGACGCCTGAACTGCCTCCCAGTCAGGTACCGCGCGGTTTGGCCCGCGCGGTGGCCTCCGCCACCAGCGGGTCGTCCGGCCAGTAATGCTTGGGGTATCTACCCTTGAGGTCCTTCTTCACCTCTGCATAGGTGGTGCGCCAGAAGTTGGCCAAGTCCTGCGTCACCTGCACTGGCCGGCGCGCTGGCGACAGCAGGTGCAGCTTGACCTGCTGGCGACCTTGGGCGATGCGCGGCGTGTCAGCCAGGCCGAACAGCTCTTGCAGGCGCACGGCGAGGATCGGCGGGTTTTCACTGTAGTCGAGGCGGATACTGGAGCCCGACGGCACAGCCAGGTGCGCGGGCGCCCATTCGTCCAGGCGCTGGGGCAGCGGCCAGGGCAACAGATTACGCAAGATCGAAGGCAGGTCCAGGGCGGCGAAATGGCTCAGGCGGGAGACTTTGCCCAGATAAGGCTGCAGCCAGTGTTCCAGGCTGGCAAGCAGCGCCTCATCGCCCAGGTCGGGCCACTCGCTGTGGCCGTCTTTTTCCAGGTCAAGCTGGCGCAACAGCGCTATTCGCGCCTGCCACTGGCGTAGCTCTGGCGTCCAGTTCAGCAGGTTCAGGCCCTTGCGCCGTACCAGGCCGAGCAGTGCCCGGGCGCGGGCGTCATCATCCAGCCCAGGCAACGGTTCACGGCTGAGTACCAATTCGCCGACCTTGGTCTGACGCTCGGCACGCAACACCTGCTCGCGCTCGTCCCAGTCGAGAATGTCGACGCGCTCCACCTGTTCGGCCAGCACATCGTCGAGCAGCGCCGGGTCGAATTCGGCAGCCAGGTAAATCCGCTCTTCCCGCTGCCCCTGGCGGCTGCCCAGGTCGGCGATGACCAACCACGGGCATTTCATCAGTGCATCGGCCTCGGCGAACAAGGCGGCACGGCCGTTGGCCAGGCGATACTCGGCCCCGCCCTCGCGACGCTGCTGGGCAACCCGGTCGGGATAAGCCAACGCCAGCAGGGCGCCGAGCCAGCGTGGATGCTCAGGATCGGCAACCGCCGCACCGGCCTTGCCGCGCAATAGCCCCCGATACTGGCGGGCCAACTGCCGGGCACGCTGCACACCGCCCTGGCCGCCACGGCTGGCCTTGCTGTCACCGCTGATCAGCGCCAGCCGGTCATGCAGGTCGGCGCCACCTGCGCGCTGGATGTCGCGCTCGCCCAACAAGGCGGCAACATCGCAAGCCATCGCGGCCAAGCCCAGGTCCTGGCCGCGCAGCAGCAGGTGAGCGATTCGCGGGTGAGCCGGAAGCTCGGCCATGGCCTGGCCGTGTTCACTGAGGTTGTCGCGGCTGCCCAGCTTGAAAGCGCCAAGCCGCGCCAGCAGGTCCTGCGCCTGGGAAAATGCCGCCGCTGGAGGCTGGTCCAGCCAACGCAACTGGTCAGGCGCAACACCCCATCGGCCAAGTTGCAGCGCCAGGCCCGCAAGGTCTGCCTGGAGGATTTCGGCACTCCCATGCGCTGCCAGCTGGTCGTGCTGTGCCTCTGACCACAGGCGGTAGCACACGCCCGGCTCCAGGCGCCCGGCACGGCCGGCGCGCTGGGTGGCGCTGGCGCGGGAGATACGCTGGGTGTCCAGGCGCGTCATGCCGCTGCCGGGGTCGAAACGCGGTACCCGGGCAAGGCCGGCATCGATGACCACGCGCACGCCGTCGATGGTCAGGCTGGTCTCGGCGATGTTTGTGGCCAGCACGACCTTGCGCAGGCCCTGGGGCGCCGGATCGATGGCGGCACGCTGGGCATTGAGGTCGAGTTCGCCATGCAAGGGGCACAGCAGAATGCCCGGGCGCTCGGCCAATGATTCCTGCAAACGTTGGTGAACCCTGCGGATCTCAGCCTGGCCTGGGAGGAACACCAGCACACTGCCGGGTTGATCGGCCAAGGCCTGTAGCACGCTGTCCACCACCCGTGGCTCGATGAATTCCCCTGGCTGGAACGGCCGGCCCCAACGAATATCAACCGGGTACATGCGGCCTTCGCTGCTGATCACCGGCGCGTCGTCGAGCAGCCGGGACAGGCGCTCGCCCTCCAGGGTTGCGGACATCAGCAAAATTTTCAGCGGCGGGTCGTCGCGCAGCAGCTCCCGGCCATTGAGACTCAGCGCCAGGGCCAGGTCGGCATCCAGGCTGCGCTCGTGAAACTCATCGAAGATCAGCAGCCCTACCCCCTCCAGCGCAGGGTCTGCCTGCAACCGGCGGGTCAGGATGCCTTCGGTGACCACTTCGATACGGGTATTGGGCCCGACCTTGCTGTCCAGGCGAATGCGGTAACCCACCGTTTCACCGACTTTCTCGCCCAGCTCGCTGGCCAGCCGTTCTGCCGCCGCACGCGCCGCCAACCTGCGCGGCTCCAGCATCACGATGGTCTGCCCGGCCAGCCAGGGTTCATTCAACAGTGCCAGCGGTACACGGGTGGTCTTGCCTGCGCCGGGCGGCGCCTCGAGCACCGCTTCGTGACGGTTTTCCAAGGCATGGCGCAAAGCCGGCAGGGCAGCATCGATCGGTAAGGAAATCATGGTGGTCCTCGAACAGTCTGGCGAGTATAACGGCGAACCCAGCCTGCTCTATCATGGTCTTAGCATCAGGTGCCGGCGTATCGCCCCACCTTGAGGCAACTTTCTTCGGAGATTCAAATGCGCATCCCATCCCGCGTCATCGGTGGCGCCCTCATCGCCACCTTGCTGACCCAGCTGACGGCCTGCGGCACGCTGTTCTACCCCGAACGCCGCGGGCAGATCGAGGGCAAGGTCGACCCCGTAATCGTCGCCCTCGATGCCATCGGCATCCTGTTCTACGTGATCCCAGGCCTGATTGCCTTTGGCGTCGACTTCGCCACAGGTGCCATCTACTACCCTGGGGGCACCACGGCACAAGTAGCGCCAGAGAAACTGCGCGAGGCCATCAAGCCCGATGGCAAGGTCGACAACCTCAAGCTGCAGGCCATTCTCGAAAGCGAACTGGGCCAGCGCCTGCCGCTGGACGACCCGCGGTTGATCCAGCATCGCGGCAGCGTCGAGCAACTGGCAGCGTTCGGCCTGGTGCCGACAGCCTGAAACCTGCAAGGAAACCACCCTCGGCATGATCACCTCGGCTGAACACCAGCGCCTGCTACGCCTGGCCACCCGCGCGTCGCTCGCGGTGGCCAGCATCCTCGTGCTGAGCAAGGCCGTGGCCTGGTGGCTGAGTGGCTCGGTCAGCCTGCTGGCCGGGCTGACCGATTCGGCGCTGGACGCGGTTGCCTCGTTCCTCAACCTGCTCGCAGTGCACTATGCGCTACGCCCGGCTGATGATGACCATCGCTTCGGCCACGGCAAGGCAGAAGCCTTGGCAGGCATGGCCCAGGCAGTGTTCATCGGCGTGAGTGCGGTACTGATCGGGGTTCAGGCCGCCGAGCGCCTGCAATCGCCACAGCCCTTGGGTGATACTGCAATCGGTATCGGCGTGATGCTGCTGTCGCTGGTGCTGACGCTGGCCTTGCTGGCGCTGCAACGCAAGGTGGTACGTGTGACAGGCTCAACGGCGGTGCGTGCCGACTCGCTGCATTATCGCTCTGACCTGCTGCTAAATGGCAGCATCCTGCTGGCCTTGCTGCTGGCGCGCTACGGCTGGCCGCAGCTGGATGCGCTGTTTGGCCTGGGTATCGCGCTGTACATCCTGTGGAGTGCACTGCAGATCGCCCGGGAAAGCACGGCAATCCTGATGGACAAGGAACTGCCCGGCGACATCGGCGAGGGCATGGTCGAACTGGTGCTGGGCATTGCCGGGGTCAAAGGTGTGCATGACCTGCGCACCAGGGTGTCGGGCAATCAGTGGTTCGTGCAACTGCATCTGGAGCTGCCGGGGCAGTTGCCGTTGCACGAAGCACATGCCCTGTGCGTCCAGGCCTCTGAAGTCATCCGCCAGCGTTATCCACAGGCCGATGTGATGGTGCATGCCGACCCCGTCTGAGGCTCAATTGATACTGTAGCCCCGGCCACTGAAACACGCCCCCAGCGCCCGCCGGTAGTTGTCTGCAACATTGGCCGGCGGTGCGCTGGGGGCGGTTGCGGGGTCGAAGTTGGACTGGCTAACCGCCCAACGGTGACACTGGTAGCGGTCCTGGTCCTGCTGCTCCTGGCCTTGCCCATGCATCGGGTAGGCCACCACATCGTATGCGTTGCCTGAAGGGGCTTGCGCCACGGGCACCGGTGCCGGTGCAACCGCAGGCGGGCTGACCACCACGTACTCCTGGCTGTCTGCCAGGTACTGGTAATACGTATCGGCAACCAGGAAAAGCAGGGCACCCCCCACCCACACTTCACGTGCATAGGATGGCAGGTAGCCGACCCGCACCCCGTACGGCGGGGCTACCACGATGTAGCTGCCGCCATGCGGGCGGTACCAGTAACCACCTGAGTAAAAATAGTCCTGCCCACGGTAGGGCACTTTCCAGTAGCGGTCCGGGAAATGGTCGATGCTATGCCCCGGACGATACTGCGGCCCCGGCCCCCAACCATTGCCATGGCCATCCGGCCGTCCCTGCCAGTCGCCACCAGGCCGTTGACCAGGGCCGCCAGCCTCCCAGTGCCGGTAATCGGCATTGCGCCGGGGAATATCCTGGTAGTAGCCCTGGCGGGCGGGCTGGGTCTGGTGCACTTCATCGCGCGAGTTGAGCGGCGAACGGCCTTCGTAACTACCGTTGGGATCCTGCCGGCCATTGCCACCATGCCCGTCTTCAGGGCCCTGGGCCATCGCCCCCAGGCAGATGCTCACGCCAAGCAAACCAACACCTGCCAACTGCCAGATGCGCGACTTCATGTTGTTCCTCACGGTCAAGATAACGGCACGCTGCCAGTCTACCGTGCCTGTAACGGACAAACAGATGAAATCGCGGCCATGAAAAAAGGGAGGCCTTGAGGCCTCCCTTTGAGAATTGTCGTCCGTGCTCGGCACTTGTGGCGCCGGCTCACCTCATACGCTCTTGTGGAGGTACGTAGCCCGGGGGCCTGGCGGATCCTGTTGGATGGCTGGCCGCGACCGCCCGCCTAGGGCGCGTCGCCGTGGACTGATGTCCGGGCAGTGATTCTGTGGATAAAGATACCGGACAGGTTGCGGCAGATGATTGCGAAGATTGCTCGGATAAATAGCACTTGCGCAATTTTTCACCCTGGATTGATAATTCACCGCAATCCGAACAGAAAAGGCATAAACCATGAGCAAACTTGACCGCTACGACCTGAGCATCCTCGCCGAATTGCAGCGCGATGCGCGCATTTCCAACCAGGAGCTGGCCGAACGCATTGGCCTGTCGCCCTCACCCTGCTCTCGTCGGGTCAAGCAACTGGAAGACGACGGCTATATCTCACGGCAAGTCGCCCTGCTCGACCGCAAAAAGCTTGGCCTGAGCCTGACGGCTTACGTGCTGATCGGCATGGACCGGCACACCCCGGAGCGCTTCGAGACCTTCGAGGCAGCCATCCGCAACTTGCCACAGGTGCTCGAATGCAGCCTTGTAACCGGCATGGATGCCGACTATCAGCTCAAGGTGGTGGTACCGGACATGGATCACTACCAGAAACTGCTATTGGGCAGCCTGACCCGCATCGAAGGCGTCACCAGCGTGCGCTCGAGCTTCGTGCTCAATCAGGTGCTGGCGAGTACCGAACTGCCCCTGACCCACCTTCGTTGATTGGCTGCTGAGCTTGCCTGGAGAACACACAGATGGATCCGGCTGTATTTGAAGAATGGATGATGATCATCCTGGTCACCGTGCTGATCGGTTTCATGGGCTTCATCGTCTGGGACTTGGCAAAGAAATCCAAGGCCGGGCGCTTTGGCACGATGATCCTGTTCTTCGTGCTAGGGCTGGGGGTGCTGGCCTTTATCATCAAGACCGTGGTCGTGGGGTTTCTGGAAGGGGTGTAGCGCCCTCTCAAGCCGCATCGCCGGCAAGCCGGCGCCCACAAATGCCAAGGCCTGCGCATTTTCTGTGGGGGCCGGCTTGCCGGCGATGAAGCCAGCGAGCATTACAGCTTGGCCGGCACCTCGCGCCAACACCCCTGCTCCAGCCCATCCAGCGCCCAATCACCGATCCGCACCCGCACCAGGCGCAAAGTCGGCAAGCCCACCGCCGCTGTCATGCGCCGCACCTGGCGGTTACGCCCCTCGCGAATCACCAACTCCAGCCAACTGGTCGGCACGCTCTTGCGAAAGCGTACCGGCGGGTTGCGCGGCCACAGCTCAGGCTCATCGAGGCGCCGTGCTTCGGCAGGCAAGGTCGGCCCGTCATTGAGCTGCACGCCCTCGCGCAAACGCGTTAGCTGCTCATCGCTCGGCTCGCCTTCCACCTGTACCCAGTACGTCTTGGCCAGCTTGTGCCTGGGGTCGGCGATGCGCGCCTGCAAACCGCCGTCGTTGGTCAGCAGCAGCAAGCCTTCACTGTCACGGTCCAGGCGCCCGGCCGGGTAAATGCCAGGAATATCGATGTAATCCTTGAGCGTGGCACGGCCATCGCTGTCGCTGAACTGGGTAAGCACATCGAATGGCTTGTTGAACAGGATCAGGCGCGGCTCGGCCGGTGGCGCCTTGGGCTGGCGCTTTGGGCCGGCAGGCCGCGCCTTAGGGTGGCGCGGCTTGGAACGGGGTGGCAGTGGCATGGATCCTCAGCGGAACGGCGGCTCATCGAAGCTGCGCAGTTTACGCGAGTGCAGCGAATTGAGCTCGGTGCGCAGCAGGTCGAGGGCGGCGATACCGATCTTCAAGTGCTGGCTGACCGCGCGGTTGTAGAAGGCGTTGGCCGACCCAGGCAGCTTGATTTCGCTGTGCAGCGGTTTATCGGACACACACAGCAAGGTGCCATATGGCACTCGCAGGCGATAACCCTGGGCGGCGATGGTGCCGCTCTCCATGTCTACCGCCACGGCCCGCGACAGGTTGATCAGCGGCCGTTCCTGGGCCCAGCGCAGCTCCCAGTTACGGTCGTCGTATGTCAGCACGGTGCCGGTGCGCAGGCGCTTCTTCAATTCCTCGCCCCGCTCGCCGGTAACCTGGGCTGCCGCCTCCTGCAACGCCAGTTGCACCTCGGCCAGGGCCGGGATCGGGATGTTCGGCGGCACCACCCGGTCAAGGATACCGTCGCGGCGCATGTAAGCGTGCGCCAGCACATAGTCCCCGATGGTCTGCGACTGACGCAGGCCGCCGCAGTGGCCGATCATCAGCCAGCAATGCGGACGCAGCACGGCCAGGTGGTCGGTGATGTTCTTGGCGTTGGACGGGCCGACGCCGATGTTGACCAGGGTGACACCATCACCGTCAGCGGCGATCAGGTGATACGCCGGCATCTGATAGCGGTGCCAGACCACGCTGGCCACCAGGGCCTGGGCCTCACCATGGTCCATGCCTTTTTCGATCGCCACGTTGCCCGGCAGCACCATGCGCACGAAACGCGGGTCGTCACGCAGCTGTTCAAGGCCATGGCTGATGAACTGGTCGACATAACGGTGGTAGTTGGTCAGCAGGATCCAAGGCTGCACATGGCGCCAGTCGCTGCCGGTGTAATGCACCAGGCGGCGCAGCGAGAAGTCCACGCGGGCGGCGTCGAACAGCGCCAGCGGGAGGGTTTCGGCACTGCCCCAGTCACACAGCCCGTCGGCGATGTTGTCGGTGGCGGCGGACAGGTCGGTACTGGGGAATACCCGTGCCAGCTCGGCGGCAGTGATGCCGCTGCCCGCCAGTTCATCGCCCTGGTCGACCACGTAAGGGTACGGGATGTTCTGCTCGCTGACGCCTACCTCGACGGTCACGGTGTAGTCGTGCATCAAGGGGCGCAACTGCTCGAGCAGATAACCCCGAAATGCCGCAGGCTGGGTGACTGTGACGCTGTAGGTGCCCGCCACCTGTACCTTGGCATAGGCACGGGTGGTGGCGGCGACTTCGCCGTGGCTGTAATAGGTCAGGCGCAAGGCCGGGTAGCGGTAAACGGCGCGCTCGTCGGCGTCCGGCTCGGTGCGGTCCTTCAGGTAACGCTTGAGGGCCTGGCTGAGGGCCCCGGTGGCCTGTTCATGCAAGGCCGCCAGACGGTCGACGGCCTGTTCGGGGGTATCAACGACTACAAAGGCTTGGCTCACACTGTGCTTCCTGTCTGGACATGCATGTCAGCCATCTTGCCTGCCTTCGCCGGTAAAAACACCCCCTGTCAGCCGGGCCAGACCGGCGTGGCCCGTGCCACCAGCGCCTGGACATCGGCGCCGCGCGGCAATGCCCCGTAAACGCGGCCGCCGCCGGCCAGCCGGCTGCCGATGAAGGCATCGCTGACCGAGGTGTTGCCCGCTTCCAGCAACAGCTTGGCCTGCAGGGCCAGGGCGATGTCCTCGGTCAGCTGCCGGGCACGATACTGAATGTCGCCCGTATCGGCGAACGCGCCCTTGAGATTGCCGATGTGCGCCGCCAGCCGTGGATCGCCATGGCCATCGCCCAGTTCAGCGAACAGCGCGTCGAGCACACCCGGCTCCTTGGACAAGGCACGCAGTACGTCCAGGCACTGGACGTTGCCCGACCCCTCCCAAGTGGAATTGACCGGTGCTTCACGGTACAAGCGCGGCAGGATGCTGTCCTCGACATAACCGGCGCCGCCCAGGCATTCGGCAGCTTCGTTGATCATCGCGGGCGCGCGCTTGCAGATCCAGTACTTGCCCACCGCCGTGACCAACCGGGCGAAGTGCGCCTGCTGCGGATCATCGAGTTGCTCCAGCGCTTGCCCCATGCGCAGGCTCAAGGCCAGGGCCGCTTCGCTTTCCAGTGCCAGATCGGCCAGCACGTTCTGCATCAGCGGCTGCTCGCTCAGTACCCGGCCGCCGACCTTGCGGTGTGCGCAGTGGTGGGTGGCCTGGGTCAAAGCCTGGCGCATCAGTGCGCTTGAGCCGACCATGCAGTCGAAGCGGGTCATGGCCACCATCTCGATGATGGTTGGCACTCCCCGCCCCTCCTCGCCGACCATCCAGGCCAGAGCGCCACGCAGCTCCACTTCGCTGGAAGCATTGGAGCTGTTGCCGAGCTTGTTCTTCAGGCGCTGGATGTAGAACTGGTTACGGCTGTCATCCGGGCGATGGCGTGGCAACAGGAAACAGCTCAAGCCTTTGTCGGTCTGCGCCAGTGTCAGGAAGGCGTCGCACATCGGCGCCGAACAGAACCATTTATGCCCAACCAGCTCGTAGGCCTGGCCCGGCCCCGGGCTGCCGACAGGATAGGCGCGGGTGGTGTTGGCGCGTACATCGGTACCGCCCTGCTTTTCTGTCATGGCCATGCCGATGGTCACGCCTGCCTTGTGCTGATCGCCGACGTTGCGGGGGTCGTACTCGCGGGCGAGAATCTTCGGCAACCAGTACTCGGCCAGCTCAGGCTGCAGCCTGAGTGCGGGGACAGCGGCAAAGGTCATGGTCAGCGGGCAACCGGTACCGGCTTCTGCCTGGCTGTGCAGGTAAGTCATCGATGCCCGGGCTACATGGGCGCCGGGGCGCGGCTCGGCCCAGGGCAACGACGGCAGGCCGTGTTCGACGGCCGTACGCATCAGCTCGTGGTAGGCGGGGTGGAACTCCACCAGGTCGATGCGGTGCCCGTAACGGTCATGGCTGCTGAACGCTGGTTTGTGCGCGTTGGCCAGAAAGCCTGCGGCCATCAGGGGCCCACCGGCCAAGGCACCGTAGGCATCGATCCGCGATTCGGCCCAGCCGGCACCGAAACGCCGCGACCACTCCTGCAGTGGCAGGTCCAGGCGGTACAGGTTGGCGCCGTCGAGGGACGGTGGCTGATTGGTGACTTCGTGGGTTTCAGCGTACTGGTGCAGGTTCATCGGGAGCTCCTGGG
>RCUL01000988.1_pt1 | contig 11735 bp, 7 predicted proteins | sample 2167521 | NCBI WGS metagenome assembly RCUL01 (sample SAMN09932745, study PRJNA488358) | compost metagenome | feature: garden; material: soil; isolation source: compost soil in acetic acid-enriched culture | place: Germany: Experimental Botanical Garden Goettingen | collected 2016-01-27 | reverse complement strand
CGTTGCGCTCGTCACCGTAGTAGCACCAGTAACCGTCGCAGTTGGCCAGGTAGTCCTTGTTGAACAGGTTCTTGGCTTCGACGGCGACGGTCATGCCCTTGAGCGTGCTGACCTTGCGGCCCAGATCGTAATGCACCGACGCGTCGTAGACGGTGTAGGAGCCGACATAACCGAGATCGGTGTTGGTGGTGTTGCCGTAGTTGTCACCGACATAACGCACGCCACCGCCGACGCCGAAGCCGTCGAGCAGGCCGCTGTGCCAGGTGTAGTCGGCCCACAGGGTCGCCTGGTTGCGCGGGATCAGCGCCATGCGGTTGCCTTGCTCGTTGGCCGCACCCTTGAGGATCTCGGTATCGGTGTAGCTGTAGGAACCGATCAGCTTGAGGTTTTCGGTCACCTGTGTGGTGGCCTCCAGCTCAAGGCCGCGAACCTGCAACTGGCCAACCTGCTGGGTGATGTTGCCTTCGGTGACTTTCACGTTGTCCTGGCGCAGGTCATACACGGCTGCGGTGTAGAGGTTCTTGCTGCCAACCGGCTGGTACTTGATGCCGACTTCGTATTGGCGGCCTTCGGTCGGTTTGAACGAATCGGTGGAGGCGACGGCGGCGCCGGTAGTCGGCTGGAACGACTCGGTGTAGGAGATGTACGGGGTCACGCCGTTGTCGAACACGTAGCTCAGGCCGACGTTGCCGGTGAAGGCCTTGTCGCGTTCGGTGCTGGTCGCATCGTTCTGGTTGTGGAAGGTGGTGCCGGTGTGCACCCAGTCTTCACGCCCGCCCAGGGTCAGGCGCCAGTTGTCGAGGGCGATCTGGTCTTGCACGTAGAAGCCGGTCTGACGGATTTTCTGGCCGTAGTCGTACATGGTGAAGTAATCCACCTTGGAAAAGTCCTGGCCGTACGGCGGGTTGATCACGTTGCCTGGCGGCACGCTCGGGCTCAGGCCGTAGTCCCAGCGGTAGTTGGTGTTCGAGCGCTGGTGGTCGAGGCCGATCAGCAGGGTATGGCTCAGGGCGCCGGTCTGGAAGTCGGCCTGGAAGTTGTTGTCGACGGCGAACTGGCTGATGTCTTCGTTGACGATGCCGGTCTCGCGAGGAACGGTGCCGTCAGGCTGGATCGTGTCGTTGTTCATGGTCGCGACGTTGATACCCTGGAACGACAGGTCGCTCTTGGTGTAGCGCAGGTTCTGGCGGAACTGCCAGACATCGTTCAGACGGTGTTCGAAGGCATAGCCCAGGGCGTAGTAGGTGCGGTCGTAGAATTCCCAGTCCGGGTCACCGAGGTTCTTGTGGTGGGAGATATCACCGGCCGGCGAGCCCAGCTTGGTGCCCTGCAGCGGCAGGAACTGGCCGCTGATCCCGGTATCGTCACGGGTGAACTGGGTGATGAAGGTCAGGCTGGTGTCTTCATCCATGTTCCAGGTCAGGCTTGGCGCGAGGTTGTAGCGCTTGTCCGGAACATGATCGGTCGGCGCGCCACTGTCGCGTACGACACCGCTGACACGGTACAGGAACTGGCCTTGGTCATCGATCTTGCCGGTGCTGTCGAAGTTGATCTGGCGGTGGTTGTTGCTGCCGACCTGAGCTTCGATCTGGTGGGCGCTTTCAGCCTGGGGGCGACGGCTGACCATGTCGAGCATGCCGCCGGGTGGGGTCTGGCCATAAACCGACGATGCCGGGCCACGCAGCACGGCGATGCGCTCCAGGTTCCACGGCTCGACTTTCGGGTTGGCGAACGAGCCCTTCGGCAGCGGCAGGCCGTCGAGGAACTGGGTCGGGTCGAAACCCCGCACGCGCAGCCAGTCGGCGCGGGTGTCGGAGCCGTAACCGCTGCTTTGTACGCCGGCGGTGTAGCGCAGGGCGTCGTTGAGGTTGAGGACCTGGCGGTCGTCCAGCTGCTCACGGGTGATCACGCTCATCGAGCGCGGCACTTCAACGATCGGAGTGTCGGTTTTGGTCCCGGCTGCGGTGCGGGTGGCGGTGAAGCCGGTGGCCGGGCCCCAGGCGCTTTCATAGTCGCTGCGTGCATTGACGCTGGTTTCCGGCAGGGCCAGGGTGCCTTCGGGTGCCGCAACCAGGCTATAGGTGCCGGCGCTGCTCTGTTGCAGTTGCAGGCCGGTGCCGCGCAGGGCCGCCTGCAGGGCGCCGACGCCGTCGTACTGGCCGCTGACCGGCGCCGAGGTGCGGCCGCTGGCCAGGCTTGGGTCCAGGGCCAGGGCGATGCCGGCCTGGCTGGCGATCTGGTTGAGCGTGGTGGACAGCGGGGCTGCGGGCAGGTTGTAGCTGCGCAGGTTGCCCGATTGCTCGGCGGCGATCAGCGGGCTACTCGCCAGAGGCGCTGTCAGGGCAATGGCCACGGCCAGCAGGCTGGGACGCAGGAAGTTCTCAAAAGCGCGGGACATACAGCGGCTCCTCGACGGATAAGTGCTAACTAGCTTCCTTGCCGAGTGAGTTGGGAAAAGTGTCAGGGGGTAGTGGAAATAATTTCGATTTCTATTTCATGCCTATCGCGGGGCAAGCCCGCTCCCACAGGGCCCGCATCGGGCCCTCAGTGCGTATCGCGTTTAGCTACCACCGTCACCCACCACGGTGTGCGCTGTTCGATCTGCACCGGCAAGGTCGGCAGCAACGAGGTCAGCGCCAGGTCGGTATCGTTGAGCGGGAAGCTGCCGGTAATGCGCAGGTCCGCTACATCCGCAGCAACCCCCAGATGCCCGCTGCGGTAACGTCCCAGCTCGTCGACCAGATCGGCCAGGCGCACGTTGTCGACCACCAGCATGCCGCGGGTCCAGGCATCGGCACCGGCGGCCAGGCCGTCAGCCCGGCCCAAGCGGTCGTGGCTCATTAGCACTTGCTGGCCTTCTTTGAAGATTTGCTCGTCGCCGCTGTTCTGCGGCCGGGCAGCCACCGCCGACTGCAGCACGCTCAGGCGCGTGCCCTGGTCTTCGAGCCTGACCAGGAAGCGCGTACCCAGTGCGCGCATGCGGCCGTCCTCGGTAGTGACTACAAACGGGCGATCGTCCTTGTGGCCGGTCTCGATAGAGATTTCACCTTCGTGCAACACGATCAGGCGCTCTTGCTCGTCGAAGCGGATATCCACTGCCGAATGGGTGTTGAGGCTGATCAGGGTGCCATCGGTGAGGCGCAAGGTACGCTGCTCACCCGTGCCGGTGCGTTGATCGGCCAGCCAGTAGCCCAGCGTCTGATGGGCACTGACCCAGCTCAGCAGACCCACCACCAGCACCAGGCTGGCCAGGCCGCTGCCCAGCTTGCGTACCCGTTGGCGCAGACCGGCGCGTGATTGCAGCAGGGCCTGGCGCGCAGGGCCGGCCGCGGCGCTGAAGCGCTGGTCGAGCATGCCCAGTTGCATCCAGGCGCGCGCGTGTTCTTCGTTGGCGGCATGCCAGCGGGCGAACTCGGCGCGTTCGTCGGTGCTGCCACTGCCCGAGTCCAGGCACAGCTGCCAGGCGATCGCGGCATCCAGCACCCGCGCCGAAACCGGCTTGTTATTCATGTCGGTTCACCGTACAGCGCCACGTAGCACTGGCGCATGCCCTGGGCCAGGTACTGGCGCACCCGCGATACGGAAACGCCCAGGCGTTCGGCGATCTCGGCATGGCCCAGGCCGTCCAGGCGGTTATACAGGAATGCTGCCCGGGCCTTGCTCGACAGCTTGCCAAGCAGGCGGTCGATGGCCTTGAGGTCTTCGAGGATCAAGTGTTGTTCTTCGGGGGAGGGCTGCTCGGCTTCGGGGATCAGCATCAGCTCGGCCAGATACGCCTGCTCCAGTGCGGCGCGGCGAAAGTGGTCGAACAGCAGGCCCCTGGCAATGGCCAGCAGGAACGCCCGGGGTTCGCGTGGCGCAGGCAATTGCTCGCGCCCGAGCAGGCGCACGAAGGTGTCCTGGCTCAGGTCTTCGGCGCGCTCGGCGCAGGCGATATTGCGTCGCAGCCAGGCGAGCAGCCAACTGCGATGGTCACGGTACAGCGTACCGACCAGCTCAGTGTGTGGGCTTTGCACAGACGACAAGGCGTTCCCCGAAAAGATGCGTTAACTAACGAGAATTATTCGCGATTGTCGCAGAAGCTCCCCATCAGACGCAATTCACGCTCATCGGATGATGCTTAAAAGCCATGACTTTGTTGCCGACGCCTGCGCAGGCGATGCAACTGTTGGTCAAGCAGAGCCGGACTGTCCAGTTGCTGGCGCCGGGCCTGGCTGAACAGGATCAGCGCCAGCTCGGCGGTGACCAGGGCATCGGCACTGGCGTTGTGGCGCTCGGCGGCTTCCAGGTTGAAGTAAGCGGTCCAGTCATCCAGCCCGGCTTCGCGCAGGGTGATCTGCGGGTTGAGCAGGGGTGCCAGTTCCGCGACATCGAAGAACGGGTGCTGCAGGCGATAACCGAGATGGTCCTTCAAAGCGCGGCTGAGCATGCGTTGATCGAACGGCGCATGGAAGGCCAGTAACGGGCTGTCGCCGATAAAGTCCATCAGCTCAAGCAGGGCTTGGGCCGGGTCACAGCCAGCAGCGATGGCGCTGGGCCCCAGGCCGTGGATCAGCACACTGGAGGTGAGCTTGTGGTCGCGCTGGTGCAGGGTACGTTCGAACTGCTGGCGGAAGTCGATGGCACCGTCTTCGATCACCACCGCGCCAATCGACAGCACGTGGTCACGGTTGAGGTTCAGGCCGCTGGTTTCCAGGTCGAGCACCACCCAGCGCTGCTGGCGCAGGCTATGTTCGGCCAGCGGCGCCGGGGCAGTCAGCTGTTGCACGCGCTGGCGCAGTTGCTCGTCGAGCCGTGGTGGGCTGGGGCGCAGCCAGGCAAACAGGCTCATAGCTGGTACCGCAGGGCCAGGCTGCTTTGCAGGCGCTGCGCCTGGCGCAGGGACTCGCGCAAAATGCGCCGGTCCAAGTGGTTGAGGCTGTCAGGGTCGACCCGGTTGGAGTAGGGCAGATTTTGCCGGCTCTGTAGTTGATGTTGCTGCATACGGGTTTGCTGAATGAAGTGGTAGGCCTCTTCATAGGCGGCGCCGTCGAGCGGGTCGATCACTTCCCTGGCCACCAGTTGGCGCAGGCGCTCCAGGGTGTTGTTGGCGCCGATGCCGTTGGCCAGGGCCAGCAAGCGTGCGCCATCGACGAACGGCGTCAGGCCCTGGACCTTGAGATCGAGGGTGGCGGCCTTGTCGTTACCCTGGCGGGTCAGCACGAATTCTCGGAAACGGCCCACCGGCGGGCGCTGGCGCAGGGCGTTGTCAGCCATCATGCGCTGGAACAGGCGGTTGTCGGCCACCTGCTCAAGGATGCTCTGGCGCAGTTGTTCACAGGCCTGCTCATCGCCCCAGACCACCCGCAGGTCGAAGTAGATGCTCGAAGCCAGCAGGTTCTCCGGCGTGGCTTCACGAATGAAGGCGGCAAAGCGCCTTGCCCATTCGGCGCGGGACAGGCACAGCTCGGGGTTGCCGGCCATGATGTTGCCCTTGCACAGGCTGAAGCCGCATTGCGCCAGGCCCTGGTTGATGTGCTGGGCCAGCGGCAGCAGGCGGCCGCGAATCTCGGCGGCATGGGCGGCATCGCGGGCTTCGAAAATGATGCCGTTGTCCTGGTCGGTGTGCAGGGTCTGTTCACGCCGGCCTTCACTGCCGAAGCACAGCCAGCTGAACGGCACGCCCGGGTCGCCCTTGTCTTCGATGGCCAGCTCGATCACCCGGCACACGGTGTGGTCGTTGAGCAGGGTAATGATCTGGGTAATCTGTGTCGACGAGGCGCCATGGGCCAGCATGCGCTCGACCAACTGGCTGATTTCGCCGCGCAATGACACCAGGTTTTCGACCCGGCTGGCGTGGCGGATGGTGCGCGCCAGGTGCACCAGGTCAACCCGTTGCAGGGAGAACAGGTCTCGCTCCGACACCACGCCACACAAGCGCCGCTCTTCGACCAGGCAGACGTGGGCAATATGCCGCTCGGTCATGGCGATGGCGGCATCGAAGGCACTGGCTTGCGGGCTCAGGTAGAAGGGTGAGGCGGTCATGTGCCGGCTGATCGGCTGGGCGAAGTCGGCGCTGGCATCGGCCACCACCTGGCGCAGGTCGCGCAGGGTGAAGATGCCGATGGGAAAGCGCTGCTCGTCGACAATGACAATGCTGCCGACCTGCTGCTCGTGCATCAGGCGCACCGCTTCACGCAGCGGCGTAGCCGGATCGCAGACCACCGGATGACGCATGGCCAGCTCACCCAGGCGGGTGTTCAGCGAATACTGGTTGCCGAGGGTTTCCACGGCGCGACGCTGGACCTGCTGGTTGACCTGGTCGAGCAGGCTGCTGACCCCGCGCAGGGCGAAGTCACGGAAGGCTTCGGAGAGGGTGAACAGGCGGATGAACGCGGCCTTGTTCAATTGCAGGCAGAAGGTGTCTTCGCCTGCCAGGTGTTCGGTGCGGGTAGCCCGTTCGCCGAGCAAGGCGGCGAGGGGGAAACACTCGCCGCTGGTGATCTCGAAGGTGGTTTCGGTGCCCGGGCGGGTCACGTGCTGACGCTCACCGACCACACGGCCTTGCTTGACGATGTAGAAGTGCTCGACCGGGCCGTCAGCGGGCTTGATGATGCTGTCATTGGCCGCATAGAAGCGCAGCTGGCACTGTTCGACGAGAAACGCCAGGTGGGCATTCTCCATCTGATTGAAGGGTGGAAAGCGTTGCAAGAATTGCATGGTCCCCTGGATGTTCTGCATCACTGCAGATTTTCCTGCCTGGGCGAAGGCGTCCATTTTGCTCATGAGCATTACCGCGTCTTTGTGTCGAACTGTGATCATCGACCTTGTTGTTTTCGACCTTCATGGTCGGTCGCGGGGTGCTCAGTGCCCATTGGACGTAAGTCTATAAACCGCGTCAGGGTGTTGAAGCAGTGCGTCATGTGTCAATTACCCGACGAAAGGCAGTTTGCAAGTAATCTGAATGCAGTCTGAACTGATTCACAGGACATTTTGCAGGTCATTGATGATGAGGCAGCCATGTCCGACCATGAAGACATACTGAGCGAGGACGAGCGTGAGGCGCTGGCATCGGTAACGGCGCCACCGGCTGCGCCGCTGAAGGTATTGATCGTTGATGACAACCGTGTGGCCCGCGAAGCCCTGGCCAGGTACCTGAGCTCCAAGCGTATCAAGTGCCTGACCGCGAGCAGCGGCAAGCAGGCGCTGGAGTGCCTGGTCAAGGAGCGGGGTATTGGCCTGGTGATCACCGACCTGCGCATGGGCGCTTTCGGTGGTCTTGAGCTGATTCGACACATACGCGAATCGGAGCGCGCGGCGATGCCGATCATCATCGTGTCAGGGGCTGCGGATGTGCAGGACGCCATCGAGGCGATGCACTTGAGCGTTGTCGACTTTCTGCTCAAGCCGATCGATCTGGACAAACTGGTGGAGTTGGTGCGCAGGGAACTGGGGATTTCTTAGGCAGGTCTGGCCTCATCGCTGGCAAGCCAGCTCCCACAGGTACTGCATTCACCGACCCTGTGGGAGCTGGCTTGCCAGCGATGGGGCTGCAAAGCAGCCCCCGAGGATGCTACAGGCCGTTCCTGGCCTTGAACTCACGGCGACGACGATGCAGCACCGGCTCGGTATAACCGTTCGGTTGCTTGGTGCCTTCGACGACCAGTTCGACCGCCGCCTGGAAGGCGATGTTGTTGTCGAAGTCCGGTGCCAGCGGGCGGTACAGCGGGTCGTTGGCGTTCTGCTTGTCGACCACCGGCGCCATGCGCTTGAGGCTTTCGAGGATCTGCGCTTCGCTGACCACGCCGTGACGCAGCCAGTTGGCCAGCAACTGCGCGGAAATCCGCAGGGTGGCGCGGTCTTCCATCAGGCCGACATCGTTGATGTCCGGCACTTTCGAGCAACCGACACCCTGGTCGATCCAGCGCACGACATAACCAAGGATGCCCTGGGCGTTGTTGTCCAGCTCGTTGCGTTTTTCTTCGTCCGACCAGTTCGTGTCGGCCGCCAGCGGGATGGTCAGGATGTCATCGACCGAAGCCGGTGCGCGCTTGGCCAGTTCCGCCTGACGGGCGAACACGTCAACCTTGTGGTAGTGCAGGGCGTGCAGCGCTGCGGCCGTCGGCGATGGCACCCAGGCGGTGTTGGCACCGGCCAGCGGGTGAGCGATCTTCTGCTCGAGCATGTCGGCCATCAGGTCCGGCATGGCCCACATGCCTTTACCGATCTGGGCGCGGCCTTGCAGGCCGGTGGCCAGGCCGATGTCGACGTTGGAGTTCTCGTAGGCGCCGATCCACTTCTGGGTCTTCATGGCACCCTTGCGCACCACGGCGCCGGCTTCCATGGAGGTATGGATCTCGTCACCGGTACGGTCGAGGAAGCCGGTGTTGATGAACACCACGCGCTCACTGGCAGCCTTGATGCAGGCCTTGAGGTTGACCGTGGTGCGGCGCTCCTCGTCCATGATGCCGACCTTCAGGGTGTTGCGCTTGAGGCCCAGGGCATCTTCGATACGGCCGAACAGTTCGTTGGTGAACGCTGCTTCTTCCGGGCCATGCATCTTCGGTTTGACGATGTACACGGAGCCGGTGCGGCTGTTCTTGCGGCTGGTATTGCCGTTGAGGTTGTGGATCGAAGCCAGGCTGGTGACCAGGCCATCGAGGATGCCTTCCGGCACTTCGTTGCCGTCCTTGTCGAGGATGGCATCGATGGTCATCAGGTGACCGACGTTGCGCACGAACAGCAGCGAACGGCCGTGCAGGCTGACCGAGCCACCGTTTGGCGCGGTGTACTCGCGGTCCGGGTTCATGGTCCGGGTGAAGGTCTGGCCACCTTTGCTGACGCTTTCGGCCAGGTCGCCTTTCATCAGGCCCAGCCAGTTGCGGTAGATCACCACTTTGTCGTCGGCATCGACGGCAGCGACCGAGTCTTCGCAGTCCATGATGGTGGTCAGGGCGGCTTCCATCAGCACGTCTTTGACACCGGCGGCATCGGTCTGGCCGACCGGGGTGCTGGCGTCGATCTGGATTTCGAAGTGCAGGCCGTTGTGCTTGAGCAGGATCGCGGTCGGCGCCGAGGCGTCGCCCTGGTAACCGATCAGCTGGGCGTCATCGCGCAGGCCGCTGTTGCTGCCACCCTTGAGGGCGACCACCAGCTTGCCGCCTTCGATGCGGTAAGCGCTGGAATCGACATGGGAACCAGCAGCCAGTGGCGCCGATTCGTCGAGGAAGGCACGGGCGAAGGCAATTACCTTGTCGCCGCGAACCTTGTTGTAGCCTTTGCCTTTCTCCGCGCCGCCGGCTTCGCTGATGGCGTCGGTGCCATACAGCGCGTCGTACAGCGAACCCCAACGGGCGTTGGAGGCGTTCAGGGCAAAGCGGGCGTTCATGACCGGCACCACCAGCTGCGGGCCGGCCATGCGAGCGATTTCGTCGTCGACGTTCTGGGTCGAGGCCTGGAAGTCTGCCGCTTCTGGCAGCAGGTAACCGATGTCCTGAAGGAAGGCTTTGTAAGCCACGGCATCGTGAGCCTGGCCTTTGCGCGCCTGGTGCCAGGCATCGATCTGCGCCTGCAGTGCGTCACGTTTGGCCAGCAGTGCTTTGTTCTTTGGAGCGAGGTCGTTGATGATCTTTTCTGCCCCCACCCAGAACTGCTCGGCGTTGACGCCAGTTCCGGGAATGGCTTCGTTGTTCACGAAGTCGAACAGGACTTTGGCGACCTGAAGGCCACCGACTTGAACGTGTTCAGTCATTGCTTGCCTCACTCTGCTCAGCTATTCAGCTCTTCTATTTAAGCCTTGCGCGCTTCTCTAAACACGGCACCAGAACATGCCCTATGGGCGGCTGGGTGCTGCCAGCCTGACAGGCTGGCGGGCATTGGCGTATTTTCACAGGCGCCTTGGCAGACATCGATTCGACGTTTTGTAGTCCGCGCTGCGGCATACTACATGATGCGCTGCGGTTGTGAAAATTAGACTAAATACGTCGTTCTGCGACCAATTGGTCGCAGAGGGTCACGCTGGGAGACAGTATGTTCTCAAAAAAGTGGCAGATTGTTCCAGATAAATCTTGAAACAGTACACGATTGGTCATCAAAGCCTGCTGCGGCAGGTTGCCGCGCCTTGCCTATACTTTCTCCGCGCCCTTGTTTTTTGGGCGTCCGAAGGCAATCAGCAGAGGAATGGCGTGTGGACCATCTCGTATTGACAGTAATCGCCCCAGACAAGGCAGGCCAGGTCGAGCGCATTGCCGAGTGCATTGCCGAGCACAACGGTAACTGGTTGGAGAGTCGTATGTCGCGTATGGCCGGGCAATTTGCCGGGATCCTGCGCGTAGCGGTACCGGCTGAATCCTATGATGAGCTAGTTGAGGCGCTGCGCGCCTTGCATGAGCACGACATTCGGGTGCAGATTGCTGAAAGCGGCATCGAACCGTCGTGCACCTGGAAGCCGATCGCCATGGACCTGGTGGGCAACGACCGCCCAGGCATCGTGCGGGACATCACCAGGCTGCTGGCCGAGCAGGGGGTCAATCTTGAGCGCTTTACCACTGACGTGCGCCCTGCGCCGATGAGCAGCGAGCCGTTGTTTCATGCCGAAGCCTTATTGGCGATGCCGCTGACGCTTTCCCTGGATGTACTTCAAGCCAAGCTTGAGGCGCTGGCGGACGATCTAATGGTAGAACTCAAGTTGCGCCCGGAAGAATAGTTATCCCGGTTTGCCGGGGACCGGCCTGTGGATAAGCTGGGGGAAGCCGGCGCCAGCCCTTGCAGGCCGTGGCTTAGCCGCAACTGAGCAAAAAATCACCAATAATCAGTGGCTTGTGCACAAAGCGCGGGGATGAGGGTGTGGATAACCTTGGGAGAGGTTGCTGCAGGCCACGAATTACGTGGCCTGCATGGTTTTGTATGTTTTTTGATCAACTGCGGCGACGCAGGCTCAACCAAGCATCGACGCTGTAGAGGGCAAGACCGGCCCAGATAAACATGAAGGCAACCAGCGTGCTGCTCGACAGGTGCTCACCAAACAGCAGCACTGCCTGCAGCAGTACCAACGTCGGTGCCAGGTACTGCAGGAAGCCCAGGGTGGTATAGGGCAGGTGGCGAGCGGCGGCGTTGAAGCACACCAGTGGTATCAGGGTGACCGGGCCTGCTGCAATCAGCCAGAGCGCTTCGCTGCTGGTATAGAAGCTGGGATCGGCGCTGGCCGCCAGAGGGTTTAGCAGGAGCCAGCCGATGGCCAGTGGCACCAGCATCCAGGTTTCCACTACCAGCCCCGGCAAGGCTGCGACCGGGGCCTGTTTGCGGATCAGGCCATAGAAGCCAAAGCTCAAGGCCAGCACCAGCGAAACCCACGGCAGGCTACCCACCTGCCAGACCTGCTGGGCTACACCCACTGCGGCCAGGCCCACCGCAACCCACTGAAGGCGGCGCAGGCGTTCCCCCAGCAGCATCATGCCCAGCAGCACATTGATCAGCGGGTTGATGTAGTAGCCAAGACTCGCTTCGAGCATGCGCCCGTTGTTTACCGACCAGACATAGGTCAGCCAGTTACCGGCAATCAACGACCCGCTGAGGGCCAGGATCGCCAGGCGTTTAGGGTTTTCACGCAGTTCTCGCCACCAACCCGGGTGCTTCCAGACCAGTAACAGCAACGAGCCGAACAATGCCGACCAGAGCACACGGTGGACAATGATCTCCACCGAGGGAACGCTTTGCAGCGCTTTGAAGTAGAGCGGGAATAAACCCCAGATAATGTA
>RCUL01000985.1_pt1 | contig 11772 bp, 9 predicted proteins | sample 2167521 | NCBI WGS metagenome assembly RCUL01 (sample SAMN09932745, study PRJNA488358) | compost metagenome | feature: garden; material: soil; isolation source: compost soil in acetic acid-enriched culture | place: Germany: Experimental Botanical Garden Goettingen | collected 2016-01-27 | reverse complement strand
AGCACGATGGCACTGAGCGGAATCAGGAAGGTCACCAGCATCAGGTTGGTCGCCCCGGCCGTGGCCAGGATACGAAAGAACACCACATAGGCCAGCGCGGTGGAAAGCAACACCAAACCGGCCACCGCCGCCCAGGTTGTCAGGCTTGGCGCGGCCAGCTTCCAGGGTAGGTCGATCAGCAACGCCAGCGGCACCAACAAGACGGCCGACGCACTGATCTGTCCGGCGGCAGTGATCAGCGGCGCCACCCCCATGACCTTGAAGCGCCGCCCGTAAACCCCGGCCACGGCGTATGACAAGGCCGCCGCCAACACTGCCAGTTGTGCCCACAGGTTGCCGTCCAGGCCGGACCAAGCCGCCGAGCCAATCATGATCGCCACTCCGACAAAGCCCAGCGCAACACCGGCCAGCTTGTTGACGCTGATGTTTTCGTCCTCGGTCAGCAGGTGCGCAACGATCACCGCAAACAGCGGCGTGGTGGCATTGAGGATCGAGGCCAGGCCGCTGCCGATGCGGGCCTGGCCCCAGACGATCAGGCAGAATGGCAGCAGGTTGTTGAGCAGCCCCATGGCCAAAAACGCCCGCCAGATCCGCCACTCTCGCGGCATGTACAGCCCCAGCAGCCGTACCAGCGCAAGCAGTACCAGCGCCGCCAGCCCCACGCGCAGCATCACCAGGGTGAAAGGCGGCAGTTCCTTCACGGCAATACCATTGAAGAAGAACGAACCACCCCACAGTAGCGACAGGGCAATCAACAGGCCCCACTCCCTCAGGCTCATGACTTTGTTCATCGTGGCTAACTCCTCAAACGGGCGATCGAGATTGAGCTCTGCTAAGGTCAATTGGCAGCCTCTGGAGCCCTTCAATGCCAGTATTCATGGGCACCAGCACCACGACAAACGAGCATTTTTCGCCAGATGATTGAGGTGAACTAAAGCATCATGCCCCTACCCTCACTCAGCGCCTTGCGCGCCTTCGAAGCCGCCGCCCGGCATGTCAGTATCACCCTTGCCGCCCGCGAGTTGTGCGTCACCCCCGGTGCGGTCAGCCTGCAGATCAAGGAACTGGAAGCGGCCCTGGGCGTGCAGTTGTTCGTCCGCCGCCCGCGCAGCCTCAGCCTCACCCCGGAGGGCGAGGACTATTTCGCGACCCTGCGCAGCGCCTTTCGCATGATTCGTGAGGCCACCAGTGCCCTCACTGCTCGCGCCAGACAACAGGTACTGACGCTCAGTTGCACACCCGGGTTTGCCGTACAGTGGCTGCTGCCACGGCTAGGCGGTTTCGAGGCGCAGCAAAGCGGTGTCGATGTACGCATCAGCGCCTGCAAGCGCCTGGTGGATTTCGCCCGCGACGGCATCGACCTGGCGGTGCGTCATGGCTATGGCCGCTATGACGGGCTGGTCGCCGAACGCTTGCTGGATGATGATCTGGTGCCGGTGTGCAGCCCGCACTTGCGCAACATCCACGCCCTGCACCAACCCGGCGACCTTGCCAGCGTGCACCTGCTGCACGATGAGCACCGCCACGACTGGCGGATGTGGCTGGATGCAGCCGGGGCGCCACAGGTGGAGGCCAGTGGCGGTACCTTGTTCGTAGACAGCAACGGCGCGATTGAAGCGGCCAAAGCGGGGCTGGGCGTGGCGCTGGTGCGCCGCGGCTTTGTCCAGCGGGAGCTGGATGAAGGCATGCTGGTGACGCCCTTTGCACAGGGCATCGCCAGTGAGCTGGCGTATTACCTGGTGTACCCGGCGACGGCACTGGAACGGCCGCAGGTGGCCGGGTTTCGTCAGTGGTTGCTGGCTTGTCGCTAGCAGGGATTGCTTTGCAGCCCATCGCCGGGCAAGTCGGTCTTACCAGTTATAGGTCAGGTCAGTGGTAATGGTCCGCCCTTCGCCGTAGTAGCAATCCACGTCACTGGTGCAACGGCTGACATACACCTTGTCTTCCAGGTTCTGCAGGTTGACCTGCAACTTCACCCCTTTCAGGCGCAATGGCGACTGCTGCAAGTCGTAGGAGACCATGCCGTCGTACACGGTGTAGGACGGGATGCTGAAGTGGCCATCGGCAAAATCGGTGCCGTCACTGCCGCGCACATAACGTGCACCCAACCCCATGCCCAGGCCGGCAATCGGGGTATCACCGGTGAAGTGATAGTCCAGCCACAGCGATGCGGTCATCGGCGGGGTGCCCGACGGATGACGACCTTCACGGCCATCGTTGTCCTTGGTGTAAACCACGTCGTTGCGCGATACCGAAGCGATCAGGCCCAGGTTATCGGTGAGGTTGGCCTTGCCTTCAAGCTCGACGCCGCGCGAGCGCAGTTCGCCGACCTGGCTGTTGAAGCCGGGGTTGCCGACGTCGGCGGTGAGGATGTTCTGCTGGTTGATCTCGTACACCGACAACTGAATGAAGCTGTCCTGGCCAGGCGGTTGGTACTTGATACCCGCCTCGACCTGCTTGCCGGTGGACGGCTCGAACGCCTTGCCCGCGTAGTCGGCACCGCTCAGCGGCAGGAACGACTCGGAGTAGCTGACATAAGGCGTCACGCCATTGTCGAAGGCATAGCCAAGCCCCGCGCGGCCGGTGAACTTCTCGTCCTTGACGGTGGTATGGGTGCCAGCGATCGGCTCCTTGTTATCGGCCTCGGCCCAGTCGTAGCGGCCACCGAGGGTCAGGAACCAGTTGTCCCACTTGAGCTGATCCTGCACGTACAGGCCGGTCTGATTGATGGTGCGGTCCCACTTGAACGGCTGGCCGAAGTTCATTGGCTTGCCGTACACCGGGTTGTACAGGTCGATGACCGGCGGATTGCGGTCGTACAGGCCGAGGAATTTGGAGTTGGAGTGGTAGTAATCAACGCCGATCAACAGGGTGTGGGCGACGTCGAAAGTGTTGAACTTGGCCTGGGCCATGTTATCGATGCCAAACACCTTGTTGCGCTGGGCCCAGTCGACCCCGTAGCGGGTCATCGCGCTCTGGTCGTCGGCCCCGGTGACCGGGTTGGGCACGAAGGCGTAGCCGTGCAGCGGCGCCCGGTATTTGTCATCGACGTAGGCGTAGCGGGTGTTCTGCTTGAGGGTCCAGACGTCGTCCAGCTCATGACTGACTTCATAGCCAAAGGTGTACTGCTCGCGATCGTAGGAGTTGACCCCCGGCTCGCCGATGAATCGGCTGCGCTTGATCCGCCCATTGGGGCTGGCAAACACCGTGCCCACCGCCGGCAGGCCCTGGGCTTCCGGCACGCCGTTGTCGCGCTGGTAGTGGCCGTAAACGGTCAGGCGCGTCTGCTCGTTGGGGTTCCAGGTCAGGCTCGGGGCGATCATGTAGCGCTGCTGTTCGACGTAGTCGGCCTCGCCGTTCTTGTCCAGGCCCATGCCGGTCACGCGGTACTGGTACTCGCCCTGGTCATCCACCGGGCCGGCAAAATCGAACGCGCCGTAACGCCGGTCCTGGCTGCCGCCACCGAGTTTGACTTCATGCAGCGGCGTCGCGGTCGGGCGCTTGGAGACCATGTTGATCAGGCCACCTGGCTGGTTCTGGCCATAGAGCACCGAGGCCGGGCCCTTCATCACCTCGATACGTTCCAGCGCGTACGGATCGATCTGCAGCGCACCGCCGGTACTGCCGCCGCCGTAAGGCAGGTGCAGGCCGTCCAGGTACAGCGGCGTCGGGCTGAAGCCGCGGGAGGTCGGCTCGTCGAAAATCCCGACCCGGTCGGAGAAACCACCACCGGTGATACCCGGGGTGTAGCGCAGGGCCTGGGTGACCGTCTGCGAGCCAAGCGCCTTGATTTCATCCTGGGTGATGACGTTGATGGTCTGCGGCACTTCCAGCACTGAGGTGTCGGTCTTGGTCGCAGTGCCGGTGCGCTTGGCCACATAGCCCTGGACCGGCCCCCAGGCCTCTTCGCCGGCGTTGGAAACGATCTGGGTCAGGCCCAGTTCCAGCGCCCCGCTCTGCTCGGCCGGCACCAGGTTCCAGGTGCCGCCGGCGGTGATGTTGAGGTTGAGACCGCTGCCATTGAGGGCCTGGGTTGCCGCTTGCTCGGGAGTGAACTGACCGCTGACCGCTGCCGAGCGCTTGCCCTGCAACAGTGCCGGCTTGACCGACAGCACCCGGCCGGACTGGCGGGCAATGTGGCTCAAGGCTTCGCCCAGGTCCCCGGCCGGGATATCAAAACGCTGGCTGGCGCTGACGCTGCTGTCGGTTTGCGCCTGCGCGTACAGCGGCGCACTGCTGCCCAGGGCGATGGCAAGGGCCAGCAGGCTGGGGCGGATCATGGAGTCGGGCATGGAGGTGTTGGCTCGTTCGAGGTTGTTGTCCATAACGAGGACACGCCAGTGACCGAATCCCCTCAGCGAAATCGTAATTATTTTTATTCAGATCACATCGATACGGGTCAGCCAGCCGCCAAAGCTGTCGACCCGGATCGGCAGGGTCTCGGCCAGGGAGCGCAAGGTGCGCTCGCTGTCATCCAGCGGGAAGCTGCCATAGACGCGCACCTGCGCGGCCTGCGGGCTGATGCGCAACAGCCCGGCGCGGTACGGGCGCAAGGCCTCGATCAGCTCGCCCAGAGGCTCGTCGCGGACATCGATGCGGCCATCGGCCCAGCTCGCCCGGGTGCGCAGTGAGGCCGCCACAGGCTGGCTGCCGTGGCCATCAAAGCGGAAGGCCTGGCCCTCTTCCACACGCTGGGCTGGCGCGCTGCCGCTGCTGAGCATGACGCTGTGCTGTTGCACCGAAACCAGGCTCTGGCGCTCTTCCTGGCGCACGCTAAAGCGCGTGCCCAGGGCTTGCACCTGGCCTTCGCGGGTAGCGACGATAAAGGGCCGGCCCGGCTCTGCGGCCACATCGGCTTGCAGCTCACCGTCGCGCAGCAGCACCAGCCGCTGCCCGGCGCTGAAACGCACATCCACCGCGCTGCGCGCGTTCAGGCACAGGCGCGAACCATCGGCCAGGGTGAAGGTACGCCGTTCACCGGTGCCGGTGCGCAGGTCGGCAAGCAAATCGCCCAGCGGCGCCACCCGATTACCAATTGCCCCGGCGCCCAGCCCCAGCAACAACATCGCCAGACCGCCGCCCAGTGCCTTGCGCCGCGACGGCGAAGGCAAGGCACGCAAACTGCGGCTGGCCATGGCCAACTGGCCGGGGTTGCGCTGTTCGGCTTGCTGCAGATCGGCCAGGGGGTCGCCGAGCAAGGCATTGACCCGCTGCCAAGCGGCCTGATGGCCGGGAGACTGTTCGAGCCAGCTGTTGAACGCCACCAGCAACGGGCTGCCGGCAGCAACATTCTCCAGCTTGAGCAGCCAGTCCACTGCTTCGTGGGTGGCGCGGTCCAGTTGTGTGTTGCTCATTCCGGCCTCGCGCTCAGGCAATGCACGAAGGCCCGGCGCAGGTCGCGCTCGACCGTGGCCAGCGACACCCCCAGATGCTCGGCAATGCTCGGCTGGCTCATGCCTTCGAGGCGATGCAGGATAAAGGCGTGACGCACCCGCACCGGCAGGCCATCGAGCACGCGGTCGATTTCGGCCAGCGCTTCACGCACCAGCACCACGTCTTCGGCCGAGGGCATGCAGTGTTCGGGCAGGCACGCCAGCTCGTCGAGGTAGGCCTGCTCCAGCGCACGACGCCGAAACAAGTTGCTCAGCAGGCGGCGGGCGACGGTGGCGAGAAAGGCGCGGGGTTCTTCAAGGGCGGGCAAGGCGCTGCTGGTCATGGCCCGGACAAAGGTGTCCTGGGCCAGGTCCGCTGCATCGTGCGGGCAGTTCAGCCGGCGGTACAGCCAGGCGCGCAACCAGCGATGATGGTCGCTATAGAGGTGGGCGACGATAGCCTTGGAGTGGACAGAGCTCGGCACGAGGGTGATCACACATTAATGGTAATTACTCTCATTATCATGATGCGTGGGAAATTTCACAATCCCCTTTTCGCGGGGCAAGTCGGATCGCCGCACCGCCGCTCCTACAGATCTTGCCCCGCCACCACGGTCGCCAGCTTCTGTGGCTGAACGACGCGTTTAAACGCCGCCTTGACTTGCGCAGGCGTCACCGCCTCAAGCTGTTGGCGCCAGGTCACCAGGGTATCGTCCGGCAAGCCGTTCAAGGCGATCTGCGCAACATGCTCAAGCAGGCGGTGGCGGCTGGTGCCGGCAAAAAGCTCGAGTAGCCGCGCCTTGGCCTCAGCCAGTTCCTCGGCGCTCGGGCCCTCGCTGACAAAGCGCGTCAACGCCTGATGGGCCGCCTTCTGTGCCTGCTCCTGATGCCCGGCAGGGACTTCCAGCGAGATCACGAAGGCCCCGGCCTGTTGGCCCATGGCGAAGTAGCTGGCCGATTCCCAGCTGACATCGCCGCCAAGCTCAGCGCCCACGGCCCGATTGAGCCGCGTCGGCCAGTGCTCGCCACCGAGAATGTCGCTGCCCAGCAGCAACGGGAAAAAGTCCGGGTCGCTGCGTGGCACTGCCGGCTGGCCGATCTGTATCCAGATCGTACCTTGCTGCGGTTCCAGTTGCTCGCGGCTGGCCTGGCTCAACGCCTGCACTTTGGGCAGCGCTGGCAACGCGGTGCAATCACCGCTCGGCAAGCGCCCAAGCACTGCATTGGCCACGGCATCGGCCTGAGCCCGGTCAAGATTGCCGACCAGGCTGACCGTGGCCCGGCATGGCAGCATCATTGCACGGTAATGCGTGCGCAAATCTTCCATGCGGGTGCGCTCGAGCATGGCCGGGGTCAGAGCATAGCCGAACGGTAGCGCGTACTCGTCCAGGTCAATCTGCTTGTTGCGCTGCAGCCCTGGGCGGGTCAGTTCGCGGCCATAGGGATGGTCGCCATACACCGCCTGGGCAAAGCGTTGCCCTACCCCGGCAAAACGCCGGGTGGTTTCGCCGTTGACCTGGCGAATGTAATACGGCTTGGCCCGGAACCAGATGCTGCCGGCAAAGGCCGGTTCGGCAATCTGCCGACCGAGCAACGCCGTGGCCTCGGCCTGGCGCTGGGCACTGGTGTCGGTGATCTTCAGGATGTAGCTGAAGCGGTCGGCATCGACCTGGGTATTCAGTTCACTGTCCAGGCGCATCCAGGCCATTCGCAGCGCGTTGCCGTTCAGCTCCGGGGCATCGCCCTGGGCATGGATACCTTCCACCGCAAGCGCTGCGCCAAGCACCGCCAGGCCCGGTTGGTCCAGTGGGTCGCGGCGGCTGCCGGCATCGAAGTCAACCTGGATCTGCAGGTCGCTGGCCTGGCTTTGAGGCAACAGGTAGACCCGCGCGCCACTGGGCTGGGTCCAGTGTTGAATGGCCAGGTTGTCGGCAGCCAGGGCCGGGGCCATTGCGCTCAATCCAAACGCGCAGGTGAAGAGTCGTTCCATCAGGGTCATAGCGGTTACTCAAAAGGCCAAGGCGCGGACGCTACGCACTTGGCCGCGGCAGATCAAGCCCTGGCGCACTGGCTGACACTGGCGCCGGCAGGCTTTATGCTCGAACCCCATTTTGCCTATGCCATGCACCTTGAGAGGGGGAACCGATGCCAGCCCTGAGCGCCCGTGAGGTTTGCCAGCAACTGCGTGATGCCGCCCTGGGCGTTCGTCCGTTGCGGCGTGTCGGCACTGAAGTCGACATCGACGGTTGGCGCCTGAGCCTGGATTTCGACGGTACCCACCTGCACCATTGCCTCAAGTGCTGCAGCAGTGACGGCCGTGAGGGCACGCTGGACCGTTGGCAATGGGGCACCGATCCGGTGAGTTTGCTCAGCACCTGGGAGCTGGCGCAGGTCGAGCGCTTGTTGCGCGGGGCTACTGCGTAGCCCATCGCCGGCAAGGCCGGCTCCCACAGGGTTGGTGCAGGGCCTGTAGGAGCTGGCTTGCAGCAATGAGGCCTTACAACAACTGGCGCTTGACCGCCTCGTCCAGCGTGCTTTGGGTCAACTGGCGGACCAGTTCGCGGGTGTCCTGCTGGAACGGAATCCCGACGATCAGCACCAGGTGCATCCAGGTGCGTACCGACTCGCTTTTGCTGATGCGCCCCAGCTCCTTGCCGTCCTTGTCCTTGAACACCGTGTCGAGGGTAAAGGTGTTGCGCGCTGTCGACGGGATGATGAAGAAGGTCGCCCCGGTAATGATCGCCGACGCTACGCTGTACTGCTCATGGTTGGTCAGGGTCGATTCGGCGTAGATATCCGCCGCGACTTTCTCGGTGCTCACCCGGGCGAAGCGCCCGGACTGATTGTAGGTCTCGACCAGCGCTTTCTCCCAGGCTTCGGCCGGCCCGCCGGCGGTGGCATTGGGCTGGCCGCGATTGACCTGGTACTGGGCGGTGGTACGTACGTAGGCGGTCGGCTTAACCGCCTGCGCTTGTGCCTGTGGCGGCCAGCTCTGGACCGGCGCCAATTCGTGTTGCGAGTAAGAGACGCAGCCAGTCAGCAGCACAGCGCCGAGCAGCAGGTTGGCCTTGATGATACGCAGCATGGGAATCTTCCTGGAAATTACTGTTTGGCCAGTTTCAGCGTGGCGTCGTCAAGCAGCTTGGCAACCACTTCGTTGAGTTGCGGCGCACCCAGGGTCGGGGCCCAGTATTCGCGGCGGTAGAGGCCGACATTGCGCTCGAGCTTGAGCGCCTGGCGGGAGCTGGCCAGGGTCTTGCCGTTGCGATCCTCGATCACCAGGTCACCGGCGACGTCGAAGCTGTCGACATAGATCGGGCCGTTGACCCAGATCCACACGGTCAGGGTCAGCAAGGCCCCCGGCACGTAGCCTGGATGTGGCCCGCGATGGCCCTTGAGCGAGGTCATGTTGAACTTGAGCATCACGTCCTGCTCATCCAGGCGGGTCGGGTATTCGCTGACCTGCTTGAAGTACTTGCCGGCCTCGACGTACTGGTCGAGCTGCGCAGTCAGCGAGCGGCTGATGGCCTTGCGCGTGGCCTCGTCGATACCCGGTGCGGTGACCGCCACATCGGCCACTTGCGCCGTGCGCGGGCTGGTGCTGGCGGCAGGATGTTGCGGGGCGCCCAATGGGCCGGTGACGTTGTAGGACACGCAGCCAGTCATCGACAGGGTGGCGATGATAGCGGTGGCCTGGAGCAGCTTTCTCAACACGGGATGTCCTTATTTTTGAGCGGAGGGCCAGAGTGCTTCGGCGCAAGATGGCGAAACTTGAGCGCGGCATGCACCGAAGCTGATGTGCTGGCTGCACCGGCCTCATCTTGGCACCAGCCCTGGCCTTAGAAGCTCCAGCGCGTGGTCAGCATGAAGTTGCGCGGATCGCCGTACAGGTTGCCGCCGTAGCCGGTATTGCCGGCAATGCTCTGGTAGTACTTCTTGTCGAACACGTTGTTGAGGTTCAAGCGCACATCGAGGTGCTCGGAAGCCTGGTAGTTGAGCATCAGATCGACCAGGGTATAGGCCTCCTGCTCGATGCGGTAACGGCTCTCGGTGGCATAGAAATTGTTGCCCTTGTTGTAGATCTGGTTCTGCCGGTACAGGCCGCCACCGACCTTCCAGCGTTGCAGTTCACCCGGCAGTTGATAGGTGGTGAAGGCCTTGAACACATGCCGGGGAATGTCAGTATCGAACAGGCGTCCCTCGTTGGCCGGGTTGCTGTCCTTGACGTATTTGACCTGGGCAAAGGTATAGCCCGCGCCCAACTCCCAGCCCGGCAGAACGGTGCCGTTGAGCTCAAGTTCGATCCCTTCGCTGCGCAATTTGCCGGCAGCCTCCGCGCAACTGGGCACCAGCGCCGAGCACTCATTGAGCTCAAGCGTCTTGGCGCGGTTTTGCTGGTCGATGCGAAACACTGCGGCACTGGCATTCAAGCTGCCGTCGAAGTACTCGCCCTTGATCCCGAGCTCATAGTTCTTGCCCTCCATCGGCTCGATCGCGGCGCCCGCCGCGTCCAGTTCCGACTGCGGCTTGAAGATGTCGGTGTAGCTGGCGTATAGCGAATGGTGCACATCCAGGTCATAGATGATGCCGGCGTAACGCGTGACATGGCGCGTCACCGAGTAGTCGCTGCCGGTTGGCGCGCGGCTGCCGTTGCGGGTGCTGGTGTCGTTGTCGTACCAGTCCAGGCGCCCGCCGAGGATCAGCTTCAGGTCATCGGCCAGGTTGAAGCGGGTGGTCAGGTAGGCGCCGGTCTGCGAGGTCTCGCGGTCCTGATGCCAGTAGCTCAGGTCCAGCTCGCGCTTGGGCAGCGAGCCCGGGTCCCAGTTGTAGATATCCATACCGATTGCGTCGTCGCTGTAGTTGCCCTTGCCTTCGAAGGTCAGCTCACGCCGGCTGGCCCCGACCACCAGTTCATGGGTCCGCCCGAGCAACTGGAAAGGCCCCGATGCGTAGGCGTCGTAACTGCTCTGCTCATCGTCATAGTGGTACTGGCCCAGGTACTGACCGAACACCTCGCCCCCGTCGCCCATGCGTTCGGTCATGGTGCCCAGCATCTTCAGGTCCGACCAGGTGCGGCTGGCGGCCAACAGCAGTTTCCAGTCGTTGTCGAAGCGGTAATCCAGGCGGCTGAACACCGTGGTGTTGTCCTGGTCCCAGTACTCCCAGTCATTGCCCAGGTAGGTCTTGCGGGACAAATGCAGGTCGCTGCCATCGATGGCCGTTGGCAAGCCGCCCCAGGTCGCGGTGTTGTTGACACGCTGGTTGGAGACGCCGAGGGTCAGGGTGCTGTTGTCGCTGAGGTCGGCTTCGCCAATGGCGTAGAACACCGAACGCTCGCTGTCGGTGACATCCTGAAAGCTGTTGCGCGTCTGGTACGCCGTGACCACCCGCCCGCGCAAGGTGGCGTTGTCGTTGAGTGGCCCGGAAGCATCCACTTCGCTGCGGTAGTTGTCCCAGCTACCGGCGCTGGCGGTGATGCTCACGCGCGGGTCCGCGGTCGGGCGCTTGCGCACCATGTTGATGGCCGCCGACGGCGTACCCGCCCCCTGCATCAACCCGGTGGCGCCGCGCACCACTTCGACGTGGTCGTAGATGGCCATGTCCGGCGCCGAGTTCATGTCCCGCGACAGGTAATGCGACAGGTCGTTGGACAGCCCGTCGTTCATCAGGTTTTCCACGGTAAAGCCACGCGCGTAGAACGTCGGGCGCTGCGGGCCATCCTTGGTCATCGACATGCCCGGGGTGCTCTTGAGCACATCTTCAAGGCTGCGCAGGTTCTGGTCGTCCATGCGCTGACGGGTGATCACCGTCACTGACTGCGGCGTCTCGCGGATAGTCAGCGGCAGTTTGGTCGCCGTCTGCATCGGCCCGGTGGTGTAGGAACCACTGTCTTCGGTGATGCTTCCCAGCATCTGTCCATTGATACTGGTGGCGCCCAGTTCCAATGCCCCATTGGCGGCGGGCACCTCGACCAGCACATAGCCATCGCTGCTCGCCTGTGCCTGCAATGCATGGCCCCGCAGGACCTGGGCGAACCCTTCCTGCACCGCGTAACTGCCCTGCAGACCGGCACTGGCAAGGCCTGCCACTTGCCCGGCATTGAACGAGATGGCCAGGCCGCTCTCGCGGGCAAAGCGGCTCAGCACGTCACCCAAAGGGCCGCCAGGAATGTCGTAGCGTTTTATCTGCTGCTGGGCCTGTAGCGGCTGGGCTGCCAGCAGAGGCACGGCGCCAAGGGCGAAATGGACCGCCAGGGTCAACGCACGGCAGGGCTTGAATGGCTTGGGTGAAAACATGTTCCCGACTCTCCGATGTATTGGGCTAATACAAGGACGCTCGGGTAACAAGAACTGGAAGCGCTTGCTAACAATTTTTATTCGAGTCTGACACGGGTCAGCCA
>RCUL01000984.1_pt1 | contig 11792 bp, 9 predicted proteins | sample 2167521 | NCBI WGS metagenome assembly RCUL01 (sample SAMN09932745, study PRJNA488358) | compost metagenome | feature: garden; material: soil; isolation source: compost soil in acetic acid-enriched culture | place: Germany: Experimental Botanical Garden Goettingen | collected 2016-01-27 | reverse complement strand
GCCGCAAGCTGATTGCCGAAGGCAAGGAAGTACGCCTGAAGATGTGGCTGTTCCCATGGCTGACCTACCTGGTGATCGCGTTCATCGTGGCCGCCCTGGTAACCATGGCCTTCATGCCTGACTACCAGATCCTGGTGATCTCCACCGGTATCGCCGCGGCAATCGTGGTGGCGATGGGTGTGGTGCACCAGATCCGCACTGGCAAGCAGCACTAAGCGTCACTCGCTTCTCGAAACGGCCGGCTCCCTGAGGGACCCGGCCGTTTTGCGTTGTTGGGCCAGGTTTTGTGGGAGCGGCCTTGTGTCGCGAAAGGGCTGCAAAGCAGCCCCAGGATGTCTGCAACACTGGAGAACCATGGGGCCGCCTTGCGGCCCTTTCGCGACACAAGGCCGCTCCCACAAGGACCGCGTCAGACCTATCAGAACAGTGCAGATGGCAATATGCTGAACACACATTGCCCGCCCAAAGGAGCTTCACATGGCCTGGTCCGCCACCCAGTATTCCCTGTTCGAAGACGAGCGTACCCGCGCCGTGCGCGACCTGCTCGCCGCTGTGCCACCACGCCCGGTACGCCACGCCACCGACCTGGGCTGTGGCCCTGGCAATTCCACCGAGGTGCTGCTGCAGCGTTACCCGGATGCCCAGGTGACGGCCCTGGACAGCGACCCGGACATGATCGAAAAGGCCCGCGAGCGCAAACGGCTGTGCATCCCCCGCGTGCGCACGGCCATTGGTGACATTGCCGGCTGGTCCGCCCCCGAGCCGCAGGACCTGATCCTGGCCAATGCCTCGCTGCAATGGGTACCCGACCACGCCTCGCTGTACCCGCACCTGGTGCGCCAGCTGAGCGAAGGTGCCAGCCTGGCTGTGCAGACCCCGGACAACCTCGACGAGCCGGCCCACCGGCAACTGCGCGAAATCGCCAGCCAGGGCCCCTGGGCGGCGAAGTTCGCTGATTTCCAGCTGCCGCCACGGCACAGCGCGGCGTTCTACTACGACCTGCTCAGCCCGCTGTGTGCGCGGGTGGATGTGTGGCGCACCACCTACCACCACCCGTTGGCCGGCGGCGCCGAAGCCGTGGTGGAATGGTTCAAGGGTTCGGCCTTGCGACCGTATCTGGCGCGGTTGGAGGAGCAGGAGCAGGCAGATTTCCTGCAGATGTACCTGCAAGCGATGCAGCGCGACTACCCGCCCGCCACCGATGGCAAGGTGCTGTTGCCGTTCCCGCGGCTGTTCGTGATCGCTACCCGCTAGGGCGGCGCCAGCGCCAGGCCACGTAGCTGTAGATGCCGAGGTTGAGCAGCAGCACCAAAGCGCCCAGCAGCAGCTGGGTGTGCGGTGTCAGCCCGGCGGGGTAGATCAACGGCCAGATATAGTGCTCGACGAAGCCGCCCTGGTAGCCCGCGTCACCAGCCGCGCTGCGCATGCGGTTTTCCCAGGTGGTCAGCGGGCAGCCCAGGTGCAGGCATTCCACCGCCAGGCCCCAGGCCAGCGCCGGCAGGTGCAGCAGCAGGGCAGGGCGCCAGCGCAGTACCAGCAGGCCGCCGAACAGCACCAGCAGGATGAAGAGCAGGTGCAGCAGGACCAGGGTGTCGGCGGCAAGGCGGTAGAGCATGGGTTGTGTGCCGAGGGTTGAGGTTATCCCAGCATAGTTGGGTTGCCTGTACCGGCCTCTTCGCGGGCTTGCCCGCTCCCACAGGCACTGCACAGCATTCAAAACCTGTGGTGATCCTGTGGGAGCGGGCGAGCCCGCGAAGAGGCCGGCACAGGCTTACAACCCTTCCTCCACCATCTGCAGGAAGGTCGCCACCACCCGCCGCGTGCGCTGCTCGCTCAGGCACACCAGGGTCTCGGTCAGGTGCCGCTGGCAATCGACGATCGGCAAGGCGCACACCCGCGCATCCGCACCAAACTCAGCCGCCGACACCACCCCCACACCAATCCCCACCACCACCGCTTCCCGCGCCGCTTCCCGGCCTTCCACCTGGATCGCCGGGCGAATCCGCAGCCCGGCCCGTTGCATTTCTTCTTCCAGCGTCTGCCGCGTCACCGACCCGGGCTCGCGCAGCACCAGCGGCGTATCGTCCAGATCCGCCAGGCTGATCGCGCCGCGGCTGGCCCATGGGTGCTGGTGGGAAACGAACGCCACCATCGGGTCGCGGCGCAGCGGCAGGCAGTGCAGCCGCTCATCGTCGACGTCCCGCCCCAGCAGGGCCAGGTCGGCCTGGTAGCTGAACAGCCGGGCCAGCGACTCGTCGGTGTTGCCGGTCTCGATCTTTACCTGGATGCCCGGGTAGCGCTGGCAGAAGCGGGCGATCTGCGGCAGCACGTGCACCGGCGCATCCACCGCCAGCACCAGGCTGCCGGTGTGCAGCGCACGCGAATCCTGCAGCAGTTCATGGGCCTCGGCTTCGCAGGCGAACAGGCGCTGGCTGATGCCCAGCAGGCGCTCGCCGAGGTCGGTGAGCTGCACCGAACGCTTGTTGCGGTGGAACAGCAAGACGCCGAAGCGCTCCTCCAGTTTGCGCACCTGGTCCGACACCGCGGGCTGGGTAAGAAACAGCTTTTCGGCGGCGCGGGTAAAGCTGCCGTGAACGGCCACGGCATGGAAGGCCTTGAGTTGTGCGTGGGAAACCGACATGACGACCTCAGTAACAAGCTGGGCTTATGTGTGAAATACGATAAATCGATTTTATTTATCTTAGCGCAACTGTTTCCATGCATGTCAGCCCGACGCTGACACCACAAGTGCCGCCAGGGCCATGGCACCCACACGGCGCCATCTGACCCGATGACAGCCCCGTCATCGCTGTGCGTAACACAAGAACAAGACAGGCGTTTCTTCACATTCTGCCGGCACACTTGAGCAAGAGGTCAGACTTACATGAACCAATCCCTAGCCGCGTTCAAACGCTGGCGTATCCAGATTTTCGCCATTACCTGGCTGGCCTACGCCGCCTTCTACTTCACCCGCAAGGCCTTCTCGGTGGCCAAGCTGGGCATCGGTGAAGACCCCAACTTCATGCTCGACAAGGCCGCCATGGCCAACCTCGACGCCATCTACCTGGCCGCCTACGCCGTGGGCCAGTTCACCTGGGGCATGCTCGCCGACCGCTTTGGCCCACGCGTGGTGGTGCTCGGCGGCCTGCTGATTTCTGCTGCTGCGGCGGTGGTGATGGGCAGTTACGCCACCTTCCCGATCTTCGCCACCTGCATGCTGGTGCAGGGCCTGGCGCAATCCACCGGCTGGGCCGGGTTGTGCAAGAACATCGGCAGCTTCTTCCCGGCGTCGCAGCGTGGGCGGGTGCTGGGCCTGTGGAGTTCCTGCTATGCCTTCGGCGGCCTGGTGGCCTCGCCGTTCGCCGGCTGGTGGGCCTATACCCTGGTCGGTACCTGGCACGCGGCGTTCTTCTCCAGTGCCGCGGTGGTGGCGCTGGTGGCCGTGTTGTTCTTCTTCCTGCAGCGCAACAAGCCTGAAGACGTCGGCCTGCCGGCGGTGGAGCCCGAGCCGCAGAGCATGGCCCCGGCCGGCAACCTGTGCAGCGTGTGGGCGCCGCTGAAGGAGATCATGCGCAACCGCACGGTGCTGACCCTGGGGCTGGCGTACTTCCTGTTGAAGCCGGCGCGCTACGCCATCCTGCTGTGGGGGCCGGTGATCGTCTTCGAGCAGATGCCCTCGGTGGGCAAGGTGGGGGCAGCGATCATCCCGACAGCCTTCGAACTGGCCGGGCTGCTCGGCCCGATCATCATCGGCCTGGCCTCCGACAAGCTGTTCGGCGCCCGGCGCATGCCGGCCTGTGTCATCAGCCTGGTGTTGCTGACCGTGGCGTTGGCGGCGTTCATGGCGGCCATGCACACCGGCAGCGTGATGCTGGTGGTGGCCCTGCTGTTCGTCATGGGCCTGACCCTGTACGGGCCGGACTCGATGATCAGCGGCGCTGCGGCCATCGACTTCGGCACTGCCAAGGCCGGCGCCACCGCAGCAGGCTTCGTCAACGGCTGTGGCTCGGTGGGGGCGGTGCTGGGCGGGCTGCTGCCGGGGTACTTCGATGGTGTCACGGTGTTCATCGTGTTCGCCGGCTGCGCGCTGTTCTCGGCGCTGGTGCTGCTGCCGCACTGGAACAGCCGCCCGGCCAGCGCTGCGCAAAGTACCGACGTGGCACCGAATACCAGCATGGCAATCAAGCCACTGCGTACCTGAAAGGAAAGCGAGCGAATGAGACCCTTCTGGCTGCAACAGGCCCTGGATGCGGCGCAAGAGGCGGTGTGCCCGCCGCTGCAAGGCGATGCCCGTTGCGATGTGTGCATCGTCGGTGGCGGCTATACCGGCCTGTGGACCGCGCTGATGCTCAAGGAAGCGGTGCCGGCCCTGGATATCGTGCTGATCGAGGCCGATATCTGCGGTGCCGGTGCCAGTGGCCGCAATGGTGGCTGTGCGTTGTCCTGGTCGGCCAAGTACTTCACCCTCGAGCGGCTGTTCGGGGTGGCCGAGGCGGTGCGCCTGGTGCGTGAGTCGGAGCGCAGCATCGGTGAGATCGGCGCGTTCTGCGCGGCCAATGGCATCGACTGCGACTACCGCCTGGACGGCACGCTGTACACCGCCACCAACGCCGCGCAGGTCGGCGCCACCGACGCGGTGATCGCCGCGCTGGAGCAAAAGGGGATCAATTCGTTTCGCCGCCTGCCGCTGCAGCAGGTGCAGCGCCTGGCGGGTTCGGCGCGGCACTTGGAAGGCTGGTTCTCGCCGGCCGCGGCCACGGTGCAGCCGGGCAAGCTGGTGCGCGGCCTGCGCCGGGTGGCCTTGCAGCGTGGCGTGCGCATCCATGAGGGCACCGCCATGACCGGCCTGGAGCATGGCGCCCCGGTGCAGGTGCGCACAGCCCATGGCACGGTGCGCGCCGACCGCGTGGTATTGGGCCTGAATGCCTGGATGGCGCGGGCTTTCCCACAGTTCGAGCGCAGCGTGGCGATTGTTTCCAGCGACATGGTGATCACCGAACCTTGCCCCGAGCTGTTGCACCAGATCGGCCTGGACAGCGGCATCAGCGTGCTCGATTCGCGGATATTCGTGCATTACTACCACAACACCTCCGATGGTCGGCTGATGCTCGGCAAGGGCGGCAATACCTTCGCCTATGGCGGGCGCATGCTGCCGGTGTTCGACCAGCCGTCGCCGTACCGGCCGCTGCTGCGTGAAAGCCTGGGCGGGTTTTTCCCGGCGCTGGCCGAGGTGCCGCTGGCGGCCAGCTGGAACGGGCCGTCCGACCGCTCGGTGACCGGTTTGCCGTTCTTTGGCCGGCTGGACGGGCAGGGCAACGTGTTCTACGGCTTTGGTTACTCCGGCAGCGGCGTCGGGCCGTGCCACATGGGCGGGCAGATTCTTTCGTCGCTGGCACTGGGGCTGGACAACCCATGGACCCGTTCGCCGCTGGTCAAGGGGCCGCTGGGGCTGTTCCCGCCCGAGCCGATCCGCTACCTGGGCTCGCTGATGGTGCGCAATGCCATCCGCCGCAAGGAGCGGGCCGAGGACCATGGGCTGCGGCCGCGGAGGCTGGATGTGCGCCTGGCGCGGTTTGCCGCGGCGGCGGGCAAGGCCGATAAAGGCTGATATTTTGGGGGCGCTTCGCACCCCTGTCGTGACACAAGGCCGCTCCTGCAGGGGGACGCGCAAGCCCAGATTGGCGCGTTTCTGCTGTAGGAGCGGCCTTGTGTCGCGATAGGGTCGCGAAGCGGCCCCAGCGATTTCTTGTCGAACACAGGCCAGAGGGCGTATAAACTGCACCCACTTTTGGCCGGTCGCTTCCTGAACCGGCCGCTGAAACAAGAGAGTCGACATGGGCGCACAGTGGAAAGCCAAACATAAAGAAGCCGCGGCCAACGCCAAAGGCAAGATCATGGGCAAGCTGTCCAAAGAGATCCAGATCGCCGCCAAGTCCGGCGCCGACCCGGACATGAACCCACGCCTGCGCCTGGCCATCGAGCAGGCCAAGAAGGCCTCGATGACCCGCGAGACCCTGGAACGCGCAATCCGCAAGGGCGCGGGCCTGGACGGCGATGCCGTGCAGTACTCGGCGGTAAGCTACGAAGGTTTCGCCCCGCACCAGGTACCGCTGATCGTCGAGTGCCTGACCGACAACGTCAACCGCACCGTCGCGCAGATCCGCGTGCTGTTCCGCAAGGGCCAGCTGGGTGCCAGCGGTTCGGTGGCCTGGGATTTCAACCACGTCGGCCTGATCGAAGCCACCCCGAGCGGCGACGCCGACCCGGAAATGGCGGCCATCGAAGCCGGTGCCCAGGACTTTGAAGACGGCGACGAAGAGGGTTCGACCCTGTTCATCACCGACACCACCGACCTGGACGCGGTGCAGAAGGCCCTGCCGGAGCATGGCTTCACCGTGACCTCGGCGAAGATCGGCTACACCCCGAAGAACCCGGTGAGCGCGGCAACCCTGAGTGCCGAAGCGCTGGCCGAGGTGGAAGCGTTCCTCGAAGCCATCGACGAGAACGATGACGTGCAGAACGTTTATGTTGGTCTGACTGACTGATCTGCTTCTCTGGGGCCGCTTTGCGGCCCAATCGCCGGCAAGCCAGCTCCCACAGGTACAGCACAAGCCCCGATGGTTGTGGTGACCCTGTGGGAGCTGGCTTGCCGGCGATTGGGCCGGTCGATCCTCTAGAAGGGAGCCTGTATGAACCCCGCTTTCGCCTCCCTCAGCCTCGCCCACCTGCGCACCCTCGACCACCTGCTGCAGCTGAAGAACCTCAGCCACGCCGCCGAGCGTCTGGGCGTCAGCCAGTCCGCCCTCAGCCGCCAGCTGGCCCATCTGCGCGAAGCCTTCGACGACCCGTTGCTGGTTCGCCAGGGCCGCGGTTACGTGCTCAGCGAGCACGCCGAAGCCCTGGTCGAACCCCTGCGCCAGGTTCTTGAAGAGCTGCACGCCCTGCGCCAGCCCGCGGTGTTCGACCCGGCGCGTTGCGAGCGGCGTTTCTGCCTGGCCGCGTCAGACTATGTGGCCGAGCACATGCTGCCGCTGCTGGTGGCGGCGCTGGAGCGCGAAGCGCCGGGTGTATCGCTGGAGTACCGCACCTGGCAGGCCGGCCAGTACGCCTTGCTGGCCAGCGGCGAGATCGACCTGGCCACCACCTTGTTCGACGAGTCGCCACCCAATCTGCACGGGCGCCTGTTGGGCGAGGACCGCGCGGTGTGCCTGATGCGCCACGACCACCCGCTGGCCGCCCACGGCGCGCTCAGCCAGGCCGACTACCTGGTGCACAAGCATGTGCGTATTTCCGGTGGAGGTGACAAGGACAGCTTCATCGACCGCCACTTGCGCGCCCAGGGCCTGCAACGGCGGGTCAGCCTGGAAGTGCCGTTCTTCTCCGCCACCGTGCAGGTGATCGCCAACAGCCAGGCGCTGGCCACCGTGCCCGAGCACATCGCCCGGCAGCTGTGTCGCCTGCACGATCTGGCCTGGCGGCCGCTGGGCTTCATCGACCACAGCCAGCGCTACTGGGTGGTGTGGCACCAGCGCCTGCAGGCCTCGGTCGAACACCGCTGGTTGCGCAACCGGGTGTTCGAGCTGTGGCGCCAGTCGCAGTTCGGCGTGCAGGGCGGGCATGCGGGTTTGCCATAGCAGGTATGCGCGAGGCGGGGTTATTCACTTCGGGATAGGTGCCTAGACTGGGGCATTGTGTTGCCTGTACCGGCCTCTTCGCGGGCACGCCCGCTCCCACAGGTTACTGCATCGCCTGTAGGAGCGGGCGTGCCCGCGAAGAGGCCGGTACAGGCAGCGAACCACCCACAGGAGACCCCAGGTGACCCCCGAACAATTCCGCCAGTACGGCCACCAACTGATCGACCTGATCGCCGACTACCGCCAGTCCGTCGGCGAGCGCCCGGTCATGGCCCAGGTCGAGCCCGGCTATCTCAAGGCCGCCTTGCCCGCTCAGGCCCCCCGGCAAGGCGAACCTTTCGCCGCGATCCTCGACGACGTCAACCAGTTGGTCATGCCCGGCCTGTCCCATTGGCAGCACCCGGACTTCTACGGCTACTTCCCCTCCAACGGCACCCTGTCGTCGGTCCTCGGTGACTTCCTCAGCACTGGCCTGGGCGTGCTGGGCCTGTCGTGGCAGTCCAGCCCGGCCCTGAGCGAGCTGGAGGAAACCACCCTCGACTGGCTGCGTCAGCTGCTCGGCCTGTCTGGCCAATGGAGCGGGGTGATCCAGGACACCGCATCCACCAGCACCCTGGTGGCGCTGATCTGCGCGCGGGAACGCGCCAGCGACTACGCACTGGTACGCGGCGGCCTGCAAGCCCAGGCCAGGCCGCTGATCGTCTATGTCAGCGCCCATGCCCACAGCTCGGTGGACAAGGCCGCATTGTTGGCCGGTTTCGGTCGCGACAACATCCGCCTGATCCCGACCGACGAACGCTATGCCCTGCGCCCGGAAGCACTGCAGGCGGCGATCGAGCAGGACCTGGCCGCTGGCAACCAGCCCTGCGCCGTGGTCGCGACCACCGGCACCACCGCTACCACGGCCCTCGACCCGCTGCGGCCGATCGGCGAGATCGCCCAGGCCCATGGCCTGTGGCTGCACGTGGACTCGGCCATGGCCGGCTCGGCGATGATCTTGCCGGAATGCCGCTGGATGTGGGACGGCATCGAGCTGGCCGATTCGCTGGTGGTCAACGCGCACAAGTGGCTGGGCGTGGCCTTCGATTGCTCGATCTACTACGTGCGCGACCCGCAGCACCTGATCCGGGTCATGAGCACCAACCCCAGCTACCTGCAGTCGGCGGTGGATGGCGAGGTGAAGAACCTGCGTGACTGGGGTATCCCGCTGGGCCGCCGGTTCCGCGCGTTGAAGCTGTGGTTCATGCTGCGCAGCGAGGGGGTCGAGGCGCTGCAGGCACGGCTGCGGCGTGACCTGGACAATGCCCAGTGGCTGGCCGGGCAAATCGGCACGGCGGCGGAGTGGGAGGTGCTGGCGCCGGTGCAGTTGCAGACGTTGTGCATTCGCCATCGGCCGACGGGGCTGGAAGGGGAGGCGCTGGATGCGCATACCAAGGGCTGGGCCGAGCGGTTGAACGCGTCCGGGGATGCCTATGTGACGCCGGCGACGCTGGATGGGCGGTGGATGGTGCGGGTGTCGATTGGCGCATTGCCGACCGAGCGGGAGCATGTCGAACAGCTCTGGGCGCGCCTGCAGGAAGTGGTCAAGGGCTGAAACTGCCGGGGCCGCGTTGCGACCCTTTCGCCGGCAAGCCAGCTCCCACAGGGACCGCACAAGGCTTGAAGCCTGTGCGGTCAAGGTGGGGGGCTGGCTTGCCGGCGAAAGGGCTCCCACAGGGACCGCACAAGGCTTGAAGCCTGTGCGGTCAAGGTGGGAGCTGGCTTGCCGGCGAAAGGGCTGCAGAGCAGCCCCCTGCAATCTGTCAGTGGCTCACTGCCTGAAAGCTCCCTTTACGGCTAGCCTCATACGCGGTCTTGTCCATCGGCTTGGCATCGGGGTTGCCAAGGTCTTCCATCGCCAGGCGATGGGTTTCCGGGGCAATGTACGCTGCCAGGGCGCACACGCAGGTGATGAAGAACGCCAGGCCACCGACCACCAGCGGGATGTTGTCCGAACCGGGCGGGGCTACCAGGGCGAACAGCGCCGGCAGCATGGCGGTCAGCATGGTGCCGATGTTCTGCGCGATGGCCATGGCCGAAACACGGTAGCGGGTGTGGAACAGCTCTGGGTAGAAGCTTGGGAACACCGCGTTGTAACCCTGGTACACCATGCCCCACATCACGATCGACGAGGCGAACGCCAGCGGTACGTTCTGGATGCTGATCGCATACAGGTAGACGAAGGCCAGCAGGCCCGAGCCCAGGCAACCGGCGATCATGGTCGGGCGACGGCCGATCTTGTCGGACAGGTTGCCGACAAATGGAATCACCAGCACCGCGACGATGTTGCCGACTACCGGAATCCACAGGTACACGCTCTTGTCGAAGCCGATGCCATAGGCTGGCTGCACCGCGTAGGCCGCACCGAAGATGGTGGCTACCACCGGGATCACGTTCATCAGGGCCATGAACATCACCAGCACCATGTGCTTCCAGCTGTGGCGGAAGGCCTCGCTGATCGGCGACTTGGCGACTTTGTCCTGTTTCTCTTCCTTCACGAACGCCGGGGTTTCGTGCACTTCCTTGCGAATGATGAAGCCAGCGATCAGCACGATGGCGCTCATCAGGAATGGAATGCGCCAGCCCCAGTCGTTGAAGGCTTCGCTGGGCATGAAGTAGGCCAGTGGCAGGAACACTGCCGCCGCCAACACCTGGCCAGCCTGCACGCCTTGCAGGGTGAAGCTGGCGTAGTAGCCCCGTCGACCGAACGGTGCGTGCTCCATGATCATCGAACTGGCACCGGAGATTTCCCCGGCCACGGCAAAGCCCTGGATCAAGCGCAGCACTACCAGCAAGGCCGGGGCGAGCAGGCCGATGTCGTGGTAGGTGGGCAGCAGGCCAACGGCCATGGTCGACAGGCCCATCAGGAACATGCACAGCAGCAGTACGTTCTTGCGGCCGCGGGTGTCACCCCAGTGGCCCAGCACGAAGGCGCCGACCGGGCGCGCCAGGTAACCCACGCCGTAGGTGGCCAGCGAGGCAATGATGGCCATTTTCGGGTCGGTGTTGGGGAAGAAGATCTGCGGGAAAATCAGCGCAGCGGCCTGGGCGTAGATGAAGAAGTCGTAGTACTCGAGTGCCGAGCCTATCCATCCACTGGCGGTCGCTTTCTTGGCTTGAGAGCTGGAGTGAGCCATCGTTGTCTCCGTTGTTATTGTTGTTTGCACAGGTTCCGCCGGAGATTCGCCAAGGCAGGAGGCGAGGGTCGGTGTGCCTGCGTCTGTGGTTCATGTTGACCACGGGCCAGTGGGCTGGCAATTCGCTAAAACCGGTTTTGTGCGATAATCGAACGCAAAACTAACCATTCCGTACAAAGAGATTGAAGCGACGACTTTACCTGCGAATAATCGATCGTGCCAGGAACTGTGGTCCTGATTTTCCAGGTCTGGCCCTATCGCCGGCAAGCCAGCTCCCACAAGGTATGCGCCAATCCTGTGGGAGCTGGCTTGCCGGCGATAGGGCCGGTACAGGCAGCCCTGGCCTCAACCCTCTAACAACAAGGAACTCCCGCCATGCAGCGTTCGATCGCTACCGTGTCCTTGAGCGGCACCCTGCCGGAAAAGCTCGAAGCCATCGCCGCCGCCGGTTTTGACGGCGTCGAGATCTTCGAAAACGACCTGCTCTATTACGCCGGCAGCCCGCGCCAGGTACGGCAGATGTGCGCCGACCTGGGTATTGCCATCACCCTGTTCCAGCCGTTCCGCGACTTCGAGGGCTGCCGCCGCGACCGCCTGCAGAAGAACCTCGACCGCGCCGAGCGCAAGTTCGACCTGATGCAAGAGCTGGGCACCGACCTGGTGCTGGTGTGCAGCAACGTGCAGGCCGACGCCCTGGGCGAAGAACAACTGCTGGTGGACGACCTGCGCCTGCTCGCCGAGCACGCCGGCCAACGCGGCATGCGCATCGGCTACGAAGCCCTGGCTTGGGGCCGTCACGTCAACACCTACCAGCAAGTGTGGAACCTGGTGCGCCAGGCCGACCACCCGGCGCTGGGCGTGATCCTCGACAGCTTCCACACCCTGTCGCTCAAGGGCGACCCTGCCGCGATCCGCGACATCCCCGGCGACAAGATCTTCTTCGTGCAGATGGCCGACGCGCCGATCCTGGCCATGGACGTGC
>RCUL01000983.1_pt1 | contig 11815 bp, 10 predicted proteins | sample 2167521 | NCBI WGS metagenome assembly RCUL01 (sample SAMN09932745, study PRJNA488358) | compost metagenome | feature: garden; material: soil; isolation source: compost soil in acetic acid-enriched culture | place: Germany: Experimental Botanical Garden Goettingen | collected 2016-01-27 | reverse complement strand
GGTGCCAGATCCCCCATCACAAGCTGAACGTGAACGGAGGCGCCTGCGCCCTGGGTCATCCCCTGGGGGCGAGCGGCGCCCGCATCCTGGTCACCCTGATCCATGCCCTGCAGGCGCAGGGCCTGCGGCGAGGGGTGGCGAGCCTGTGCATCGGCGGCGGGGAGGCGACCGCCATGGCCATCGAACTGGGCTGAGGTGTCGCACCCAAGGCGCTTGCCGGTAAATGCACAACGTCCCTCACGCAGGGACGTTGTCATTTTCGGGGAGGGATAGGTGAAAGCGGGGAGGAGCTGTGTTCAGTCCGTCCCTTCCATGGCCTGGAGCTGCTGATTGACCCAGGTGGTGGCGGCCAGATAGAGGTGGCTGACCTTCTCTTCATTGAGCCCCAGGCGGGCAGTGCTGGCGGCGATCCGTTGCCAGTTGGCCTTCTCGTAGTCTTCACAAAACGCCAGGTAGAACCCCAGATTGCCCTTGCGCTCCAGCAGGGCGGCGCGGATCTCGGCGGTCAGGGGTATGGTGCCGAGCAGCTGATCCAGCGGTTGCCCCATCAGCACGTCCAGCAGGGAGAAGAGCCCGGTGATGAAGGCTTGCTGCGCCTGCTGGGTGGGGGCATGGGTCTGTGCCAGCAGCTCGCAGAAGCGGGCCCGGATGAGGGACATCTGGTAGAGCTCGGCACTCTTGTCGTGACCGGCGCTGGTGGCGGCGATCAGGGCCACGAAGCGCTTGAGCTGGGCGTGCCCCAGGGAGCTGGCGGCCTGGCGAAACGAGGCGATGGGCTGGGGAAAGCGCTTGAGGTGGTTGACGTAGCGCAGCAGCTTGAGGGAGAGGGAGAGATCCTGGTTGAGCAGCTGCTCTATCTTGTCCAGATCCGGCTCGGCCTGGTTGACCACCTTCAGCAACTGCATCACCACCAGCTGGGTCGGGGGCATGGTGGTTTGCTGCACCATCTGGGGCCGGCTGAAGAAGAAGCCCTGGAACAACTCGACCCCGAGCCCCTTCATCCGTTCAAACTCGTCCTTGTCCTCCACCTTTTCGGCGAGGTAGGTGAGCGGCAGGTGGCTATGGGTCAGCATGAACTTCTCTATGCTGGCGAGCGGTGTGGCCCGCAGATCGAACTTGATGATGTGGATATAGGGCAGGAACCTGTCCCAGGCCGGGACCAGGGTGAAATCATCCAGCGCCAGCCGATAGCCCAGCCCGTGGAGCTGGATCACCTTGTCCAGCAGGGCATCGTCGGGCTCGGCATCTTCCAGTATCTCGATCACCACCTTGTCCTGGGGCAGGCATTCGGCCAGACCGTCCAGCAGCAGGGAGTGAGGAAAGTTGATGAAACAGGGGTGGCCGCCAAGCAGCTGATCGATGTTCTGTTGCAGGAATTGCTCCGTCACCAGTCGCGAGGTGGCCAGCTGGGCGGAGATGGGGGGAAACACATTATCCAGGCTGTCGCGAAACAGCAGCTCATAGGCATGGGTCTTCAATTCCCGATCCAGGATGGGCTGCCTTGCTACATAGGAATACATGCATCTCTCCAGCATGGGTGAAGGCTTGATTCTATGGTGAAGCGGATCACTATGCCAGTGCCGACCGGGTCGAAAGGGTCAGCAACTGGCATAGTATTGCCAGGGGTGGCGGGATCAGAAGAGGTAGTTGAGCTGCAGGCCGGCCAGCCAGGCGTCCCCTTCCGAGGTGCCCTGGAAGGTGGAGGTGGTTTGCGCTACCCCGGGTCTGAGCTGCATGGTTTCGCTCACCTCGACCTTCTTGCCGTCGATCAGGGTCAGCCCCAGATCCAGCGACAGGTTGCGGTCTATCTGGTAACCCACACCGGCGCTGTACCAGATCCGATCCGAATCCGGGATGGAGATGGTGCGGCGATCGGCGGGAACCGGGCTGCGATCATAGGCCAGGCCGGAGCGAAGCTGCCACTTCGGAGCCAGCTGATAGGTCAGGCCGAGGGCGTAGCGCCAGCTGTCTTCCCAGTGCTCGTCCTTGATGTGCATGGTGCCATGGTGATCGAGCTCGGACTCGAGCTGGACGAACTTGCTCCAGTTGGTCCAGTTGATGCTTGAATGGATCGCCAGGGTCGGGGTCAGCTGATGGAACAGGGCCAGCTCCGCGGTGGCGGGCAGGGGCAGATCCAGGGTGCCGGTGTCGGTGAAGGTACGGCCCAGCAGATCGGTGCCGACGGCATCCCCGGAGAGAGTCAGGTTGACGTCATGGCGATAGGAGAGGCCGATGCGGGTGGCTGGGGACAGCTCCAGCAGGGTGCCGAGATGCCAGCCAAGGGCCCAGCCATCCCCCTTGAGGTGCTTGGCAATCTTGTTGTTGGAGGGGAAGGTGCCGCCCACTTCCCCTTCGCCATGGATGGCGGAGAGGCCGGCGCCGATCGACCAGTTCCGGTTGATGCGATAGGCCAGGGAGGCACCGAGATCCACCGTCTTGATGTCGGAGACGTTGCCGAAGTGACCGGCGTTGTAGTTGTCCGGCATCTGGACGCCGAGGCCATAGTAGGAGGTGGCCGCCAGCCCCAGCCACCACTGATCATTCAGGGGCAGGATGAGATAGGCGTTGGGCACCCAGGCACCGTCCGCGATGTCGTTGGCGCTCGCATCCAGGGTCACCGGGCCCTGGGTGGTGGGGACCCGGGTCACCCCCTCGATGTTGACGTCAGGCTGGATATGAATGACGCCGCCGGAGAAGGCGGTGCGTTCGAAACGGGTCATGGCGGCGGCGTTACGGGCGAGCACGCTGGCGTTGTCGGCGATGGCTGCCTCCCCGGCGAAGGCGCGGCCCATGCCGGTGGCCGATTGTTCCGCCAGCTGGAAACCGGCCGCCAGGACCTGACCAGGCAGCAAGATCAGGGCGATAAGGGAGGGCTTGAAGGTCGACTGCATTGCTTTTCCTCGGGATGAACTGAGGGTTCATTCTGTGATTCGGTTGGGGGCGGGATTTTATATGGTATGACCAGCAAGGCAACGGGGGCGGGGGCCGAGAGGGCAAAACGGGATTAAATGCTGGAGGTATCGCCTCTAACAGTTTGATAAAAAACAAAAAGAGTACAGCTGTTTGCTACAGCTGTGCGCTGAGATGGGGATGTCGCATAAAAAAAGAGCGCCCGGAGGCGCTCTGTTTGATCGCGATGAAATCAGAATTTCATGTTGAACTGGGCGGATGCCAGCAAGGCGTTGCCGTGGGAGGTGCCCTTCCAGCGTACCGGATCGGTATGGCTGGTCAGACCTTCGTTCACGTCCACTTCCTTGCCATCCAGGTAGGCCATGCCGAAATCGACGCTCATGTCCTGATCGATGTGGTAGGTGGCGCCGGCGCTGTACCAGACACGGTCGGAGTCAGGAATGCTCAGGCTGCGGTATTCCGGCTCGATCGGGCTGTTGTCGTAGGCGAAGCCGATGCGGGCTTCCCAGGACGGGTTGACGTACCAGGTACCACCGATGGCGTAGCGGGCGGAATCCTTGAACTTCTCGTCTTTTTGCAGGCAGATCCCACCAGCGCAGGAGTTGCTGGTGGCCTTGAGCTCCTGGAAGGCGCTCCAGTCGGTCCAGTTGACGGAGTAGTGCACCGCGAACTGCTGGTTCAGACGGTGGTAACCGGCGAACTCGGCCTGGGCAGGCAGATCCAGCTTCAGGTTGCCATCGACGGTCCGGTAGCCGGAACGGGTGCCTTCAAAGTCGCCGTCAAAGCTCAGGTCTACCTGGGAGCGGTAGGTCAGGGCCAGGCGGTTGTTGTCGTTGATCTCGTACAGGGCGCCGACGTTCCAGCCAAAGCCCCAGGTGTCACCCTTGAGGTGAGCGATGGCGGTGTCGCTGTTGTGCGGTACGCCGGTTTTGGCGGTCAGGCCAGGTGCCAGGGCACCGGCATAGCGGTTCAGCTCGGCCTGGGCATAGACGGCATTGACACCGGCACCCACGCTGAAGTTGGAGTTGATGCGGTAGGCGATGTTGGGGTTGATGTTGAAGGTCAACAGCTCGGTATCACCGGCACCGGCACCGGCCGGGAAGGTCTTGGAGTACTCGGTAGCGAGGCCGTAGTTGGAGAAGAGGCCAATCCCCCAGGCCCACTGATCGTTCAGGGGCTGGATGAAGTAGGTGGCCGGCACGAAGGCATCGGGGGCGATGTCGCTCTCGCTGGAAGAGGCCAGCTTGGCCGGACCGGCATAGATGTCACCCGCGACATCCACGTCGGGCTTGATATAGGTACCGGAAACAGACAGTGCCATCTTGTCGAAGGTGGTCATGGCGGCCGGGTTGCGGGACAGCACGGACGCGTTGTCGGCGATGGCGGCTTCACCGGCATAGGCGCGGCCCAGACCGGAGGCCGAGTGTTCGTTCAGCTGGAACGCGGCGGCGAAGGTCTGAGTGCTGGCCAGGGTGACGGCCGCGGCGATCAGGCTTTTCTTGAAAAAGGCAGTTGTCATAGTGTTCTCTCTTTGTAAGCAGATTTTCTGTCGATATCAGGGCTCTTTGGCCGCTATAGACGACAAGATCTGTTGTTATGTCAGCTTCTTCCCATTCACTTCTGGCGTGATTCTATGGATCTGGTAGGAGGTAAGAAATCAGACCAGTGACAGCAGAATACATAAAAGTTTCCATTGTGTTAATCATTTGTTTTAACTTGCCGTTTAAATAGTCTGTTTTATCCATTATCGGATAAATTACATACAATAAGTTCCTTTTGAATCGTTCAAAAAAAATAGTAAAAATGTGACTTCAGGTGGGTATCAAGCGGGAAGTTGTCGGGATTCTGAGATGAACAGGCAGACAACGACCGTGTCTGCCTGTGATATGGAAGTGACCGGGGCCCGGTCAGCCCCAGTCAAGATCTGTTAAATGGACCAGTGCAAACGGGACTCAAGCTGCTGGGCAACCGGGGCCAGTGACTCCTGCATGTCTCCAATCAGCACCATGTTTGCCCCCTTGAGCGGGAGTATCTCCCCCTTGAGGGTGCCGTCTGCAAAATCGGGCTGGATAGTGAGTGGCACATGCTTGGGTACCAGGAACAGGGTGACCGGGCCCATCTTGCCCTGGATCACCATGTGCAGGGCCGGCCCCTGATAAAAGGCACAGTGATTGACATAGGTGATCTTCATGCCGGGCATGTCCATCAGGGTGGCGCCATATTTTTCCATCTTGGCGTTGATGGTCTGCAGGCTCACCTTCTCATCCACCCCCTGGATGAAGGGCTCCTCCCCATAGACGTGGGCCATGGCTACCTGGGCCAGCGACAGCGGCTCCGATGCCGGTGGCCAGCTTAACCAGCGGGTACTCATGCCGAGCAGGAAGGCGACCGATGCCGCCATGGCGAGGGGGCGCCAGCCGGTGCTTTTGGCCGGGGAGGGCAGTGGCACCACCACATCGTCACTCGCTTCCATCGCCTGGCGGAGCAAGATCCGCTCGGCGAGACCGGCGGGCACCTCGACCTCCATCGCCCGTTGCAGGCTGCGATCGAGCTGCTTCATCTCGTCCAGGTGCTTGCGATTGGCGACAGACGCCTCTGCCGCGGCGAGGAAGGCAGGATCCCTGTCCGAGGGATGGGTGATGGCCCGGCGGCGAAATTCAAGCTCATCCATTGGTGTGACCTCTCTGTTGTACCGCAGCCTCCATGGCCTCTTTGATCTGGTTGCGAGCCCGGAACAGCCGCGTCATGACGGTGTTCTTGTTCAGGCCGAGCTGGGCGGCGATCTCCTCGCCGCTGAACCCCCCCAGCACCTGCAACAGCAGGGGCTCCTGATACTCGGCGGGCAGGCGGGCTATGTGGCGCCTAAGCCATTCGTGCTCCATCTCCTGCTCGCTGTGCAGCGCATCCTGATCGCTTTGGGGATGCTCGTCGAGATCGATGAGATCGAACTGCTTGCGCTCGAAGCGCCGGGCATTTTCCCGCCGCAATATGGTGATGAGCCAGGCCTTGGCGGCCTTGTCATCGATCAGGGAGTCGATCGCCTTCCAGGCTCGCAGGAAGGTCTCCTGCACCAGATCCTCGGCGACTTGCGGATCCCGGCACAGCCAGTAGGCGTAGCGGTAGATGTCCCCGTGCAGGGCATGCACCAGGGCCTCGTATTTCGTTTGTTTGTCTGCCATATCCCCATAGACCGGGGTAGCAGAGGGATCCTTTCCCGTTCCCGCCTTTTTTTTTCTAAAAAAACCTAACGTCATGAATGCGATTCCTTTTTCATGAGTGGTTTGGCGCAGGCGTCAAGGACGTGCCCACGCCAGTTTTCTGAGGACATAGGCTATCGCAAAAGTCTCCCTGGCGCACAGCGCCAGGGCCAGCCCCTGCCAGTCGACCCCTTGGCCGGCAGCCTTGGGGGCGGAAAAACAGGCCCTGTCCAGATCATCGAGTAGCGTGCCCATGGCGGGATCGCCATGGCAGGGCAGGCTGGCCAGGTGCTGGCAAGGCTGCCCCCAGCGAAGCCCAGCCCAGGCCAGCAAGGCCCACCTGGCCAGATCAGGCTCCCGGGCCGCCAGGGCCCGTTGCAGCCGATAGAAGGCGAGCCAGCGCGGCCCGCCTTGCAACAGGGCGCGCAGCAGCAGCGCCCACAGCACCCAGGGGAGGCTCTCTGCGCCGGGCGCTTTGGCGGGATCGGAAGGGGCGGCGTCGCCCTCGATGTGCAGCGTCTGCGCCGGCAGTTGGGCCTGCTCGATGCGCCCGGTACTGGTGTTGAACCAGGAGAGGGTCACGGCGGGCAGGGTATAGCTGCCCGCGGCTTCTGCGGTCAGGGCCTGGCGCCACTGGCGTTCGAAGCGCAGCGCCCCCTTGGCCACGAAACGCTCCTGCTGCTGCTCGCCGTCCGGTTTCATCGAAAGGCCCTGCGGCAATGCCGGGGCCGGGATCTGTGGCAGGCGGTTGCCATCCCCCCCCTCCATCACCAGGGTGAGGGTGCGGATCACCGGCTCCCCGACTCTGGCCCCCCTGGCCGGACTGAACTGCTGGCGCAGGACCAGGCTGCTCGCCACCGGCTCCACCGGTGCCTTGTCCACCTTGACGAAGAGGGTGGCCGCCCTGGCGGAGAGCAGATCCCCCGCGTCGTTTTGCGCGGCGGTGTCCGGGTCCTGGGGCAATCGCCCCTGGAAACGGGGGGACTCCAGGGGATGCAGCCCGGGCTCCCTGGCCTGGAGCAGCCACTTGCGGATCAGGCGCCCTGGCATGCCGGGGCTGGCGGGGGACTCCCAGCGATCGTCGCCGAGGCGGCGTATGGTGAAGCCTTGACCGAGGGGCTCGCCGAGGTTGGGGGCCTCCATGTTGGCGGGCAGCCAGAGGCTCAGCTCATAGATGAAGGGTTGCCCCGGGTAGAGGGGACCCTGATGCAGCACCCTGGCCTGCAGCTCCACGGGGGAGGGACGTGCCTCGGGCTGCGGCATCAGGGTGCCCGCCCGGGGGCGCGCCGGGATGGGCAGCGCGGGCGTCTGTTCGGCGCCGAGGGGCAGGGGCGGCACCTGGCGGGGGCTGGTCTCCAGCAGGTGAAGCGGGATCTGCCAGCGGATCAGGCTGCTCACCTGGGTGTTGACGCGACTGATGCTGACCCGGCCCACCGCAAACTGGCGCAGCAGGGGGAGCAGGCTGAGCTCGTCCCCCTTGAGCTCCCCGTCGGCTTCGATGACGAGCAGCCAGTCGCGATCGCTCTCCCCCGCCAGCAGCTCGGCGCGAGGGGGGGCGGCCTGCACCTGGGTGCCCAGCAGCATGGCGAGCAGCCACCAGCCGCTTGGCCCCTTCATCAACCGGATGAGTGAACGCAGCCAGGGGATCACCAGGGCTCCTCCACCTTGAGAAGGGGACGGCGCTCGGCCTCCTTGCGCAGCCGCTGCTCCAGCAAGAGCACGGGGGGCGCCGGGGGGCGGGGGTTGTCCGAGACGGCAGAAGGCTCGGGTGGCTCGCCGGTTTCGGGCGGCTGGGCAGAAGGGGTCGCCTGTGGGGGGCTGGCCCGCAGCAGTGCCAGGTTATGGAGGGCATCCTGGTGCCCGGGCTCCCGCTTGAGGGCGGCCAGGTAGGCCTGCTCGGCCCCCTTGAGATCCCCGAGCCACACCAGCGCATTGCCCCTGTTGTAGTGGGCGGTGGACGTGTCGGCGCGGCCATAGGCGGCGACGGCCCTGGCATAGTCACCGGCCCTGTACCAGGCATTGCCCTGCCAGACGGGGTCCTGGAAGGCGCGGGCCGCCTCCTGATAGCGCCCCTGGGAGAAGGCTTGCCAACCCGGCGCCGCCTCGGCAGGCCACCAGGGGGCGGGCGCCGCCTGCAGGGGGAGCGGGGGGTGTATCACCACCATGAGCAGCAGCAACCAGTGCGCCCCTATGCGAGCCAGCAGCGCCAGGGGCAGCAGAGGGAGCAGCAACCAGGGGCCGAGATCGAGGGACTGGGCCCCGGTCTGGGTCTGGCTCATGGGCAGGGGGGCAAAGGAGGGGAGCCCGGCCTGCAGCCATTGCAGCCTTCCCCCTGTGCTGGCCGCGAGATCCGCCATGGCGGCGCCGTCCGGTGCCGGCAGAGTCTGCCCCAGGGCGCTGCCAAGTTGCCAGCTCTCGGCGGAGGGCGGGGGCAGCACAGCGCGCTCGCCGGCATTGGCCAGCAGGATGTCGAGTCGGGGGGACGACGCCTGCGGGCAGAAGAGGCTATCCAGGCAGGGCCAGAGGGCGGCGATGCGCGCCATCTGGCTGTCAGATAGGCCGTCTGTGATGAGCAGCAGGCGCGCCTGCTGGCCCGGGGGGATCTGCGTCAAGGCCAGCGCCACGGCCCGCTCCGGCGCGCTGCCCTGAAGCGGCATGATGGCCGGGCGCAAGTCCGGCAACAGCAGCGAGATGGCCTGATGATCCCGGGTGGGGGGCATGGCGAGGTAGGCATCCCCGGCAAACAGGATGAGTCCGAGGGGATGGGGCTCCTGCCGGGCCGCCGCTTCGGCCAGCATGTCCTGAAGCAGCAGGCGCACCCGGGTCGCCCGATCCGGGGGCAGATCCCTGGCCTGCATGGAGCTTGAGAGATCCAGCAACCAGATGTCGAGGGCCGGGCTGCTGACGGTCTGGCTCTGCTGGCGCAGGGCGGGGCCCGCGAGAGCCAGGATCACCGGCAGTGTGGCCAGCCAGAGCCAGGGAATGGCCCGGCCCCGGGTCGGCAACAGATAGGCCTGCATGGCGGGGGCCAGCAAGGGGCGCTGCCGACGGCGGCGCCACCCCTGCCACAGCCAGGGCAGCAGGGCCAGCAGCCAGAGCGGGCGCAGCAGCATCAGCTCCATGATGACGCTCCCTTCAGCCACTTATTCATGGGGCGGCTCCGGATCTTCTCTGCCCGTTCGCCGCACCGGCCAGCGCAGTCGGGCCGGCCACACCAGCAGCAGCCAGGCCAGCGCCAGGGGCCAGGGGTAGAGCTCATGGTGGGGGCGATAGAGGGTCTGTGGGCGGGCGGCAGGCTCCAGGGTGTCTATGGCCTGATTGATGGCCGAGAGATCGGCCTGGCTGCGGGCACGAAAATAGCGGCCATGGCCCAGCTCGGCCAGTTGCTGCAACAAGGGCTCATCCAGCTCGGCGCTGGGATCTGCCCCTCCCAGGGGGGAGGCAAAGGTGTCGGGATCGGCCCCCACCCCCAGGGTATAGAGGCGGATGCCTGCGGCGGCGGCCCGCCTGGCCTCGGTCAGGGGCTCTGCGTTGCCCGCGGTGTTGCGCCCGTCCGTCACCAGCAGCAGGGCGGTGGGGCGGGCGGGGTCGGCGTGCTGGCGGGCCAGCAGTATGGCCTCGCCGAGCGCCGTGGTGCGCCCCACCAGATCGAAATCGAGCTCGCGGGTCAGTGCCAGCAGGGCCCGGGTCTCCTGGGTCAGGGGGGAGAGCAGGTAGGCGTGATCCGCAAAGACGATGAGGGCGATGCGATCGCCTGGGCGCTCGCCGATGAGGTGCGTTATCTGCTGGCGCACCGCAGAGAGGCGATCGCGCTGCTCCCCCTCATCCAGCATGTCCTGGGTGCGCATGCTGTCGGAGAGATCCACCGCCAGGATGAGATCCCGGCTGGCCTGGTAGTGAATGAGGGGGGGCTCCTGCCACTGGGGGCGGCACAGGGCCAGCACCAGGGCACACCAGCACAGGGCCATGCGCCACAAAGGCTGCCCGGCCTGGGGCAGCAGCAGGGGGAAGCCGGCATGGGCCAGCCTGGCGCGACTCGCGCGGGAGAGCGGTGGCAGGCCGAAGCGCACCAGCAGCGGCAATGCCAGGGCGAGGGCAAACCAGGGCCAGGCGAGGATCATCTGGCCCCTCCGCCGCGGGTGCGGCGCCACAGCACAGGGCGCGCCATCCAGCGCGGTGCACAGACGCAGCGGCGCCCCCAGTTGAGGTAGGCAAGGCGCAGCCGCGCCCGCTGTGCCCCATCCGGCGTGTCTGAGCCATAGAGCCAGCCCGGCCACTGGCGGGCGAACTCGCCAAAATGGCAGCCCCCCCGGCGGTCGAGCCAGGCGAGCCACTCATCCCCTTGCAGGGCGCGCGCCTCTGGCCAGCGGGCGATGGCCGCCTCTCTCAGCGCGGCCTGCAGGCCAGGCACCAGATCGGCGGCCTGCCAGTCTATCTGGCGTGCCCAGCGGCGCTGACGCCATAGCGTGTTTATCGTGGCCCCGATCAGCAAGGCGGCGAGCAGGGCGATCAGCAGCCAGCCCCAGGCCAGCAGACGGGGATCGCTCGCGCTCTCCAGGGGCGGGCCCGGATGGATGTCGCGAAGCTGTCCCTGGATCTCCTGAAGCCGCGTCAGCGAGAAGATCTCCCCAGGCTGGTGCTGGAGGGGGGCAGTTTGAGGGGCGCTCAAAACAGACGGCATCCAGCCTCCTGCCACTGGCGTTGCAGCGGCAAGCCGTTGTCGAGGCGGTAGAGGCGCTGCACCAGGGGCAACAGCTGCTGCTGGCAGGCGTCGGCCTGCTGCCTCGCCGCGGCCTGGTAGCGCCAGCGAAAGAGGGTCTGTCCGGCATCGAGCCAGCCGCTGCGCTTGCCCGATTGCACCGCCAGTTGCCCCTGCTCGGGCAGGGCCGCTTCCAGGGGATCCCGGATCTGCCAATAGTGGATGTCGTGGCGCTGGCCGAGGCGTTGCAACTGCTGGCTGAGCCCCTGATCAAGGGGCTGATGGTGGCTGATCAGTGTCAGTCTGGCGCCATGGGGCAGGCTGAGGCGCGCCAGGGTCTGGGCCAGGGAGTTGGCCAGGGGGGCGCGATCCAGCCCCGCCTCATAGTGGTGACAGAGTGCCTCCAGCAGGGGGATCAGGGAGTCACGCTGAGATTCGTGTCGGGTCTCGATCCCGTGGCAGATCAGGGTGTTTGCCTGCTTCTCCCCCTGCCAGAGCAGGGTGGCGGCGAGCTCGCAGCCGAGGCGGGCCTTGAGCTGGGGGCCCGAGCCGAAATACATGGCGGGGGAGAGGTCCAGCAGCAGCCAGTGGGCCTGCTCCTGCTCCTCGGCATACAGCCGGGTGTGGGGGCGGCCGAGGCGGGCGGTGACCCGCCAGTCGATGTGGCGCACCTCGTCCCCGGCCTGATAGAGGCGCAGCTCACGAAAATTCAGGCCCGGCTGTCGCCCGAGCCGTCCTTGACGCGCCTGGTGAATGCGCGCCCGCTGACCCTGTCTCGCCCACAGCCGGATGGCCAGCAACTGGGCCAGGGGCAGGGCGATATCGGGATGGGCGCGGGGATCAGCGGATCTGGTCATGGGCGCCGATCATCAGGGGCATGGCACAGGGCAGGCGCGCTGTCAGGGACATGGAATGGCATCCAGCAGGCGGGCGATCAGGGTATCGTTGTCGAGGTTGTCCGCCAGGGCCTGATAGCTGGGGATTAAGCGGTGGCGATGAACGGCGGGCT
>RCUL01000981.1_pt1 | contig 11830 bp, 8 predicted proteins | sample 2167521 | NCBI WGS metagenome assembly RCUL01 (sample SAMN09932745, study PRJNA488358) | compost metagenome | feature: garden; material: soil; isolation source: compost soil in acetic acid-enriched culture | place: Germany: Experimental Botanical Garden Goettingen | collected 2016-01-27 | reverse complement strand
GGGTGCCGGGGACGAATCCACATCTCCCGGACTAGATCACGGCTTGCTCAGCTCGCCTGCAAGCTCGCCCTGCAACCGGGTCCTCTCCAGTGCCTGCGGTGCAATCACCACCTTGCCCATTGCGGTACGACCCGGGGCACGGAGCAGGAAATAGGACAGCGCTGGCACCAGGATCAACGAACCGACCATGTTGGCGATGAACATGAAAGTCAGCAGCACGCCCATGTCGGCCTGGAAGCGGATCGGCGACCAGGCCCAGGTGACCACGCCGGCCGCCAGGGTCACGCCGATCAGCGCCACCACCTTGCCGGTGACGATCACCGCATGGCGATAGGCCTGGGCGAGCGATTCGCCAGCACGCATGAAGGCCAGCTGCGCACTGAGCAGGTACAACGCATAGTCGACACCGATGCCCACTCCGATGGCGATGACCGGCAAGGTTGCCACCTTCACGCCGATGCCCAGCATCACCATCAGCGCCTCACCCCAGATTGAGGTCAGAGCCAGCGGCAGCAGGGCTACCAGCACGGCGCGCCAACTGCGCAGGGCAATGAAGCAGATGATCGCCACAGCGCCGTAGACATAGAAAAGCATGGTTCGGCTAGCATCCTTGACCACGATGTTGGTGGTGGCCTGAATGCCGGCGTTGCCGGCGGCGAGGAGGAACTGACGCCCCTCGGTGTTGTGCTCAGTAGCGAAGCGCTCGACAGTATCGACCACCTGTGACAGGGTCTCGGCCTTGTGGTCGGACAAATAGGCCAGCACCGGGGTCAGCGAGCAGGATGGGGTAACAAACTCCGAGTTCCAGGCCAGCGCATTACTGATCTGCGGGTCGATGAGTCCCTGGTTGGCGCTGACGGTCAGCCACTTCGGATTACCCTCGAAGCCCCCGGCGGTGTAGTTGCGCACCGTGTCGGCCAGCGACACCACCTGTTGCACACCGGGAAGCTGGGCCAACTGCCAGGCCAGGCGATCCGCCTCGACCAGAGTCTGGTAGCTGCGGCAGTCGTCCGGCGGGGTCTTTACCATCACTGCGAACACGTCGCTGGACAGCCCGTAGTTGGTGTTGATGAAATGATCGTCGAGGTTGTAGCGCGAGTCGGGCCACAGCTCCGGGGCGCCGGCATCCAGGTCGCCAGTTTTGATGTCCAGCGAAATCACGTAGCCCACAGTGGCGAGAGCCAGCGCCACCACCACCGCGCTTAGCGCCCAGCGCGGCTCGGTGAAGCGATCCAGCAAGTTCCACAGGCGGCCGACACCCTGGGCGCTCTCCTCTCGAGCATGCTCCTGCAGACTGCGCCTGGCCGCATCGCCGTTGACGCCGACGTAGGACAACAGCACCGGCAGCAACAACAGGTTGGTGAACACCAGCACGCCGACACCGAGGCTGGCGGTGAGCGCCAGGTCGCGGATCACCGGGATGTCGATGACCATCAGCACCGCGAAGCCAACCACGTCGGAGATCACCGCGGTGACCCCAGCGATGAACAGACGGCGGAAGGTAAAGCGAGCGGCGACCAGCTTGTCCATGCCGCGGCCAACGTCCTGCATGATGCCGTTCATCTTCTGAGTGCCGTGAGACACGCCGATGGCGAAGATCAAGAAAGGTACCAACGCCGAGAATGGGTCAAGCGACAGGCCGAGCAGCGGCAGCAGACCCAGTTGCCAAACCACCGCGACCACCGAGCAGGCCAATACCAGCAGAGTGCTGCGTACACAACGGGTATAAAAATAAAGGATTAATGCGGCTATGAGCGCCGAAACGACGAAGAAAGCCAACACCTCCTTGAGTCCGTCGATCATATCGCCAGTCAGCTTGGCGAAGCCGACGATGTAAAGCCGCACCGGGGTGCCTTCGCCCTCATAGCGGGCGCGAATCTTCTCCAGCGCGGATGACAGCGCGTAATAGTCGGTCAGCTTGCCATCGGCATCCTTGGCCAGCAGTGGCACAACGATCATGCTCGAGCGGTAATCGTTGGCCACCAGGCTGCCGACCACACCGGCGCGCTGCACGTTGATGCGCAGATCCTCGATCGACTCGGCAGAGCCATCATAGTCCTGCGGCAGCACCGGCCCACCGACGAAGCCCTCCTCGGTGGCTTCGGTCCAGCGCACCACCGGTGTGACGATGGACTTTAGCCAAGAACGGTCGACGCCAGGCAACAGGAATATCTCGTCGTTCACCTCGGCGAGGACACGCAAGTATTCCTTGTCGAAGATGTCGCCCCGGGTGTTCTCGATCACTACGCGCACCGAGTCGCCAAGGCCTCGCAACTCCTCGCGGTTTTCCTGGTAGTTGTGAATGTAGGGGTGGCTGATCGGCAGGGTCTTCTCGAAGCTGGCGCTGATCTGCAGCTTAGGAAGCTGTAGCACCGCGAAAACGGTGATGATCGTGCACAACAGCAGCATCCAGCCGCGATGGTTGAAGACCAGCCGTTCCAACCAGTTCCCCGAAGAGCGGTCGAACGTGTCCGCAGTTTTGCCTCGCATCTGCCCCATGATCAAACCTCACCCACAAGATGGTTCAACTTCGAAATCCCGCTCACTGCACTACCCCAACCACAATGCCGCGCTTACCTACCAGGGCTAGCTTGTCGCCGTCCACAGCTGCCAGCCCGAAGTAGGAGCGCATCGCCGGCGCGACCTGCACCACCGCGAAGGTCTTGCCGTCGTCGCGGCTCTGCAGTACCTGACCGGCGACGCTGACCAGAACGATCCGCCCATCCGCCAGGCGCGCGCCGCCGACGATGCCGGCATGCCCCTGAATCTCGATCCTTTGCCAGCTGGCACCCTGATCCGACGAGCGATAGACACTGCCGCGCATGCCAAAGGCGATGACGCTGGAAGGACTGGCCACCAGGCCGAAGAAAGTTCCGTTATAGGGCGTGGCGACCATACGGAAGCGCCCGGATGCGGGATCAAGCCGCCAGACCTTGCCCTGCTCGCCAGCGAGATAGACATCCTTGCCCGCTCCGGCGACGGCATAGAAGTGCAACGAGTCGGGGTTGTCGACCTGCTCGAACAGTGGCTGCCAGCTGACCCCACCATCGCGGGTGGCGATGATCTGGTTGAAAGCACCGACGATGAAGCCGTTGTTCTCATCCTGGAAATGCACGTCGAGCAGCGGCGGTGCCGCGCCCATGGCGGCATCCTCGACTTGCCGCTGCGCCTGCAGCAGCGCGGCCTCGGCCGCGGTGGCCGGCCCCGCGGCTTCGCCGTCGGGCAATGCGTCGGGACCGGCTTCAGCCTCTGTTGCGCCCTCGGCCGCCGGGGAAACCCGGGCCTGGTAATACTCGAGCACCAGCTGGGCGATCGCCTTGCCCTCGAAGACACGGTGCCAGGTGTCGCCAAAGTCCTCGCTGCGCAGCAGCACACCCCCGTGACCAACGGCCCAGCCCTTGCTGGGTGATGGGAAGGCCAGGGCCACCAGATCGGTGCTCACCGGCACCTGCGCCTGGCGCCAGGTTTTCCCTTGGTCGTCGGACAAAACGATGTGCCCGCGCGGCCCGGCAGCCACCACTCGCGCTCCCGTGGCCTCAATAGCCAGCAGGGTGCTCGATACCGCCTGCGCGCTCATCATGGCAGGCGTGTCGACAGGATCCTGGAAAGCCGCCATTGCCAGGGGGCTCATGGCGGCCACGCTCAGGCTGAACACGGCTGATCCCAGCAAATTTCGCATCATCAATGTGAACCTCTTTTTCTTCTTGTCGGCCAGCACGCAACTTGCAGCACTTGCATCGAATCGGGAGGCCGCAGTCAGACCTTTCCCGCATACACCCGCTGATTACCGTCAGCTGCTGCAGTACCAACCACGTCCGCTAGATCGAAGCCGGATGAACGATGCCCGGATAAGCAACGGGACCAGCGCCCCGCCTTACTTCTTCCATACCCTCGAGTCTATGAGCGAGTCCGCCCCTCGTATTGATGGGATGCGACAAAACTGCCGTTCAGCGATGATTTACGGTGAGTTGCTGGCGATCTTGCCGGGGCGCTTTCCGCCTACAACGACAAGCGCCGTCGCAGAAGCGACGGCGCTGACGACTGCCTGCGGCAATCACGCCGGCCTGCTGCCGGCATGCTGGCCCGCACCACTAACGGATGCCTGAGGCCCCCAGGGAGTCCGCGGTGAAGTAGGTGCTCGACTTGGCGGGGATCATGTACCAGCCACCCGACTCGACCGCGCCGACCTGCTCGCTGTAGACGCCGGTGGCCAGATCGAAGGTCGTGTACATGTCAGTGCTCTGTGCCTCGCCCTCGTACATCGGATAGGGATAGACGACGTTGACGCGATAGACCTTGCCAGAAGCGTCGAAACCATCCGAGATTCCGGCACCGGCGGCATCCTCGTCCCAGTACATAATGCGCTTGGGATAGACATGGCGGACACCCGACTTCACCGTCGCCTCCACTACCCAGACCCGGTGCAACTCCCAACGCACGCAATCAGGATTGAGATGGTTGGGCGTCAGCCGCTGCTTGTTGGAGCAGGAGCCACCGGCCTGCATTCTGAAGGTGTTGTAGGGGATCAGCATTTCCTTCTTGCCGACCAGCTTGAAGTCGAAGCGATCTAGGGCCCCGGCGAAGGCGCGGGCATCGTCCATGGTCGCCGCCCCGCCGCTCTGCGGGTTGGGGGTGTCGTAGGCCAGGTCGGGGGCCAGCTTCACCCGGCGCTGGCCGGGCAGGTACTGCCACACGCGGGTGCCGCCGTTGCCCATTCGGGTAGACTCGAGCAGCAGCAGGCGCTCGCCGGCCTTGCGCGCAGGCGCCGAGGTATCGTGGCGATACTTGAAGTAGTCGGTCCCCACCGGATTCGGCTCACTGCTGTTCCTGTCATAGAACGGCGAGCGGTAGGCCGCGACGTTGTCGCCCTGCAGGGTGACGGTGCCTGATGCATCGACCAGCCAGGACTGGAAACGCGCCTCCCAACTTTCCGGCGCGGAGTACTTGACCACGTGGTTCCACATCACCTGCAGGCCATCCTGCGGTAGCGGGAATGGTATTCCGGCGTAGCAACCCTTCAGATAGACCTCCTTGCCGTCGGCGATCGATTTGCACGAAGTGGCGTTCCTGATCGAGTTGTCCTGCACCCACTGCGGATAGACCATGGTGCGGTGCGACGGATAAACATCCATGCGGAAGGTCGGGTATTTGGCCAGCATGGCCTTCAGACCGTCGCTGAGCTTGTCGACGTGTTCAGCCATGTTGGCGGCGGTGACCGAGTACAACGGCTTCTCGTCGGCGAAGGGATCGGGGCGCACCCCGGGCTTGGCCGGATCATAACCTGCCGGAACCGCCAGTTGGCCGCTGTAGGCGGGAATGCTGCCATCAGCGTTGCCGGCCTTTTCCGCGCCCCAAGGCAGCAGGTTTTTGCCAAGGCGTGCGACCTCGTCGGCACCCGGGGTCGCCTGGGAGAGGGCCGAATACAGCAGCGAGAGCGCGATGACCGGTACGAGACGATGGGTATGTTTGCTCATGTCGTGGATTCCTTGTGACTGGCAGGTCAGAACGTGGTCTTGAAGGTGAGGCTGACGTTCTCGCGATCCCACCAGTAGCCGATGCCGCCGACGTCCGCGATGGTGTCTCCCGGCCCGGAGGTGTGTTTGGCGAAGGCACCGTTGTAGGCCAGGGCAAGGTTGTACTGGTTCTGATAGATGGCGGTCAGGCCGACGCTGTAGCTGCCGTTGCCCTCGTAGCCGCCGAACAGCACTGGCGATACGCCGTCGATACCGGTGGTGTAGAAGATCGGCATCGACAGGTCGACCCCATCGACCACCTGCATCCACATCGGCTCGACCTTCACGGCGATGCCGACCGCGTCCTTGGTGGCACAGCCCAGGTCCAGAGCATTGCCGGCGCAGCCGTAATCGACCGAGTTGAAGTTCTGAGCATTCTTCTTCACGTCATCCAGTCGGCTGTAGGTCAGTTCGCCCATCCAGGCCATCGAGTCGAACAGCGCCGTCTTGCCGGCGTAGCCCAGCACGTTGATCAGGCCGTGCCAGGTATCACCGATCGGCTCGGCACCCACTGTGGTGCCGCCACCCATGAGCAGACCGGTATTGCTGCGATGGGCGATTTCCGCCCCCACCGCCACCCCGCCGATATTCTTGGAGAGGCTCATCCCGGTCAGGGTGACCTGCTTGTCGAGATAGTCGAGGCCGAAGCTGGAGAAGTCCGGCGCCCACGCGAACAGCGGCAGCTTGTCGGTGTACTTGCGGTGGTAGAAACCCAGCGAGCCGCCCAGCCACTGCGGACTCCAGCGCGCCATCACGCCCCAGTCGCCGCGCTTGTCGTCCGGCTTGTGATTGGCTCCGACGAAGGGCTGTCCGCCCCACTCGGGAGGCAGGATCGTGCCGCCACCGTAGGTGACAAAGTCATAGGTCGCCCAGTAGGTACCGCCATCCGGCAGCGGCGAGGGCTTCCAGTCGAGGAAGTACTGACCCGACACCGACAGGGTGTCGCTCAGCAGGCTGGTGAAAGACAGCTGGTTGAGCGGTTTGTACAGCTCCTTGGCCTCGATCCCCGGGGTCGCCGCGGACTTGCGCACGTCCACCGGCCCCTGGGCATAGGATACGCCATGCACGAAGCTGAACAGCGACTCGCCCCAATACAGGTTGTGCTGGCCTGCCTTCACGTGAGTCTCTACGTCGCCGGCGTTGAAACGACCGAACACGAAGGCATCGAGAAACTCGCCGGAGGGACCACGGCTCCAGCGTTCGGTGTAGCCGCTGTAGCGCGCCCGTGGATACGCCGCATACCCGGAAGGCCCCACTGCCTCGCGGTCGTCATACACCTCGTCGTACCAGGCCTGGGCACTGACCCGCAAGCCGGCGTTTTCCTTGTAGATCAGGTCGAACTCGGAAAGCAGGTCGATACGGTTGGTGATCTGATCACCCCGGTCGAACTTGCGATCGGAGTTGCCGGCACCCGGCGTGTTGAGGATGGATTGATCCTGCTCCCCTACACGCCAGGCGGCGTTGTAGCGCACCGTGTTGTCCCAACGGGCGGCAAGATCAGGATTTCCCGTATCGATCTCGAAGGCTCCGGCGGACGCGGCCCAAACCGCCATGGCCAGTGCGGAAACCACCGGGATCATGGTGGTACAAGCTCGCTGCTCTTTTTCTGGCTTCATTTCAATTCCCGATTATTCTTTTTGTTCTGAACGAGGCTGGGCAAATCAAAAACGTATCCCAAGCCCCGCCCTATTCGGCGCCCTGTGAAATACTGCATTGCACGACAATGCGGCGCGACAACCGGAAATCTCCGCCGGAAATTCCCAGAATATGCTTTCCTGCCCTCTTGCGCCCTGCCTGATCATTGCTCGACGAGTTTCCCTACAAAGCCCGGGACCAGCCACAGCGAGGCTATGCAGTTAAGTTGGGGCGGTATTGATTTGAGACGACAATCGCCTTACCTAATACGACAAGTGCATATCCTTCGCCGTAAGCTTAAAAACCAGAACCCGTAAATCCAGACAGAAGAAACTACCCGCGACATTGGCTTTGTGGTCAAATCAACAAACATGCGGGAGCCTCCTGCAGCATTGACATGACGCGGGACTTCCGAACAGCTCCGCAAATTCAGAAGAACAAGATTTTGAGAGTATTTCGATAATGAACAAGAAGGCTGCGGCGCACATGCCCTCCGGAATCGCAGTGGTACCCGCCAAGGCGCGCCTGTCGATCCGCGACGCCCAGAAGCAGATGACCCGCGAGCGCTTGCTCGATTCCGCCCTTGAACTGTTCGAAGAGCTCGGCTTTCGCGGTGTGACCATCGACAAGATCATGAAGCATGCCCAAGCCAACCGGGCCACCTTCTATCTGCACTTCAAGGACAAGCTGGATATCGCCTGGGCACTCGGTCAGCGCCAATGCGGCGCAGAGCACACCAGTCTGTTTCAGGAGCTGGACAAGCTGGAAAGCCCGACCCCGGAGGATGTTCTCAACTGGGTGCGCCGCCGCGTGGCTTTGAGCACCGCCAACCCGACGCTGATCCACGTGATGAACGAGGCGGTCACTTCCGAGCCGCACTTCGCCGCGGAATACGGCGCCTATCTAGGCCGGGTCGCCGAGCGCGTAATGGTCAGAACCCTCGGCTACCGGGAGGGCCGCGACCACGAGCTAGCCCGCTCGAAGTTCATCCAGCTGGTGATGATGATGGACCGTTACGTTCTGTATGCCGAGCACCATCAACTTGGCTTCCTCGGCGGCTGCGCGGTCGAGGCCATCGCCGAGATGCTCTGGGATGCGCTGTTCAGAGAACTTGGACCAGCCTGAGCCCCACCCTATCCCTCTCGCTCCACCCCTCGGGCAGCGGATGCCCACCTGCCCTCCTTTATCTTCGCCTGAACTGCAACTGGCCGGTGCTGACTTTATCTTGTCACCCACAAAAAAAACTCGGGCCCCCAGTTTGCGCTGGAGGCCCGGTCGGTGGAGCAGGTGCGACTACTCAGTAGGAGCGCGGCAGACCCAGCACGTGCTGCGACACGTAGTTGAGGATCATCTCGCGCGAAACCGGCGCGTTCTTCATCAGACGGATCTGCAGCAGGTACGGCATGATCTCGTACTCCAGCGCTACCGCGTTGCCACCGTGGATAGTGATGGCAATGTCGGCGCAGGCGATGGCGGCGTTGGCAGCGGCGAACTTGGCCATGTTGCTGGCCTCGCCGGCCAAGGCCGGATCGTGATCGTGAAGCACGGCTGCCTTGCGCACCATCAGCGCGGCGGTTTCCAGCTGGATCTTGGCCTCGGCCAGCGGGTGCGACAGGCCCTGGTGCGCGCCGATCGGCTGCCCCCAGACGGAGCGATCGTTGGCGTACTTGACCGCCTTGTCCAGCATGTAGCGACCGAGGCCGATGCAGATGCTCGCCACGCAGATGCGCTCCGGGTTGAGGCCGACGAACAGCGGCTGCATACCCTTGTCCACCTCGCCGATCACGCGGTCTTCCGGCACCTCGAGGTTGTCCATGAACACCTGGAAGGACTCGTCCGGATAGTAGGTCAGCGCCGGAATCGCATGGTAGGTCAGGCCCGGCGCGTGGTTGTCGGCCAGCAGCAGGGTGATCTTGGCACGTCCGGTCTTCTCGTCGGTTCCGGTCTTGGCGACCACCAGGTATTTCTCGGCGCGATTCAGGCCGGTCGACCAGACCTTCTGGCCGTTGATGATGAACTTGTCGCCGACCTTCTTCGCCGTGGTCTTGATGTTGTGAGTGTTGGATCCAGCGTCCGGCTCGGTGATGCCGAACGAGAAGTAGGCTTCGCCACGGGCCAGTTTCGGCAGCCACTCGGCCTTCTGCTGCTCGGTGCCGTACTCCTTGAGGATCGGTGCACCGACACCGGAGGAGAAGGTCAGGAACATCAGGTTGATGCCCTGGCGACCCAGCTCCTCGATGACCATGGACAGCGCGGCCATACCCAGGCCACCGCCGCCGTATTCTTCAGGCAGGTTGATGCCGATGAAGCCAGCGTCGGCCAGCTCCTTGATCAGCTCGCTCATCGCCGCCTTTTCCTTGGCCTTGGCCAGGTAGTAGGACGGGCCGTACTTGCTGGCGATGCGGGCTACCGACTCCCGAATCGCACGTTCATCCTCGGAAGGAAGAGCATCAATTGTCGGGATATTGTTCTGGGTGCTCATTCGAATTCCTCTCTAATACCTTTCGATTTCTTGTTCAGGCACTAAGGCCGGCAACGCTGGCAATGTCTGGATACTTGTGCCAATCCTCTACTTCTTGCCCCGCCGAATCTTGACGCTGCGCGACAATGACGGTGTTTGAATCAGGCTTCCTGATCAGGGGCCGGATGGTCGTGCGGGTCTTGCAGGAAGCGGCGCAGGGCACGATGGAAGTTGATGATCACCCGCTCCTGGACCGGATTGGTGCGCTGGCCCGGGAAGCCGCGGGACTTCATGCCTCGTTGCAGGACGTTGAGGTTGATGAAGTCCTGCTTGTAGATCAGCGGCCAGTCGGCTTCGCGCCAGTCAGGGTAGGACTCGCGCTTGAGCGGCGGCTCCTTGCCTGGTGCATAGCGCTCCAGCGACCAGATGTCGAAGATGCAACTGTCGTGGTCGTGGCCATTGGGGCGTACCCGGTACCACAGCACGCCATCAGGGTTGTGCAGGAAGATGGTATTGGGGAACACGTGCCAGTCGAAGCCCGAGCGCTCGATGTACTCGGGGGTCAGGCCTTCTGGCCATTCCACGCCATCGGCGGCTGCCTCTTCGGCGAGAAACTGTCCCCACCGGGCCAGCACTTCCTCCGGTGTGGCGGTGGCCGAAACCTCGGTGCGCAGGCGCTGGGTGGCGCGGTGCATGCGCGGCGTAACGATCGCCTGCAGATCGCGGTTGTACTGCTCGACGAAGTCCAGCACGTATTCGCGGTAGTCGGTCACTTCCTTATGCGGCAAGCGCGGCGAACGCTTGAACGGCACCGTACCCTCGCCGGCGAACCACACCTTGCCGTGACGGCCGAAACCACGGCTCTTCGAGTAGTCGTCGGTGAACGCCAGCAGCTGCGCGTGGGTTTGCTGCACATGGTAGAACTCGTTGAACGCCTCGAGCACGCGCTTCCAGTTGCACGGCATAGTGGTGGTCTTGTACCAGCGGTAGCGCAGCTTATCGAACTGGAACTTGCCGACGTACTCCTCCACCGGGGCGAGGAACTCCTCCAGCGGCTGGCACTCGGGGTCCATGTTGATGAACACCGCGCCGCCCCAGGTGCCAACCTTGACCTCGCGCAAGTTGACGTCCTCGCCCTTCAGGCAGTCCTGCCAGTCGTGGCGGTCGATGATGTCGGTGCACTCGCCATCCAGGCTGAACTTCCAGCCGTGGTAGCGGCAGTGGAAACGCTCGGCGCTGCCGAAGCCCTGGGTTAGCGGCAGGCCACGGTGGGTACAGGCATTATGGTAGGCCTTGATGGTATCCGGCGCGGTACGCACCACGATGATCGAGTCGTCGACGATGTCGTAGGTGCAGTAGTCGCCAACATTGGGGATCTCCTCCAGACGGCAGGCCAGCTGCCAGACGTGGGGCCACAGCTTCTCTTCTTCGAGTCGGGCGAAGTCGGGATCGATGTAGGTGTCGTTGGGGATGAAGTCATCCCGAACCTCGTCCGGGGAAAAGCGCTTGCCGGGCGTAGCCATATGCGTCGCTCCTGGTTGTATTTGCACGCGGGGTTGTTGTTGCAAACGATCTTAGGGAGGCGATGGCGGGGTGGTCTTGATGCTGGGCGACAGGCTCTTGTCCGCAGCCGACCGTCTGGAAAGGAGGCCGGATCCTGCAAGCAGCGGGCATCCGGCCGCGAGATGGGAAACTCAGGCCTTGAGGTACTTAGGATTGCTCTCCAGCACCCGCTGTCTGGCCACCTGGCGCAGGTGGGCAAGTATGGCGCCGCGCTGCGTCTGTCCCGGCGCGGCGGCACCTGCACGTATGGCGCTAGCCAGCTCGCGGTTGGCCTCGACCAGCGCCGCATGCAGGGCCTGGGGATTACCGGCCTCGACCGGAGTCAGTTCGCACAGGCCGGCCAAGGCCTGCAGCTCGGCGCGCTCAGGCGCCTCGCCCTGCTCGAGCTGGCGCGCAGCGATCGACATCGCGTTGGCGATCATCAAGGCCTCATGCTTGCGGTCAGCCGGCAGTATGGCGAGGATGCGCTCGCGCATGACTTTCTGCGCCGCGGCAAGCAGCTCGGCACCACTGGGTTGGTCACGCATCAGTCGTTCTCCGTCATGTTGAGGATTTCCAGCTCCAGTTCCGGCGTGATGTGCGCAGTCAAGGCGAGCAGCAGCGACTCCTCCTCGCCGGAGATGTGCCGCTGAGCCTGCTGGATGGAGATGATCGCCCA
>RCUL01000977.1_pt1 | contig 11844 bp, 10 predicted proteins | sample 2167521 | NCBI WGS metagenome assembly RCUL01 (sample SAMN09932745, study PRJNA488358) | compost metagenome | feature: garden; material: soil; isolation source: compost soil in acetic acid-enriched culture | place: Germany: Experimental Botanical Garden Goettingen | collected 2016-01-27 | reverse complement strand
ACCGAGGAAGGCAACCGCTCGCTGAACCGCCAGCACGACGAGATCGAGATGGCCGCAACGGCGGTCAACGAGATGAGTGCGGCAGTCGACGAAGTGGCGCGCAACGCCGCCTCCACATCGCAAGCCTCGACCGCGTCCGAGGGTGCCGCGCAGGCCGGCCGCGAGCGGGTCGGGGAAACCGTCCAGGCCATCCGCGACATGAGCCAGGAGGTCGCCCGCACCACCCAACTGGTGCAGGAACTCGCCGAGCAGGCCCAGGGCATCACCACGGTGCTCGATGTGATCCGCGCCATCGCCGAGCAGACCAACCTGCTGGCCCTCAACGCGGCCATCGAGGCGGCCCGGGCCGGTGAACAGGGTCGCGGTTTCGCCGTGGTGGCGGACGAGGTGCGCGCCCTGGCCCACCGCACCCAGGAATCGACCCGGGAGATCGAACAGATGATCGCCAGCATCCAGACCGGCTCCGACGCGGCGGTCGGCGCCATGAGCCAGAGCGACCAGCATGCGCGGCAGATGCTCAAGGTCGCCGAGGGCGCAGGCCAGGCGCTGCACGAAATCGCCCGGCAGGCCAGCGAGATCAACGAACGCACCCTGGTGATCGCCAGCGCGGCTGAACAGCAGGCCCAGGTAGCCCGGGAAGTGGACCGCAACCTGGTGAACATCCGCGACATTTCAGTGCAGACCTCGGCCGGCGCCAACCAGACCTCCGCCGCCAGCCACGAACTGTCGCGCCTGGCCACCGATCTGAACGGGATGATCGCGCACTTCGTGGTGTGAGACCTGCCTGTGGAAGCGATTTCAGGGAGCGGAGGTGGGAATTTCCCCGGATTTCATCCGGGCTATCGACTGCACTTGCCCCGCCGTAGGGTGCGCCATGCGCACCGATCGCGGGACTCAACCCTTGCGCCTGGCCCAATCATTGGTGCGCACGGCGCACCCTACCTGGTCAACTCCGTCGCTCTATGACCACGCCAAGGACGTGGTTTCCCAAGTTCGAATAAATTAGCTCCGACAGATTGGAGTCCCCAAACGCAAGAAGGGCGCCATTTCGGCGCCCTTCTTTTTCATGGAGCTATCAAGCCGCTTCGCGGCCATTCGCTTCCTTGCCCCGCTGGCCGACTCGCGGCAGCAGCATCGGTACCTGGCGCCGGTAATCGGCGTACTCCGGATGTTCCCGCAGCAGGTCGCGCTCCTCCAGCTGGATGGCCGCCAGGATGTAGATGCTGGTCATCACGGCGAACAGCAGGTGCGTGGCGGTCATGGTCGGGGTGGCCCAGAAGCACAGGAACCAGCCCAGGTACAGCGGGTGACGCACCAGCTTGTAGGCCCCGGGAGTCTTGAACTCCAGCGCGGTGTAGGGCTTGCCCAGCAGGTTGAGCCAGACCTGGCGCAGGCCGAACAGGTCGAAGTGGTTGATCAGCAGGGTGGCGTAGAACACCAGGGCCCAGCCGAAACCGAAGGTGGCGCCCAGCACCAGCCGGCCCGAGCGGTTCTCGATGTTCCAGATCTCCCCGCCCAGGGGCTGCCAGTAGCTGTACAGCAGCACCAGCGCCAGGCTGGAGAAGAGCACATAGGTGCTGCGCTCGGCGGCAGGCGGTATCCAGCGGGTCCACCAGGCCTTGAAGGCCGGACGGGCCATCAGGCTGTGCTGGACGGCGAAGATGCCCAGCAGCAGCACGTCTATCCCGAGGGCGGTCCAGAACGGCAGGCGCGGATCGCCATCCAGGGTGCGCGGCGCGAACGGCAGGTTGGCGACGAACCCGATGGAATAGACGAAGGTGGCGAAGAAGATCAGGTAGCTGATCAGACCGTAGATGAAGATCGAAATGCGCTTGGAATAGTCGAACATGATGCGCTCCTGCCTGGGGTTCTGGTCGGCGGCATCGCTCCGCCCTGGACACCAGCTTGGCCCCGGCCTGTATCAGCCCGATGGCTGGCAGCGCTCAGTTTGTTTCGGCTTTGTATCCCCCCTTCGGAGTGCCCAGCCAGGCCTGCAGCAATTGGTACAGGCGCTGCTGGTTCAGCGGTTTGGTCAACAGCGCCTTGACCCCCTGCTGCTGCACTTCGCCTTCCAGCAGCGAATCGCTGAAGCCGGTGTAGAGCACGATCGGCAGGTCGGCGCGGGACGCCAGCAGGCGCCGCGCCAGTTGCAGGCCGGACAGGCGCGGCATGCTCTGGTCGAGAATGACGAAGTCCCAGGCGTAGGGATCGGCGCAGAGGAGCTGGCTGGCCTGTTCCGCGTCGCAGAAGATGCCCGTCGCAAGGCCCCAGCCTTCCAGCAGTTCGCCCATGTATTCGGCCACCGTGGCGTCGTCGTCCACCACCGCGACCCGGCCACAGAGGGCAGAACGCAACGGCTGGCGCTCGGCGTTCGCCCCGCGCTGTTCCAGCGGGCCCGGTACCGCCAGGCTGTGGACCGGCATCAGCACCCTGAAGGTGGCGCCGCGCCCCGGCGCGCTGTCCAGGTGGAGGTGGCCGCCATACTCGTGGACGATGCCATGCACCATGGACAGGCCCATGCCACTGCCCTGGCCACTGGCCTTGGTGGAAAAGAACGGCTCGAAGATCTGCAGCCGCAGCGCCGGGTCGATGCCCGGACCGCTGTCACTGACGGTGAGCGCGACGTAGTTGCCCTTGATCCGCTGCTGGCAGGAGGCGCAGACGCCCTCCAGTTCCTCCTGGCCCAGGCTGACGCGCAACTGGCCGACGCTGCCCATGGCATCCCTGGCGTTGATGCAGAGGTTCATCAGCACCTGCTCGAGCTGCACCGGGTCGGCCAGCACCCGCGGCAGGTCATGGTCCAGGCGTACTTCCAGCTCGACGGTGGCCGGCAAGGTCGACTCCACCAGGCGGATGAAGTCGCCGAGCAACTGGTCCAGCGCCACCACCTGGGGCTTGCCGCGGCTGCCACGGCTGAAGGTGAGCATCTGCTGGATCAGGTCGCGGGCCTTCTCGGCCGAGCGCTGCACCCGGGTCAGGTACTTGTTCAGGCGCTCGTCGCTGCCCTGCTCCGCCAGCTCCTGGGCCATCACGGTGTAACCCAGCATGCTGGTCAGGAGGTTGTTGAAATCGTGGGCGATGCCCCCGGTCAGGTGCCCGATGGCCTCCATCCGCTGGGCCTGGCGCAGCTGCTGCTCGAGGCGCGCGCGCTCGTCTTCGGCCTGGGTGCGCTCGGTAATGTCGCGCAGGTAGCAGATGAAGCGGGGCCCCTCATCACCCGGCACCTGGGTGAGTGCCAGTTCGGCGGTGAACTCGCGGCCGTCGGCCCGCTGGGCCACCACCTCCATGCGTTTGCCGAGGAAGGCGCCGTGACCGGTCATCAGGTAATGCTCCAGGGCGCGTTCGTAGGACTCGCGAAAGCGTGGCGGGATGATCAGCTTGAGCAGCGAATGGCCCAGCGCCTGTTCGCGGCTGAGGCCGAAGCACTGCTCCGCCGCCGGGTTGAAGGCCAGCACCCGGCCCGCCTCGTCCATGCTGATGAAGCAGTCCAGCGCCGTGTTGGTGATGGCCCGGTACTGCAGCTCGCTGGCGCGAAGGGCCTGCTCGGCCTCCTTGCGCTGGGTGATCTCGCGGGTGATGCCGAGGATGCGGTCGATGCCGCCGATGGCCACGCGCTTGAGCAGCACCTCATCCCAGTGCAGGCTGCCGTCGCGGTTGCGCCGGTGCCATTCGAAGCGCTGCATCTCGCCCGCCGCGGCGCGGGTCAGGTAGCCGGCCGCTTCCTTGCCGGTGTAGGGCGAGTAGCCGGCGCTGAAGGCGTCTATGTCCAGCTTGAGCATCTCCTCGTAGCTGTAGCCATAGGCGCGACAAGCCTTGGGATTGACGTCCACCAGGGCGCCGCTGTCGATGTCGTGGACGAAGATGGCGTCCTCGGAGGTATCGAAGATCGCCCGGTAACTGGCTTCGGCCTCCAGCCGCTCGATTTCCGCCGCCGCCCGCACCGAGAAGATGCGCAGCACCGACTCCACCTTGTCGCGGTCGCTCATCGGCCCGAGCCGCCCGGCCGCGATCAGTCCCAGGGGCCGCCCGTCGCTGGCGAAAAGCGGGAAGCCGGCGTAGCTGTCCACGCCGAACGCCCTCAGCACCTCGTCGTTGGGATAGGAGCACTGCAGGTCGCGGGGTACGAAATGGAAGCTGCGGCCGAAGACCTCGGCGCAGGGCGTGCCCTTGAGCTCGTAAGTGGAATTCTGCTGGAGCTTGCCGTCGTAGTAGAGCGCCAGGGTGGTCAGGCGCTGCGGCCCCTCGTCGCTGATGCGGCTGACGAAGGCGAAATCGGCGTTCAGCGAGCGCACCATGTACCGCGCGATCGCCTCGAACACCTCGTTGCCGGTAGCCGCGGACACCCCCAGGGCGACGAAGCGCAACACCTCCTCCAGGGTCTTGCGCGAGCTGATGTCGGTGGAAATGCCGCAGATGGCGCTGACCCGGCCATCGCTGTCGAAGAGCGGGAACTTGCTCGACAGATAGGTGCGGATGCCGCCCGCCATGGGCACCTGCTCCTCGAACTCCAGTTCATGGCCGAGCTGGGCCACGCGCAGGTCGTTGGCACGCAGCACATCGGCCATTTCCCTGGGGAAGAAGTCGTGGTCGGTGCGCCCCAGCACCTGATCGGCGCGCACCTTGAACAACCGCTCGAAGGCGCGGTTGACCAGGCGCAGGCGGCCGTCGAGGTCCTTCACGTAGATCACCGCGCTGCTGTTGTCGACTATCTGGCGCAGGCGGTGCTCTTCGATGCTGACGGCCTTGAGGCTGCGGGTCAGGGGCTGACTCACCGAGAGACCCTCCGGGGGGCTGGGCGGACAGCCTGAGTATAGAGACAGCCGGCCTGCGGCCGTGGGGGCTCGGCGGCGATTGAAACAATTGAAACAATAGGTCGCATCGGTCTAATGCCAGGACCGTAGGATGGGTGGAGCTTGCGATACCCATCGATCAGGGCTGATGGGTATCGCTTCGCTCGCGGAACGCCGCCCGCCCCACCCTACGAGCATGCCTGTCTAAGACGCGCCGCCCGGCACGAACATGTAGCCCACGCCGCGCACCGTGCGGATGATCTGCGGCTTGTCCGGGTCCTGTTCCAGCTTGCGCCGCAGGCGGGCGATGCGGATGTCGATGGAGCGGTCGAAGGGGTTCCAGTCGCGGTGCTGGGTGAGGTTCAGCAACTGATCGCGGGACAACGGCCTGTTGGGGCGCTGGGCGAAGGCCTGCAGAAGGTCGAACTCCATGGCGGTGAGGGGGATTTCCTCGCCCGCTGCGTCGAACAGCTGGCGGCTCTGCAGATCGAGGCGGCAGAGGCCGAGTTGCAGGCAGGCGCTGGCGGGTTCCGGTTCCGCCGGGACGGCGCTGGCCGGCGCGCGGCGGTAGCGCCGCAGCACGGTCTTGACCCGCGCCAGCAGCTCGCGCGGGTCGAATGGCTTGGCCAGGTAGTCGTCGGCACCCACTTCCAGGCCGACGATGCGGTCCAGCGGCGTGCCGGCGCCGGAGACCATGATCACCGGCAGGTCGTGATGTTCGCGGAGATAGCGCGCCAGGCTGAGGCCGTCCTCGCCGGGCAGGCCGACGTCCAGCAACACCAGGTCGGGCAGCGCCTCGGCGAGCCGCGCCCGCAACTGGACGCTGTCAGCCACGGCGTGGACCTGGTAACCCTGGCCGCCGAGGTAGTCCAGCAGCAGTTCGCGGATCGCCTCGTCGTCGTCCACGACCAGGATGCTGATCAGTTCGGCCATGGGCCTGTGCCTCTCGCCAGTTTCTGACCCAGCGAATATAGCGCGCCACGGCGGTGCGCGGGATCAGCGGACGTTGAAGCGTTGCTCGGCCAGCAGGCGGTCGCCCTGGAACACCATGAAATGCCACTCGCCCGGCACCACTTCGTAGTGTTCGGTGAACTCGAAGGCCATCACGTCCAGCGGCGCGCCGGGAGCCATCTGCTGCTCCACCACGAACTTGTCGTGGCGCTTGCCGTCCGGGGTGACGACGCCCGGGGTGAGGTAGAGCAGGGTCAGCGGGGTGTCCTTTTCCTGCTTGCCGGCCAGCGCATAGCGCATGCCGAACTTGGTGCCCAGCTTGGCCGGGATCTGGTCGGTGCCCTCGATGGTCTGGTTGCTGCGGGTCAGCACGCGCTCGCCCGGCTGGTAGTCCTTGTACTGGGATTCGAAGATGCCGTACTCCACCGGCCCGTCCACCCGCACATCGGCCAGGGCCGCGCCGGAAGCCAGGCCCAGGGCCACGAGTGCTGTCATTCGAAAGGGAATCATGTCGCGCTCCTTGTTTGCGGTGGCGCGAGGTTATGACGCAGCCATGACAACCTCGTGACAGGCTCGCTTGCGCTCTCCGGCCCGCACGGACGCACTCAGATAAGACTCAAGGCGCCGCCGACGATGACCAACTGGGCCGTCAGGGCGAAGGCCAGGATCAGCGGCTTGAGACCGGCCTTGCGCAGGTCGGCGAGACGGGTACTGAAGCCGAGCGCGCCCATGGCGGCAGCCAGCAGCAAGTCGTCCAGGCCGACCATCGCCTGGTGCACGCCTTGCGGCAGGGGCAGCCAGGAATTGCACAGCATGCAGACCACGAAGCCGATGACGAAGAGCGGAACCCGGACCGGGGCCACAGCGCTGCCAGGTTCGGAACCTCGCGCCAGCCAGAAGCCCAGGCCCAGCAGGAAAGGCGCCAGCAGCAGGACACGGATGAGCTTGGCCACTATCGCCGCCTCGGCAGCCTGCGGGTCCATGGCCTGGCCGGCGGCGACCACCTGGGCGACCTCGTGCAGTGTCGCGCCGGCGAATACGCCGAAACCGTGGCTGTCGCCGAAGAGCGTCGGCATGAGCGTGAACAACCAGGGGTAGAGCAGCATGCCCAGGGTACCGAAGAGCACCACGCAGGCGATGGCGATGGCGACCTGGTCATTGCGCCCTTTCACCATCCCGGCGCTGGCCAGGACCGCCGCCGCACCGCAGATGGCATGACCGGCACCGATCAGGATGGCGGTCTCGCGCTCCAGGCGCAGGACCCGCGTGCCCAGCCAGATCGCCAGGCTGATGGTGGAAAGGATCAGCACGGCGTCGATGACGAAGGCCTGCACGCCCAGCGCCTGCACCTGCTGGACCGTCAGGCGCAGGCCGTAGAGCGCCACACCGAAACGCAGCACCGGCTGCTTGCAGAACTGCAGGCCGGCGCCGAGCAGCTCGTGGATGCGCTCGGGCGCCAGGTTGCCTGCCAGCAGCCCCAGCAGCATGGCCAGCGTCAGCGCGCCGAGGCCCGTGCCCTGCAAGGTCGAAGAGGTCGACAGCCAGAGCGCCAGGCCGGCCAGCAGGAAACTGGTTCCCACCCCGGCGAAGAGGAAGAAAGGCGAACGTTCGGAGCGACTCAGGACTAGCATGGCGATACCTCGCTTGTGGTAGCGCAAGCTTGCCCCGCCATATAACCTGAACGAAGCGACCTATTCTTATTGGTCATATCAGGAATGCTGATATGCAGTGCCGCATCACCCTCCGCCAGCTCGCCACCTTCATCGCCATCGCCGACCTGGGCAGCGTCACCCGCGCCAGCAAGGAGCTCAGCCTCACCCAGTCGGCAGCGAGCATGTCGCTGCAGGACCTGGAACATCAGCTCGGTACGCGCCTGTTCGATCGCAACGGCAAGCGCCTGGTCCTGAACGAGCATGGCCGTCGCCTCTATCCCCATGCCCAGGCCACCCTGGAAGGCGCCCAGGAGGTGGAGTCGCTGTTCCAGCAGCAGCTCACCTGCCACCTGCGCATCGGCGCCAGCACCACCATCGGCGGCTACCTGCTGCCGGACAAGCTGGCGGCCTTCCTTGAAGCGGAACCGGACAGCCGTCTCGAACTGAAGGTGGAGAACACCGAACGCATCGTCGAGTCGCTGTGCAACTTCACGGTCGACGTGGCCTTCGTGGAAGGGCCGGTGCAGCATCCGGACATCGATGTGCGGGCCTGGCTGGAAGACGAGCTGGTGCTGATCGCCGCACCGAGCGATCCGCTGGCCCGGCAGCCCAAGCCCACCGCCGAGGAGCTGGCGCAGGCCCGCTGGATCATGCGCGAGCCGGGCTCCGGCACCCGCAACATGCTGGAGCACCTGATCGGCCCCTGGCTGGGCAGCCCGCGCCAGTTGCTGGAGGTCTCCGATGGCGAGGCGATCAAGCGTTGCGTGATCGCCGGTGCGGGCATCGCCTGCGTGTCGCGGATCATGGTGCGCAGCGAACTCGCCCTCGGCCAGCTATGCACCCTGCCCTGCCCCAGCGGCCCGCTGAAGCGTGTGTTCTATCGTGCCATCCACCAGGACAAGCAGCCGACCCGCGGGCTGAAGCGCTTCCTGGATTTTCTGTAGCGAATTCATTCACGAAATCGCATGACACCGCGCCCCCGGAGCCCTGCCGATCACCCGCTTCCAGCGCGGGACACGGCCTCCGATTCCTATTGTTGAAGCGGCTTGTGCCTGCGCGGCAGCACGGCGAGGAAGTTGTCCCGCGCCACCTTGCGCGCCACCGCTGCCGGCAGGGCGTCGAGGAAGGGGTCGTAGGCGCTCAGATAGTCGCCCAGGCCATCGAAGCGCCCCACCACATCGGAACCCAGCATGAAGCGCTCGGGATGGCGCTCCACCAACGCCAGCCACTGGCGCTCGGGCTTGCCGTCCTTGTCCAGCAGATAGGGCCGCAGCACGCTCCAGGACAGGTCGATGTAGAGGTTCGGGTAAGCCTCCAGCAGGCGCCCCAGGGTCGGCAGGAGAAAATCCAGTTTCTTCTGGTGGCGGTGGATTTCCATGCTGGTGCCCGCGTGGGCCCAGATGAAGCGCACATGGGGATGGTTGCGCAGCGGCTCCTCCACCTCCTGCAGATAGAGCGGATTGCGTTCGCGCTGGGAGGTGATGTTGGAGTGCAGCAGCACCGGCAGGTCATATTCGGCCGCCAGGTGGTAGATGCGGCTCATGGCTTCGTTGTTGGCCCGTGGCGTGTCGCCGTCGATCAGCGCGGTCAGGTCGTCGTGGCGGGTGAACACCTCGCCTATGCCCTGCCAGAGCCCCGGGTCCAGCTGCAGCATGCGGCGGATATGGGCGTCGGAGTTCTTGTCGTTGGGGTTGAAGCCGCTGAGAAAGGGGTGGAAACGCCCACGCTGCTCGTCCGGCAGTTGCCGCACCGCGGCGGCCACCAGCACATCGGTGGCGCTGTACCAGTAGGCGCCGGCGTCGTCGCCGGCGTAGTAGCGTGGCCGCTTGGGCTCGTCCTCGTGCCACTTCTTGGCCACCGGAATGCCGGAGATCATCACATGGTCGATGCGCCCCTTGTCCATGGCCGCCAGCAGGGAGTCCATGCCGTCGCTTTCCTGGAAGAAGTCCACGTAGTGCAGGTGGGCGTCGCTGTAGCGGTAATCCCGCGCTTCGCCGGATAGGGTCACCGCCAGCAGCAGCGTGGCGAGGCTGGTCCTCAGTCGGTACAAGGCTGGTCCTCCCAAGTGTGCTAGCGACTATAGACCGGCATCCACCCGGCAGCGTTCACCGCTGCCCGGCCGCCGCCCTTTGCGCTAGCCTTGCTGGGTCCCGATCCGTTCACCGGCCAGGAGGCCTGTCATGACCATCCGTCTCACCCGTGATTCCGCCAACGGCACCCGCCAGCGCATCGAAGTGCCAGGCAAGGCGCCGCTGTTCACCGATCTGCCGACCGACCTGGGCGGCGCCGGCGCGGACCCTGAGCCCCATGATTATTTCGATGCCGCGCTGGGCAGCTGCAAGGCCCTGACCGTGACCTATTACGCCCAGAAGAACGGCATCCCCCTGACTGGCGTAGACGTCGAGGTGACCCGCGACGACAGCGAGGAGCGCAAGGGGCACTACCGCCTGGACGTGAAGCTGACCCTGCGTGGCGCCCTGACCGACGAGCAGCGCGCGACCCTGCTGCGCATCGCCGACAAATGCCCGCTGCACAAGCTGATGACCCAGGTGGAGGTGAGCATCGAAACACGCCTGGCAGAAGGCAGCTTCAGCCAGTAACCCGCGCAGGAAGTCCGAACATGAACATCCTCACCATCCGCCCGCGCGCCGAAGAGGTCGCCGGGCAACCCATCCTCCGCCCCCTGCCCTCGGCCCAGTGCCGCAGCGTCGGGCCTTTCGTGTTCTTCGACCACATGCTGGAAGCGGACTACCCGCCGGGCAGCGGCATGGACGTGCGCCAGCATCCGCATATCGGCCTCTCCACCCTCACCTACCTGTTCGAGGGCGAGTTGCAGCACAAGGACAGCCTGGGCTCGGACCAGCGGGTGAAGCCGGGGGACGTCAGCTGGATGACCGCGGGCCGCGGTGTCGCCCATGTCGAACGCACACCGGCGGACCTGCTGGCCAGCGGCTCCCGCGCCCACGGCCTGCAGGTCTGGCTGGCCTTGCCGAAGGAATCCGAGGACTGCGAGCCCAGCTACAGCCATTACCCGGCCGCCAGCCTGCCGCAGCAGGAGTCCCTCGGCGTGCGCATCCGCCTGATCGCCGGCAGCGGCTTCTGCCTTGAGTCGCCGGTGCCGGTGCTCTCCCCTACCCTCTACGCCGACCTGCAGCTGGAGACCGGCGCCACCCTGACCATCCCCGGCGAGCACCCGCAACGGGCGCTTTACCTGATCGACGGCGAGGCCCTGCTGGACGACCAGCCGCTGGAGCCGCGCAGCCTGGTGGTGCTGCCGGAAGGCATCGAATACCTCCTCTCGGCCTGCAGCGGCTGCCAGTTGGTGATGATTGGCGGCGCGCCCCTGGACGGCCCGCGGCGGATGAACTGGAACTTCGTTTCCAGCAGCCCGGAGCTGATCGAACAGGCGCGCAGCCGCTGGGCCGCCGGCGACTGGCCGGTGGTGCCGGGGGAGACCAGCCGCATCGAACTGCCACGCTGACTCCGTGGCCCGGACTTCATCCGGGCCACGGGTCACTTCGCGGTGCCGAAGACTTCGTCGAACAGGCCGTTCATGGCCTGGTAGGCCCGTGCGGCGACCTTGGGATGGTATTCATTGCGCCCCGGCACATTGGCGGCACGCTCGGTGAAGGAATGCACCGCGCCGCCGTAGCTGACCAGCTGCCAGTCGACTTCGGCGGCGGTCATCTCGGCGCTGAAGGCATCCACCTGGGCCTTGGGCACCGCCGGATCGTCGGCTCCGTGCAACACCAGGATCGGCGCGCGGATATTGCGGGCATCCGCCGGATTGGGGGTGTCCAGGTTGCCGTGGAAGGACACGAAACCTTTCAGCGGCGCCCCGGAGCGCGCCAGTTCGAGGACGCTGCCGCCGCCGAAGCAGAAGCCGATGGCGCCCAGGCTGGCCAGGTCCAGCGGCACCTTCTGACCCTGCGCCTTGAGCGTCTCCAACCCGGCCTGGGCGCGCTTGCGCATCAGCGGCCGGTCGGCACGCACGGCAGTCGCCGCGGCCTTGGCCTCTTCCGGATTGGCCGGGCGGATTTCCTTGCCGTACATGTCGGCGATGAAGATCACATAGCGCTGACCGGCAATCTCCTTCGCCTGCTCGGCGGCGGCCGGCGTGACACCGAGCCAGTTCGGCACCATCAGCAGGCCGGGTCGCGGGTCCTTCACCGAATCGTCATAGACCAGCGTGCCTTCGAAGGGCTTGCCGTCGATCTCGTAGGGCACGGCCTGGGTGACCATCGCCGCCCAGGTGGGGCCGGCGAAGGCGAATAGCAGCGAAGGCAGCAGCAAACCGTTCATGAGTGCTCTCCTGTGCCAGAGGTGGATGACTGAGATTAGACCCTGCGGCGAAGCGGACTTCCCAAACTCTTTGCAGCGGGTTTCACGGCGGTTGGGGTACAGCCCCCTGTGGGCGAATTCCTGTGCGATGTGCAGTCGGTAGCCCGGAT
>RCUL01000976.1_pt1 | contig 11845 bp, 20 predicted proteins | sample 2167521 | NCBI WGS metagenome assembly RCUL01 (sample SAMN09932745, study PRJNA488358) | compost metagenome | feature: garden; material: soil; isolation source: compost soil in acetic acid-enriched culture | place: Germany: Experimental Botanical Garden Goettingen | collected 2016-01-27 | reverse complement strand
TGCTCATCCTCACCCGCCGCGTAGGCGAAACCATCAACGTCGGCGACGACATCACTGTCACCGTCCTGGGCGTCAAGGGCAACCAGGTGCGCATCGGTGTAACGGCGCCGAAGGAAGTCGCGGTTCACCGCGAGGAGATCTACCAGCGCATCCAGGCCGGCGAGCCGGAGCCGCTGAAGGAGACCGCTCATGGCATCCAGTAGCGATATCCCGCGCAAGAGATGGCCTGATGCCGAGTTCCGGTTCTTTATCTACGACCCGGAGGGCGATGGCTTCATGTACTTCCGTAGCGCCGAAGACCGGGACAAGGCGTCCGATGACGTCATTCAGCAGTACTGCGACGACGGCTGGGATGAGTCGGTCGAGCAGGTGGTGGCCGGCGAAATCAGCCATACCTGCCAGCAGACCGACCTGAGGCAGCGCCCAAGCGATGAAGAACTGGACGATGAGGGGTGCGACGGCGAAGGCACCTACTGGGGAGACTTCAGCTGTATTTGCAACTACGAGCTGCTGCCGCTGGCCGGCGAGGCTGGTGGAGCATGACCCACATCACCGTCGTCATCGAGGACCACGCCGAGGGCATCCACCTGGGCGACGAGATGGCCGGCGGCCGGGTAGTCGCTGCGATGCGGGGCGACCACAGCGAGCTACTGGAGGCGCTGGAGGACTCCACCCAGTACCTGCAACACCATCTGCCTGCCGAGATGGTCGCGCCCCACCTGGCAGCCATCGCCAAGGCACGCACCTGATCCCCTGTTCCCGCCCTGAGGGCCAGCCGAGCAGCCGGCTACACAGGGCGGTGCGCTCAACCCGATGCGCAGCAGTCGAGCGCATCAGCATCTTCCGGAACCCTCGAAGGTGCTGATGACAGAAAAATCGGGCAGCCGGGCCTTCACGGGGCCTTACACGCGACTCATCCGGCGCGGGCAATAGCGGATGCCGATCACCCGAGAGGGCCGGATCGGAGAGTGATCTGAATCGGAACCCGGCAGCGCGGAAAGCGAGCGGAAGGCAGGAGCCGGGGCAAGCCGCGCGACAGGAGTCGCCCACGGCGCTACTGGTCGGCCGGCAGGTGTCAGCAGATCACTCCCCGATGCGGCTCTCGCATCACCCGCGCCATCTGCCGGCGCGGCACTCACCTACCAAGGCGATGTGCAATCTGGAAACCCGCGTCGGCGGGGTGGCAGGTCCGACGCCCGCAAGCCAGCGCCGAGAGGCGCCGCCCAAGGTGACACCGACAAATCGGCGAGCCGGTGAAAGGCCGGCACCCCCTCCCCAACCACTGCCTGCATGGGCAGGCGCTCAGCCTCTACCGCCCCGGGAGGCCGTGGGGCGTCAGAGCGCCTGACCCATGCAGACAAGGAGTTCAGCCATGCACGAGTCACGGATCGCCGGCCTGGCCGGAAAGATCATGAGTACCGCCGTCGAGGCATCAGTCGCAGGCCGCTTCGAGGCCAGCGCCCAGTTCCGCGCGGCAGGCCGAGTGATCGAGGTGACAGGGTACCGGCTCCACGCCGGCGCCCGCACCAAGGACGAGCCGTCGCGCATGGCTGTCCAGCTCGACACCCCCTACGCCGAACACATCCTCGAGCAGATGCTCGCCCTCGTGGAGTCCATGCGATGAAGCCACAAGCCACCCGCATTCACCCTGAGCAGCAGGCCCCAGCCACCTCCCGCAGCGAGCTGATCGGCTGCCTGATGATCGCAGCCACCTTCGCCGCCAGCCTGGCCCTATTCCACCGCATCACCTGGGCGATCTTCTCGTGACCCGCCGCCAGCTGCGCCTGCAGCGCGCCGCCCGCCGTCGGCTGCTCGGCGCCATCGCCACCACCACCGCCTGTTGTGCATGGATCTTCGCCAGCGGCATGGCCAGCGCTATCACCAACTGAACATCCACGGAGGGCCGCATGGCTCGAGGCGTCAACAAAGTCATCCTGGTAGGCAACGTCGGGGGCGACCCCGAAACCCGTTACCTGCCCAACGGCAACGCGGTGACCAACATCACCCTGGCCACCAGCGACAGCTGGAAGGACAAGCAGACCGGCCAGCTGCAGGAGCGCACCGAGTGGCACCGCGTGGTGTTCTTCGGCAAGGTCGCCGAGATCGCCGGCGAGTACCTGCGCAAGGGCTCCCAGGTGTACGTCGAAGGACGCCTGCAGACCCGCAAATGGCAGGGTCAGGACGGCCAGGACCGCTACACCACCGAGATCGTGGTCGACATCGGCGGGCAGATGCAGCTGCTCGGCACCAAGGGCAGCGGCCAGGCACCGAGGCACGAGCAGCAGGCCGCCGCCCATGGCCGCTCGGACGCCGCCAGGGACTACCAGGCCGCCAGCGGCGGAAGCGCCGGACGCCAGCCGCCCAGCCAACAGGCCGCGCCGCCGGATGACTTCGACGATGACATCCCATTCGCTCCCGCCCACTACCTGGCGGGCGCCTGATGCGCCGAACACTGACCCGCCGCACCGCCGCCCGCCGGCGGGTGGCCTTCCACGACCTCTACCAGACTCCCGGCAAGGAGCCGCCCCATGTACCTGACCGCAGAGATCCAGGCGCGCGACCATCTGCGCGCTGAGCTGGATGCCAAGCGCTCCGCATTCCTCCGCCAGGGAGGAGTCGAGCACCGCCTGCCCGGCCCAGGCGAGCCACGCACAACCGACGCCAACCACCTCGGCGCTCCGAAGCACCTTCCAACCGGCGAGCAGACCCAGCACATCCACCGCCGCAAAGCGCTGGACAAGGCCAACTGGCAGGTCCGCCAGGCCATGATCGACGCCAACGGTGACCGGCTGCGCGAGGAGGCAAGCAAGGGCGCCGGCGTGGCCGCCATCGCGCTGGCACTGAAGCTCACCCGTGCGGACGTACGGACCATCGCCGCCGCCCTGGGCGTCACCCTCTCCAGCAGCAAGCGCAAGCAGGCCGAACAACCGACCCTCGCGCAGCTGGCCGACCAGGTCGAAACCAAGCCCGCGCTGTCAGCCATCGAGCTGCTCGCAGGACGGGTACTGGCCATGGCCGCCATCGGCAAGAGCAGCCGCGAGGCACGGGAAGCTACCGGCCTGAAGCCGGCCAAGTTCAAGGCGCTGTGCTCGAGCTACGGCATCACCTTCGACGAGGCCAGCGCCGGCTGGACAGCCACCACCCACGGCGGGTGCCGGCGATGAAGTACCACCAAGCCTACCGAGAGGGCGCCAAGGCCTGGCGCAATGAGCCCTGCCCCTACCCCGAATGGAAGCTCGGCCAGCGCTGTGCATGGTTGGCCGGGTACCACGAAGCGAGGAAGCGCCGATGACCGCCAAGACCCAATCCGAACGGTCGGCCAAAACGGCAGCCAAGCGTGATGCCGCCGGCGAGGTCGAGCTGCGCCACCGGGTGCGCCCAGGCGTCAAGGCCGCACTGGCCGAGCTGATGGCCTGGCACGGCATCGAGGAGCAGGCCGAGGCGATCCAGCTGCTCGCTCTCAACGCGGAAAGCGTGCAACTGCTGCCAGCGGCAACTGAAACGGAGCCGCTACCTCTCAGACACCGTGCGCGACCAGGCCTGATCGCCAAGCTCGATGAGCTGGCCGGCGGCGCACCAATCGGCCTGGTCGTCGAATCGCTGATCGTCGCAGCCCACGCCGCCGGAACAGACGGCTCAGCGCCGATGCTCGCCGTTCCGCGCCACGATTCCACGCCATCCGAAAACGTGGCGCGCAGGCTGTACCGAGCAGGCGCAACCGAGGCCGCGCGGCTCGACCGCTCAGACGCCTGACCACCACATTGCCCGCCAGCTGCAGGCTAAGCCTGCGGCGTGGACCTGTATTTCCCGGAGGGAACCATGAGCGCTTCGCACCAGATCCTGGTGGGCGACTGCTTGGATCTGCTGCGGCAGATTCCTGATCAGACAGCCCACTGCTGCATCACCAGCCCACCCTACTACGGCCTTCGCGACTACGGAGTCGACGGGCAGATCGGCCTTGAGGAGTCGCCAGCTGGCTTCATCGCCCGCTTGGTCGAGGTGTTCCGCGAGGTACGCCGCGTGCTCAGGAGCGACGGAACTTGCTGGGTCAACATGGGCGACAGCTACCGACCTGACAAACAGCTGATGGGCATTCCATGGCGGCTCGCCTTAGCCCTGCAGGATGACGGCTGGCATCTGCGCCAGGACATCATCTGGAACAAGCCGAACCCCATGCCGGAAAGCGTGCGCGACCGCTGCACGAAGGCCCACGAGTACCTGTTCCTGCTGAGCAAGTCGCCGCGCTACTACTTCGACCAGGGAGCAATCAGGGAGCCGGCGGGGCGGTCTGGGAAAGGTAACGCAAACGGTTTTCGGGGAGGAGCCTATGTCAATAGCTCCACATTCGATAACGCCACTGGCGGGAAAAGAACCAGCGTTGGGAACTTCGCCACACCTGCAGGATGGGACACCAGCATCGGAGAAGGTGGGCACGGCAGCTTTCACCGTGATGGCGCGGCCCGGGGCAGTCGGCGGAACAGCTTTGCCCGCGAGAGCAAGTACACCGCAGGCGCGCATGGCCAGAAGGCCCAGCACCGCCCTGGACGCGATGACATCGACTACAGCCAGACCAGGAACAAGCGCAGCGTCTGGACAGTAGCAACTCGCGGCTTCTCCGGTGCCCACTTCGCCACGTTCCCACCAGATCTGATCCGTCCATGCATCCTCGCCGGCACTCCGCGCGGCGGCCTCGTGCTCGATCCGTTCGGTGGCGCAGGCACCGCCGGGCTGGTCGCTATGCAGGAAGGCCGCCGCTCACTCCTACTCGAGCTCAACCCCGAATACGCAGAGCTAGCCAGACACCGCCTGGCGGACGCCTGGCTGGATGGCGCCGCACAAATGGACATGCTGCTGGACCAGAAGGAAATCGCATGAATACCCAGAAGGAACTGCCCCTATGAACGCCCTCCTCCAGCGCGCTCTGGTTGGCGCCGCCTGCGCCCTATCTGCCGTAACGGCCGTGACGGTCGGCGCAACGATACACGGCCTGATCATCACTCCCTGGAAGGCGATCCTGTTCGCCGGGGCATTCGTGGTCGTGGACTTGGTCAAATACGCGCTCTGGCCCGCATCACGCGAGCTCCATGCCGCCAACAGGCGCTGGGAAGGCTTGATGCTGATCTTGCTCGCCATCGCGCTGGCCGGCATCAGCGCCTGGGCGACCTCCGACATGCTGACCAACTCCCTCATGGCGCGCGGCGCGCAGCACCAGGCGCACCTGCAGCGGATTGCCGGCATTGAGGAGTCCCGCGAAGCCGCCCGACAGGAGCTCGCCCGGCTGGACGCCGAGGCCGCAGCAGTGGCCGGCGAAGTCGCTGCGCTGAACGCCAAGGGCTTCGCCACTCCGGCACTCAACCTGGCCAAGGCCAGCGATGCGCGGATCGACGCCCTGCGCATCGAGGCCCGCGAGCGCCTCGACAGATCTGCCCGAGAGCTGGCCGATCTGCGCGCCACGCCGGTAGCCGATGGCATGCCCACATGGCTGGCCGGCCTACTCGGCTACGGCCTGGCTCTCGCGCTCGAGATCATCCCCGCTGCGCTGCTGACTATTGCTCGCGGCAGCCAGGCGGCGCAGGTGCACGCCCCGGGAAAGCCTGCCCCGGCCCAGCGCCGGGACCGCAGAGCAATCCGCATCATCAGCCGGGCCAGCGCCGCCCGAACCGTCGCCGCATAAGCCAAGGAACGACACGCATGACCTCCCTGAAATCAGCTCCGATGAACTTCCGCACCCAGTACACCCTGCCGCTGCTTGAGCAGGATGAAGAGATCAACGTCGACTTGTTCGCCGGCGGTGGTGGCGCATCGACCGGCCTGGAAATGGGCCTCGGCCGCCCGGTGCACATCGCCGTCAACCACAACCCGGCAGCAATCAGCATGCATGAGGCGAACCACCCGGGCACACTGCACCTGCAGACCGACGTCTGGGAGGTTGACCCGGTCCAGGTGCTGGCCGGCCGCCGCGTCGGATGGTTCCACGCCTCGCCTGATTGCACCCACCACAGCCAGGCCGGCGGCGGCCAGCCACGCAAGAAGGAGATCCGCGACCTGTCGTGGGTGGTGATCAAGTGGGCCGGCAAGACCAAGCCGAGAGTCATCAGCCTGGAGAACGTGAAGCAGATCCAGCAGTGGGGTCCGCTGATCGCCAAGCGCTGCCGGGATACCGGTCGCGTACTGAAGCTGGACGGCAGCGTGGCTGCGCCGGGCGAGCGCGTGCCTCGTGACCAGCAATTCCTGGTACCGGATCCGAAGCGGAAGGGCCTCACCTGGCGGCACTTCCTCACCCAGCTGCAGGGGCTTGGCTACACCGTCGAGTATCAGGTGCGCAGAGCCTGCGACTACGGCGCACCGACCATCAGGGAACGCCTGTACCTGGTCGCTCTCCGGGATGGGCAGGACATTGTCTGGCCGGAACCGACCCATGCCAGGAAGCCTGCCCGTGGCCTGCAAGCCTACCGCACCTCTGCCGAGTGCATCGACTGGAGCATTCACGGCAAGAGCATCTGGGGTCGCAGCAAACCACTGGCAGAAGCGACCCTGCGCCGGATCGCCATGGGCATACAGCGTGAGGTGATCGGGCGGAAACACCCCTTCATTGCGCCGATCAGCATCCCACCGAGATCGGTCACCGCGGCATTCCTTGCCCAGGCCAATGGCGGATTCAACCAGCGCCACTCCCGCCCGCTTGATGAGCCAATGAGCACCATCACCAACAAGGGCAGCCAGCAGCAGCTGGTGACGGCCAGCATGATCACCCTGCGCCGCAACAGCAAAAGCCGCGGCATGGATGAGCCACTTCCGACCATTACCGCCGGCGCCGAGCACCACGCCCTGGTCACCGCACACCTGCAGGGCGGCGAGCTGTCACCGGATGTAGAGGCCGGGGCGCTGCGCTGTGCCGCCTTCCTCATCAACTACTACGGCAACGGCGACGCCCGGCAGATTGATCAGCCGCTTGACACAATCACCACCCGCGACCGTCTGGCCCTGGTCACCGTCTGGATCGGCGGCGACCCGCACCTGATCGTCGACATCTGCCTGCGCATGCTGCAGCCGCATGAGCTGTACCTGGCCCAGGGATTCCCGCCGAACTACATCATCACCCACGGGCACGACGGGAGGCGGTTCACCAAGAGCGAGCAGGTGCACATGTGCGGCAACAGCGTCAGCCCGCCGCCGATGGCTGCGATCGCGCGAGCGAATGATCCGTGGAGGGAGCAGCAGGCGATAGCAGCATGACCAGCGCCACGCCACCTATTCAGGTCGCACAGGGACCACAAAAGTCAGTTGATGATCGAGTTTGTCGCGCAATGCAGGTGGCGACTCAATAGCGAATGAAATGCGCCACGAATCGTGCTCGAAAACTGAATCGAGCCGATAGCCACCTACCTCATTCTCGGTAACGCCGAGCTGCTCAGCGAGCTCTTTGTTCGTTGGAATCTCCATGGATCTCTTTCCTCCTGATTAGGGCTATACACCGCCCGGACACTACCTAACATCCACATTTCACGCCACCCCGGCGAGGTATCCCCATGCCCACAGAAAACCATCCCGCTTCGGATGAGATCCTGCTCGTCCGCCAGGTCAGCCGCGACACCGACCGCTCCTACATCGTCCGCTGCCCTCACTGCAGCCAAGTGATCGGCATCGAGGGCGACGACCTCGGCGAGATCCGCGGCGAGCAGTACCAGCACAAGCGCTGCGGTGGCTGGCTAGAGGTCGCCAACAACGCCAAGTTCGTGCGCGAACTGCCAGAGGCAAGGCAATGAAGGAGCGCCCCATCCTGTTCAGTGGCCCGATGGTCCGCGCGATCCTCGAGGGGCGAAAGACGGTCACTCGCCGCACGGTGAAGGGAAACCAGATCCCGGAGGAGAACGCCAGCGAGTCCGATCCGGTACTGCGCTGGACAGCAGTTGCTCAGAACGACTCGCGGTATGGATTCATCGTCAACGGATCGACAGCGACGGAATGCGCGCAAGAGCTGGCGAAGTTCGGCCGCTGCCCCTATGGACAGCCAGGTGATCGGCTGTGGGTACGGGAGGCGTTTCTGCCTGACCCAGATGCGGACCACCGGTCGTGGGCCAACTGGACCGAAACCTATGTGTCATGGAGCGGGTGCGGCTCTCGGATCGATGGCGTGCCACCTGCGCTTCGCAAGCCCGAGCATTGCATCTATCGCGAAGGCTGGAGCGGCGGCGAGCTGGCTTGGCGCCCCAGCATTCACATGCCCCGCTGGGCCTCCCGCATCCTGCTGGAGATCACCGCCGTGCGCATCGAGCGGCTGACCGACATCAGCTACGAACAGGCGCGCGCCGAAGGCTACCCGGCCGACCGTGAAGCGGAGACTGGTGGAAGCGATCTGGACGCCTGGTTGTGGTTCAGATCGCTCTGGAAGGAAATCAACGGCCCCACCAGCTTCGACGCCAACCCTTGGGTATGGGTCGTCGAGTTCAAGATGGTGACGCCTTAACCCTTCCCGCTCTTGCCTGACGAAGGCGCATTCCCTCTGCCGCCTCCGGACACGTTGCCAGTCGTGCTTGGCCAGTTACCTCCTGGCCCAGGATGACTGGACGGCCCGCGTCCACCGCCACCACTGCCGCCCTTTCCACCGCCGGAATGACCGGCACTACCGCCGCCTTTTGCCATCGCTCTGCCCTCCACCTGCAACTGCCTGATGGTCAGTTCAGCGTAGACGTCATCGCATCTCGGCAGATACCGGCCATCGCCAAGGAATCGAATGATCCGCCCACCTACTGCCGCACCAGCGGCGAACGAATCGGCAGCTGCAAGTGCCTGCACTGTCAGCCCCCTGCACCAGGACAAGACCAAGGAGCCCCGTCATGGGTGAGCAACTGAAGCCGTGCCTGCAGCCGCAGGCACACCCAGCTCGCTGCGGCTGCGAGCAACGCGCTGTTCTCGCCGGTCAGGCCGCCCCCGCGGCCGTTCCGGTCAACTGTCGGCAGCGGCTGGCAGCAGAAGGCAAGGCATTTCCTAGGTCGTCGTGCGCCGCTTGCGGTCAGTTCGCACCAAAGTGGCGAGAGTGCGATGAGATGCTCGCCGCTCCTGCCGCGCCTGAAGCTGATCGCCCAACCGACTCCATGCTCGACTCCATGCGTAAGCGTGGCCTGAGCATCGACGGCGACAACGCCTACAAGCGCGATCTGATCGACTGCATCATCGGCACGCTGATGCTCGGAAAGCAGGGCAGCAATCCGCCGCCAGCCGGCCACTGGGCACAGCAGTTATGGGAGATTGGTCGCGCAGAAGCAGAGGCACAAGAGAGCCTGTGCTCCCCTACCGTGCCGGCACCGGCAGCGCAGGAGGCGATCACCGAACACGCAGCGCACCAGATGGGAGCGACGGGAGCAGAGCCTACCGAATCCGAGCGACTGCTTTTCGAGGCTTGGATGCGCGGCCACTGCTGGGCAGTCGTCGGCGAGTGGGACGGGCGAACCTACATGGCGGGCGGAGAGCGTGGCGGCCTGATAGATCCCGCTGCGATGCTGACTCGCCAGCTTTGGGCGGCATGGCGGGACCGGGCTGCGCTGGCTGGCGACTCCGCCCCGTCCTCCGCCGAGCAGCCGGACACCGTGAAGGTGCCGAGGGAGCTGCTGACCAGGCACCTGGACGATATCGGCGAGTACGCATGGGACACCTATGACGAGATGCGCGCCATGCTGGGCAAGGAGGGCGAGTGATGGACGCAAACCTTAGAGCCTGGCGCGATGAGCAAAAGCACCTGCCGGAGTTCATGCGCGACTTCCACAACTGCAAGCGTCTGTTCAGGGGAATATCTGAGTACATCGTCTGCGAAGACGATCACCCGGCCAAGGAAGTCAACTTGCGGCAGGCGCACTGCTACACGATTGACGTGTTTCTCTGGTTCATGGCACAGCACGGATACACCCTGCAGCGTAGCCGTGCGAAACAGGACTTTGATTCGCTGGATGATCTGCTTGAGGAGCTGGACGTACAGCGCCGGAAAGCGATGGCCGCACTGCTGCCAAGGGGTGGGGCATGAACATCACCGACAAACAGCTCCACCTGCTGCATCACACGCTCGGCGTCCGGCCGGACCAGCGCGAGCCGTTCCGCAATCACTTCCTCGCCGGGCCTGGCCACGACGACATGCCGGACCTCGAGGAACTGGAGCGCGCTGGGCTGATGAGGCGCGGCCGCACTCCGGCATTCTGCGATCCGAGCGACGTGGTTTTCCACGTCACCGATGCCGGCCGCGACCATGCGCTGCGCCTGCTGCCGCCAGCGCCGAAGAAGACGCGCTACGACGAGTACCTGGACGCCGACACCGGCCTCGACTTCCACGAGTTCCTTGGGATCAACAAGCCGGAGTTCGAGAGCCGTGGTGGCTGGAAGGATCGGGAGTACCGCATGCGGCGCTGGAGGGGCTGGTACAGCTATATCGACGTGCAGGGCGAGTGGGCGCGCACCAAGAAAGAAGCCAAGGCCAGCTACAAGCAGGCGCTGCTGAGGAGCAAGGCATGAGCCGTAAAGGGATGCGCCTGACCGAACAGGCCCAGGACGAGCGCGACGACTTCGAGGCCGGCTACGGCAGCCCGCGCAACTGCTCATGCTTCCAGAGCGCCCCGTGCGGGTGCTGCACGCACCCGGGCAACCCGCACAACCAGGATGAGGACGATGAGGCATGGGAGCCAGACGAGGAGGACGATGCATGATCCGCCGAAAATTCGAGGCCGCGCTGATCCGCCTGGCCGCCTGGATACTGATGGGCCGCAACGTCCAGCGATCGCCGGTCGTTTCGCGCCGCGACAACAACGACATGTGGTACATGGCCGAGCGGCTGGAGAGCATCGCCGGCCGGATTGCCAATGGGTACAAGGGAGCCGATGCATGACCGACCTAATCTGCCGCAAGACCCTACAGCGCTGCCAGACGCCGGGCATGTGTGCGCCGCATGGCTGGTGCTCGACTGGCGTGCTGGTGCAGACCGATGTGCGCTATGCGGCCGACAGCCAGGAGCGAGGCATGAGCGAGGCGAAAACAACACCGATGGGCCGGGCAATGCAGATCCTCGCAGAGCTTGCCCAGCGGCGGCCACTGTCCGCGATCAACAGGCTATGCGACGAGCAGAAGCAGGTCAGCACTGGCCGCCTGTACGCCTACGCAACGGAGGCCGGCGACAAGCTGGCCGGGTATGCCTTTGAGCTGCGCCGTATTCTTGACCAGCGCCACCTGCACAACGCCGAGGCGCAGCGACTCCTTCGCGCCAATGACGCCCTGCAGCAGCGGTGCAGGGCGCTGGAGGAGGAGCGCGCAGCACTACAGAAAACCGTGGACAGCTACGACAAGCATGCGTCCGGAATACATGCGCTTTCTGAAATAGAACGACTGCGCGCCGAGGTCGAGCGGCAGCGTAAGGATGCCGAGCGGTATCGTTGGCTCCGCCGTCGCTTCGTCTTTGCCTGCGTGGACTTTGACGATGCGGGGCGTGGCATGTTTGGCCTTACCTTCAAGGTTCCCGGCGACACATGGATTGGTTGCGACGAGAACATCGACGCCGCCATGGAGGTCGCCCCATGAACTACTACCCCAAGGGAGGCCGCTGCCTGGCCTGCGCGAAGGCCGCGGCCGACTGCAGCAAGCTTCCTTTCGAGCAGATGCCAGTACACCGTCGCGATGGTTGCGATGTTGTGGTGATCTGCAATCAGTTCCGGCGCGCGCCTGACGATCAGCGCTCGAAGTAATCCGCCTAACCGAATCACTACCGTCGCCCGGCTGCGGGCGGCGCGGAGGAGTATTGCCCCATGGAACCCTTGTTCCTGTCACACCGCGAGGTCTGCGAGATGACCGGCGCCGGCACCAAGGCCGG
>RCUL01000973.1_pt1 | contig 11887 bp, 15 predicted proteins | sample 2167521 | NCBI WGS metagenome assembly RCUL01 (sample SAMN09932745, study PRJNA488358) | compost metagenome | feature: garden; material: soil; isolation source: compost soil in acetic acid-enriched culture | place: Germany: Experimental Botanical Garden Goettingen | collected 2016-01-27 | reverse complement strand
GGCTGATGGCCAAGCTCAACCGTGATGCCCGTCAGGATTATGCATACGACGAAGTTGACCGGTTGTTGAGCATTGAGCGACACCCAACCAGCATCGGCAAGCAACTGGGCGTGAGCGAAGAAAAGCTGGAGTACAGCTATGACCTGCTGGGCCGACTGACTCAGGAAATCACACCGCAAGGCGTACTCGGCTACGAATACTACCTACTGAGCAACCTGACCACGCTGACCTTGCCGGACGGGCGCAAGGCCAACCACCTGTACTACGGCAGCGGCCATCTGCACCAGCATGGAACGCGATGACCTGTACCGCGAGGTGTACCGCACGCATGGCAAGCTCACCAGTTGCTTTGGCTACGACGCGATGTCACGCAAGGCCTGGCAGTTTGCTTCGACGCTGCCTGCAGAAAAGCTGTCGCAAGTGCAGAACCCCGGCATCAACACCTCACTGCTGGCGGAGCACGCCTACAATCCGATTCACCGTCGCTACCAGTACGACCTAGCGGGTGAACCGGTACGCACGCTGGACAAGCTGCGCGGCGAGATCAAGTACGAGTACGAAGCCAACGGCCAGTTGCACGGCCGCGATACCGGCTATTTGGTCGACAGCGAAGAGTTCCGCTACAACCCGGCTGCCAACCGCCCGGACTTCAATGCGCGGCAGTTGGAGAAGGTGAAGGCCAACCGTATCAAGCGTTGGCGCGATCAGGAGTACCGCTGCAATCCGTGGGGCAATCAGATCGAGCAGCGCTCGGGGCACAGCTAGCTGCAGAGCTTTGCCTATGACTGCGAGAGTCGTCTGGTGCGTGCTGAAATGATCGTGAATGGGCAGCTGCGGAGTGTCGGGACGTACCGCTATGACAGCCTGGGCGGCGGATTGCCAAAACCGCTGAAATCGAAGGCGCGACGGAGCAGAAGCACTTCCTCTGGCAAGGCCTGCGAATGTTGCGTGAGGAGACGCCGGGGCAGAGCATTCTGTATCTCTACGATCCGGGTAGCTATGCGCCGTTGGCGCGGGTTGACCAGGCGGAAGGGGAAGAGCAGAAGGTCTATTATTTCCATACCGACCAGATCGGAAAGCCGCTGGAGTTGACCGATAGCCAGGGCGAGATTGTCTGGCAGGCGACGTATCGGTCATGGGGCGCGATCGAGCAGATGACGGTCAATGATGTCGAGCAGAATCTGAGGTTCCAAGGACAGTATTGGGACGCAGAATCGGCTTCTTGGCGTCCGTTGTCACGGGACAGGCCCAACTTAACCTTTATCGCTATGCACCAAATCCATCATCGTGGCTGGATCCATGGGGCTGGATGGCATTTTGGAAGCCTCTGAAACCAGACGGTATGGGGCATCATCCTTTTCCGCGCGCTCATGCGAGCGTTCACGGATTTCCAGAACTGGGGACTAAGATAAGGCATATGAAGGCTTTCCTCAGAAAGGAACACTAAAAATCCCGCGCACCGGCGAGGTGCTTGCGAAAAACGTAACAATCGGTGAGGTGCTTACCAAGTCTTTAGGCAAGACTCCAAATATTAATTCTTCAGGAGGATGTGGGTAATAAAGCAAAATGCACAGATTGAATTGTTTTCGCCGGGGATTGTATTTTTTGATCCGACGGTTCTGTCAAGCTTTATAAAGTATAACGGTGTGACAGACGCAAACGTTTTTGAGCGGTTCATTCAAAGCGAGAGCTTAGGCAGGTCAGCCATTGAACAAGGTGTGGTATGCCCACTTTATCAAATATCAGAGCAGGATTACTCAATTTTCATTGAGTGTGTGAATGGTGCTGAGTATGAGTTGCCAGTACCAAAATTCTCTTACTCTGGCTTCCCACTAAAAGTCGAATCGGGTGTTTTAATTGTTTCTGATTTGAATGCTCTTTTTGAGTGGGATGATGACTTTTTTTTGAACTACAAAGCAAATTATGATTCCCGGCTTCCGAGTAATGACTTCCTTGAAGTTGAATCAGGTGTTTACAACTTAACAATCAACGGATATGTAGGGCTTCGTAAGCCATTGTCCAACTGTGGCTATGGCTTGAGACTTCAAACCGTGGACAGCTTGCCCGGTGTTTCGGAAGATGCCTCTGTAGATGATGTAAGCTTTGAGTTGGCTGGTTGGTAAAAATCATCGCAGTGATGAGTTGAATTCTATTGGATACGTACTTGTTCTCGGCGACAGTGGGGTAGAAGTCCCTACGTGCTGGAAGGCTTTATCATTGGGGCGAAATCATTTGCATGAGCCTGATTCGATCAGAGGTCTTTAGTCGAAAGAGTGAACCATAAATCCAATCATGCACTCTATCATCCAACTGGTAAGGGTGGCCGCGATATATGGGTTGGAGGAGCACCTGGGCGGAAAGGAAAACTAGATGGTGCCACAGGAAAAATCTGTTGTGGCTGAGTGATATAGGAGGATTTATGTTGCCTAGAAATATTTATAAGCAGTTTTTGGAAGCTGCGGACATTGGATGTTTAAGAGGTTTACTATGAGCTACATTGATCTTTTGGAGTTGGAGATTAACTTTAGCGGCGAGGACCCCGCGTTTGCTGGTGGGGCGACAGATGAGGTTATAATTGATTTTGAGAATGCGTTAGGGGTTAAATTTCCTAGCTCGTACAAAGAATTCCTCAAAAAATATGGCGCTTTGTCGTTTGCAGGCGATACTTATTACGGAATTACCAAGAGTAGCGTTGACGCTGTTGCTATCCCCAGTGTGGCCTTTGCTACTAGAAGCGCTCGGAAAGATGGAGATGCGGACGCTTCGATGATCGTAGTTAAGGCCTCGGGATATGGGCCTATATATTCAATTGATACCTCTATTATTGGGGCTGCTGGTGAGCCGGTAATAGTAGAGACTGGGCTTTCATTCAAAATAACAAAGGATAAGAAAGTAATTTATCAAGATTTTCAAGAGTTTTTTAGCGATATGATCAGGCGGGCAATAAAAGAGCTATAGTGGTAAAGTAATCGGACCTTGGTTGCTGTAGGTGGCGGGTCTCTTGTAATGAGTCCAGGTGTGCCGTCGGCGTTGTGCTAGTTAGCTGTTGCTAGGCGCGACTGATATGGTTGGCTGTCAGTGACTTTAAGGGTCTCATAGGCTTGCTCAGTTTTTGCCGCCGCCTTGCTTTTAAATTGATGAGGAAGTGTGAGGCCTTTGAGCAGTAAGTTGAGGTTTTTAATCACAAGCCATGATTTCCATGGCCTGAGAGAGACTGCTAAGACCTGACGAGGTGCGAAAATCTATGCAGAATGGACACGTTATAAAAAGGGTGGGATGGACGTTGAACCTGGCTTCAGAAGTAGTATGATGGAGCGAGCGGCCAAATTAGAGGTTGAATTACAGGAAATGATCTCTGGTTTTTTGCGGGTAAAGTGAAATGATTACGCTTAATGATATTTTTCAAGATGTTAAGGGTGTTTTCTCTGATCGCATAATATGCTTTGATCCCAAGGACGTCCCTCCAGATATTGCCTTGCCTAAAAGCTGGGAGCAATTTGGGCTGAACTTCGAGGTTTCACCTGTTTATCCTCAGGGTTGGAGTGTGTTTTCAAATGAATTTCCATCCGTAATTGCATTGTTCAACGACAGTTTGCTGGGCACGGCGTTGCTGCTAGGGGATAAAGTTGAACTGCTGTATATCTTTCATGATGCCAGCGGATTCTATTATTACGTAGGTGGGATGCCTGTTGAGGGGGGTATTGAGAGTGGAGAATTCATGAATCTTCCTAGCAGACTCCAAGACTTTTATCGCGATGTGCACGATGGGTACACGTTCTTCCCCGCGCGCTCAATGGGTCCGCTAAGCCTAAGTGACCAATTACGTGTTTCGAATTTAGTTGATGAGGAGGACGACTCTTTTGCTGAAAACTGGATTGCGGTGTTTTCAAACGGCGGCGGGGACTTTATTGCGGTAGATGCTAACCACCAGGATGATACGGAAGGTTTGATATGGTGGCATGAAGATCCTATGGCACCAGAAAAAGGGGTTGACATTTTTCAGGTGATGGATGCCTGGATGGCAATGTTTTTGGAAGATACTAAGTCTCGCGATGAGTTGATTGCCAAGCTTCATTGAACATTAACTTCCCGCTAAAGATGGCGATGTCGGGGTGTTGGTCAAGCTTCTTGCTTAGTCGGTTTTAAATGTAGCCAAACTCTAAGCCTGGTATTTTTGTTTGTCGATGCTTGCTCTGGATGGTTCAGATTTTGCGTGTGTACACTAGCAGGCTTTCTCAAGTGGGGATCGCGTCAATGTCGCCGGTGGGATGGCAAGTCACGGCAACGCCCTTGGACGTGACCTACCATTCCCGCTGGGAAACCTTTGGCGGCCAGCCCCGCGTGGTCGAGCACTGGACCAGCGACGGCGAACACTTCCATTTCCGCTACGACTTCGCCCAGCGCATCATCTGGGCCACGGACGTACTCGGCCGCGAGCTGGAGGTGCAGTTTCAGGTATTACGATTCTGAGCTGGGGCGTTTTGTCATGCAAGACTCGGTTGCTCTTCTTGGCGGTATTAATCTTTATCAATATGCAGTCAATCCACTTACTTGGTTAGATCCACTAGGTTGGGCTGGGGCTCCTGCTAATGCGGCACACATTACGTACGAAGGTATAAAAGAAGGCAAACCTTACAGTGGCTATGCAAGCAAGCCTGGTTTAGGTCATTCAGCCCAAGAGGTGCTGAATTACAGATATTCAAGCACTGCGCATTTTGATGTGTCGCCTGAGCCGTTCTTAGTAGGTGATGGTCAAGCAGGAAAAATATTGCGAGGGGTTTGGAGCAGGGGGTGTTTGAGGATAGAGATGGTTTGAAAGGTGCATCAAACAAACAAAATCCTGTGGGTGTGAATAATCCAAATAGAGATCGTTATCTCGCGGCTGCTGATAAACATAGAGCGCCGAGTGGTGAGGAAAAGGCTGGCGGAAAATTAAAAGGGGCGACGGCATGTTGAAATCTTTAAAGTGGCAAGACGGTTTGATTTTAAGCATCAAGGTGAAAGAAGATCTGTATGCTATTTCACAAATGAGGGGTAATTATCTCTTGGAGGTTTTTGATATTTTTGTGAGTGATGATGATTGGAGTGGGGTGAACTTAAATAAAACTAATGTGTTGTTCGCGATTTTTGTTTCGATAAAGAATATTAAAAAAATATTTTCGACTCTAGTTTCTTGTGAGTATGCTGTGCCAAACGAAAGACCTGTGGAAAAGCGTATGCTATCGGCGATATTTGGTACTCCAGGAAACACTGGCGCAAAACTCATAGAGCTATCAGAAAGTTATTCTAATATTGGTGCGCAAGTAATCAAGGAGGCTCTTTCTCCAGATGATGACTTGAAGTTGATTCACCGATACGAGCTATGTGGTATGGTTGGAGATCCTGAGAAGATTGTTTTGCGCATTAAGAATTATCGGGAAACGGGAATCAATTGGGATCCATCTAAAGAGTTTTTGTTCCCCGGCATTCAGCGCCCTCAGCACTAAATGTGGCTTTGACGTTGCAGGCCTTTATGCGGAGGTTTTTCGAGGTCACATGAGTATAATAACCCGGTTATTAACGCTGGAATGAACAGGGCTATGATTCTATTCATGCTGCGCGAAATGATTTCTATAAACGAAACAAATAATATGACTATTCGGTTGCGTTCTCCTAATAGTTCCTATGGTGCTGAAATGGCTGCTGATGGTGTAAGGTATCGGCAGGACGTAGGCCCCGATTATGAGTGAGGTTGGTATGCTTTCTAAGGATGATCTACTGCAATCGTTCGCTAGCGTGGATGAGTACGCTGGTTGCTATTTTTTTCAGCACAAGCTGCCTAGGTCAACTTATGAATATTGTTTGAAAAACGCAGATGAACAAGATTTACTCGTTATATCTGAAAATATAAGTGATAGGGATTTTTCTGTAGCAGTTGCTGATCAAGCACCAGATTGCTTGAGTCAGGATAAGACTGTCGTATTTGCGATTTTGCCCAATAAATATGGGTTTTCTCATGCGTTAGTCGTACCTAATACCTATCACGGTAGTTTAAAAGGTCGCCTGGAAAGCAAGAGAGGGAATCTATACCTTTGTATTCCGATGCATAGATGCGAGTTTTCAGGTGCTGAATCTGAAGCGGAGTTTAAAGAAATGATTCAACGACTGATCCCCGTCTTTCGCTGGGATCGGAATGTTTGCCCTAAAATCAAGGTGTATTTTGATAATCCAGCCACGGAGACTGGTGTTGATGAGGCTGGCGTATTGATGAAATATCCTACTCTGCTGGCTGAAATAGATAATCTCAGCGGTGTAGTGAGTGGGTTTATTGAAGTCACGAACTTCAAGGGCGATGTGGTGGAAATTCTTTCTGCAAGCAAAGGCGTGTTTACTCTCATTCGTAACAGGAAAGATGAAGAGGTACTGACCCACTCAAAATTGGTCGAGGCTTTGAATAGCTTTGTACTTATGGGATGATTGAGGCTGCAGGATTCAAAATATCCGGCTTGATGTTCTGCTGCGGAAAAGACTGAGTGCAACACCTGAGCAACCCGGTACGGTGTCCTTATATCTTACCAAGAACTCAGTATTGAAGAACGCATCACGATCCAGTTCGGCCAGCTTCAGGGCCTGAGTCAGAGAGCGATCGTCCGGATGCTGATCGTAGCGTGGTGGTCAGCATCTTGGCCAGTACGCTTGGGCTGGCCATGCTCTTTTCGATCAACTGGGCCGGCTCGTCAGCCGTGAAGGAGACGGTTTCACAGCCACGGTATCCGTAGACCTTGCGCACATGTTTGATCACGCGGCTCTGCATCGGCACTAAGTCCAACTGATCGCTTGTTTCTTCGTCAACTACATGCCTGCGGCTTATCCGATCCATGAACCCCACCTTCTGCCTGATGGGGTTTCTATTTGCCGTGGCATCTCCGGCGAGCAGCTCCACGGCAGCAGCGATTCGTATTCCTCTGCAGACGAGGCATGCGGCAACCGCTCCAGCACGTGGCGCAGCCACGTATAGGGCTCTTGGCCGTTGGCCTTCGCGGTCTCGACCAGGCTGTAGATCTGTGCACTGGCCGTAGCACCCTTTGCCGTGTCGCTGAACAACCAGGCCTTGCGCCCGATGACAAACGGCTTTATCGCAAGCTCTGCCAGGTTATTGTCGATCGGCAAATGGCCGGCCTCTACGTAGCGTTCCAACGAGTGCGATCCATGAACCCCACCTATCACATGATGGGGCAGCAGGTTACCGTGGCATCTCTGGCGAGCAGTTCCACGGCAGAAGAGCTTCGTAGTCGGCCACCGACGATGCATACGGCAGGCGCTCAAGTACGTGGCGCAGCCACGTATAGGGCTCCTGGCCGTTGACCTTGGCGGTCTCAACCAAGCTGTAGATCTTTGCGCTGGCACTGGCGCCGTTCACGGTATCGCTGAACAGCCAAGCCTTGCGCCCGATGACAAATGGCTTGATCGCACGCTCCGCAAGGTTGTTGTCGATCGGCAAATGGCCTGCCTCGACATAGCGTTCCAACCGACTCCAGTTGTTCGCCAGATAGTGCACGGCCTTGCCCAGCACACTTTGCGGTGTGACCCGGGAGTACGTCTTGTCCAGCCAGCTTTTCAATTGGCCGAGGATCGGTAGGCTTCTTTCTTGGCGACCGATGAACCGCTGTTCGTCGCTGACCTCCTTGAGGTCGCGCTCGATGCCGTACAGCTTGTTGATCATCGCCAGCGCCACATCGGCGCGGCCCGTCTTACCCTTGGGCTGCACTTTCTGCGCATCGACGAACTTGCGTCGAGCATGAACCATGCACGCCAGCCGCTCGATACCGGGCTGCAACGCCAACGCGTTGTAACCGACGTAATCATCGGTCATCACATAGCCGCGATACCCTTCCAGCAGGCGTAACGGTACTTCCTGCGCCCGGCTGGTGGTGTAGTCAAACAGCACAACTTGTCGATCAGGCGGGCCGCTGGCCTGCACCCACATCCAAGATTGGCTGTTTGGGTCGCGGTCTGGCTCTTTCAAGACCTGTACGCGCGTTTCGTCGCAGTGAATCACCGGACTTTCCAGCAGCCGGTCACGCATCAGGTTTAACAGTGGCTGGAAGTGTTCGCTGCACTGGATCACCCAACGCGCCAGAGTTTGTCGTGGAATGTGGATGCCGTGTCGGGACAGTACGCTTTCAAAACGGTGCAGCGGCAAGCCATCGACGTACTTGGTCGTCAGCAGCATGGCCAGCACGCTGGGGCTGGCCATGCTCTTTTCGATCAATTGGGCTGGCTTGTCAGCGGTAACCGGCGCGGTTTCGCAGCCCCGGCACCCGTAAACCTTGCGCACGTGTTTGAGTACGCGGATCTGCATCGGCACGATGTCGAGCTGCTCGCTGGTTTCCTCGCCAATGACATGCTTGCGGCAACCACAGGCGCAGGTCAGTTCGTGCTCGGGCAGGTCGTGGATGACTTCGACCCGAGGCAGATCGGCCGACAGTGGTTTGCGTTTGCCGCGACGTTTGGCAGGCGCAACGACTTCTTCGTCGGCATCGTCAACCACCGCCAGTAGCGGGTCGCTTTCGGGTTCGTTGAACATCGCCAGTTGCGGCGTGTTGGGATCGACAGTTTGCTCGGACTTACGGCCAAAGAAATGGTCACGCCATAACTTGATCTGCTCTTTCAGGTCGTCGATGTGTGTCGTATAAGCCTCCTTGACCTCCTGCTCGCGCACACGGGCAGCCGATTGCTCACACGCACGAGCAGCGTAACTCTCAAGCAGCATTTGCTTGAGCAGAACAGGGTCATCCGGGAGGTTGTCGGGCACTGAAATCATGGCCCGGATTATACCGGGTCAGGCGACGAAACGGGGCGTCAGAACCTGATGCGGACGGTTGCGCCAGAGGTCGAAACCGTCGAGTAGCCAGTTCAGTTCTTGGACGGTCAGGACAATCGCTTCGTCGCTGGCGTCGGGGGAGGTTTTGAAACGTTCGGCTTCGAGGCGTTTGAGCCAGAGACAGAAGCCGTTGCGCTCCCAGTACAACACCTTGATGCGGTTACGGGCTTTATTGAGGAAGACGAAAAGTACGGGGTCGAACACGGCGACTTTGATGTCCAGCTCGACCAGGGCGGTGAGGCCGTCGATGGATTTTCGAAAATCCACAGGCTTGGGATAGAGGTAAACCTTTTCGACTTTGCTGTCAGGACGCATCATGGCGGACTGGCTCCAGAAAGAAATCGGGAGCGCAGCATCGGGCTTCAGGTAGTCGCTTGGAATGTGGGCTTCATGGAGCGGATACTCTACAACCCGCACGAGCAGGTGTACCTGGTGTGCACCGAGGGCGGCGGCACCCGCGTGCACCTGCATTACTAACATCCGCTGGGCCGGCTGACCGACATCAAGCGGGTGGTGAACAACGAAGCGGTCGAAACCCTGACTCAATACCGCTACGACGAACACGGCCAGCTCAGCACGGTGATCAACCGCAACGGCGACACCGTGCGCAGCTTCAGCTCAGCCGACGGCGTGATGGCAAAGCATCCGCTCAAGTACCCTGCAACATACTCAAGCAACGCAACCGCCTAGAAAGTGAACAAACCCGGTACGCTGCCTGGAGCGCCCTCGGCCTCACCTTTCATCACTTATGCCATTGCACCTGAACACACACAGAGCTGGCCCAGCACAACCTGTCACACGAGAGGCCAGACTGAAGATTGGATACCTAACGACGCATCCCCAACTCGGCATCATCCAGCAGCGCCTTGGCCAGCGCGCTCAGGTAATAGGACGCCCAGATCAGTTGCGGGTTTTCTTCCATCAGCCCGGTGATGGTCAGGTCGCGCACACACCCCATCAGCTCCGAGGCTTGCTCCCGGGCATCTTGGCAGGGGATGCCTGGGGCGATGCAGAACAGGGGTTGGGTTTGGCCCTCTGCCTGGTAGAACATGGTTTTACCGGGTGTGGTGTATTCGTTTGTGCCGTCTTTTGGCATTGGTTGGCTCCCTGAAAATGCGGGTGCCTGGGCTGGCCCTTTCGCTGGCCAGCCGGGCCCACACGGGTTCACCGAGCGCCTAAGGGTCGTCTACAACCTCAGGGGCGGCGCCGTGCGAGTGGTTAACTTTTGAAAGAGCCAGGCCAGGCCTGACGTGATGCGACTTAGTGCAGCGTTCTCGGCTCTGTCGGCATTTGCACTTGCGCCAAGGCCACCTCAAGCAATTTGCGCAAGGTTTCGAGCTCGTGCATGGAGGTCATGATCAACAAGGAGGAGGGCGATTTGGGTTGCATCATCATCGCCTGCTGGGCAACGGCTTCTGCGCAAAGTGCGTAGTCAGCAGCCATCATGAGTGTGTCTTCCAGGGAGTGGGAAGTGTAGGGTGGATCGGGGACTATCTTCAGCATAAAACCCTCTCAGTGCCTGTAGGGCTGCCCCTAACCCGCTGTCAAACGGAAAGGGTGGCAGCTGTTCGTGGGTTGACAGACCGAGGGCACTGAGAATCCCGGCGCACACAGAGGTGCCCCACGTACAGCTGCCATAACAGGCATTGCACATGCTCTCAGTGACTCACGGTCTGTCAAAACCGTATCGCCGATTGGCAGCGACCGGCCGAGACTATGGCCCACGTTTAGCGCGTGCAACGAAAAACAGGCGTCGGCAGTATCTTTGGGAAACGGACTACAAGAAAGGGAATTAATCTGATTTTTTCAGCCGGTTTCTGTAGGAAAACATCCCCGCCCATGTGATGTTCCACCACGTGAAACCACATTCAATTGTGCTCCCGCCCCACTCGCGCTTATCTGTCCGCAACCACGACCTGCCTAAACCGTCGTGATCTCAAAGCGAACAACAAGAACGGGACCCACCCGCGCGAGGAGATTCCACATGCAGCAACACCAGCACATCCTGGCCTGGCTGAACGACGTGGCTAGCGACCTGCACGCCATCCGCCACGATATCCACGCCCACCCCGAACTCGGTTTCGAAGAAAGCCGCACCGCGGCCCTGGTCGCGCAACTGCTCAAAGACTGGGGCTACGAAGTGCACACCGGCATCGGCAAAACCGGTGTGGTCGGCGTGCTGCGCAATGGCAGCAGCCCACGCAAACTGGGCCTGCGTGCCGACATGGACGCGCTGCCCATCGTAGAAGCCACCGGCGCTGAATACACCAGCCGCCACCAGGGCTGCATGCACGCCTGCGGCCACGACGGGCACACCACCATGCTGCTGGGCGCGGCACGCTACTTGGCGGCCACGCGCCAGTTCGATGGCACGCTGACGCTGATCTTCCAGCCGGCCGAGGAAGGCCAGGGCGGCGCCGAGGCGATGCTGGCCGATGGGCTGCTGGAGCGCTTCCCGTGTGACGCCCTGTTCGGCATGCACAACATGCCGGGGTTGCCGGCGGGGCACCTGGGCTTTCGAGAAGGGCCGATGATGGCTTCGCAGGACCTGCTCACCGTGACCATCGAAGGCGTCGGCGGGCATGGCTCCATGCCGCACCTGACGGTCGACCCGTTGGTGGCCGCAGCCAGTGTGGTGATGGCCCTGCAAACCGTGGTGGCGCGCAATATCGATGCCCAGGAGGCGGCCGTGGTAACCGTGGGCGCACTGCAGGCAGGCGAGGCGGCCAACGTGATCCCGCAGCAGGCGTTGCTGCGTTTGAGCTTGCGTGCGCTGAACGCCGAGGTGCGGGCGCAGACCCTGGAGCGGGTGCAGGCGATCATTGTCAGCCAGGCCCAAAGCTACGGCTGCACCGCCAGCATCGAACACCGCCCGGCCTACCCGGTGCTGGTCAATCACGCCGACGAAAACGCCTTTGCCCACCAGGTCGGCGTCGAGCTGCTCGGCGCCGAGGCGGTGGACGGCAACACCCGCAAGCTGATGGGCAGCGAAGACTTCGCCTGGATGCTGCAACGCTGCCCCGG
>RCUL01000972.1_pt1 | contig 11889 bp, 11 predicted proteins | sample 2167521 | NCBI WGS metagenome assembly RCUL01 (sample SAMN09932745, study PRJNA488358) | compost metagenome | feature: garden; material: soil; isolation source: compost soil in acetic acid-enriched culture | place: Germany: Experimental Botanical Garden Goettingen | collected 2016-01-27 | reverse complement strand
GGATTGACCCGGCGGAACAGCTGTTCCGCTTCGAGCGGCGGGCCGTCGGCGCGGTTGAACAGCACGCTGAACTCGCGGCCGTCCGGCAGCACCAGCGGCATCACCCGCAGCGGCTGGTCGCGCAGCACCTCCAACTGCCGCACCACCGAAAGGGGCGTCCAGGCGCCGCCGCCGGAGCGCAGGGTGATCGGCCGGCCGTGCAGCTTGACGCCGGCCTGCACCAAGAGCGCCCCGGTGATCGAGCGCTCCTGTTCCTGCGCCACGGCATCCCAGGTGAACTCGTCCACCCATTCGAGCTGGTCATCCAGCTCAACCGAATCGAGCAGCATCAGATCGTCCTCATCCCAGCCGCCTCAAGCACGCCGAGCAGCTTGGTTTCGTCGTTGTCGTTCTGCAGCGCCACATCCACTCCGCCGCGTGGGGTCTCCAGGCGGATGACCTTGGTCGGTGCCGATGGGGCTGCGGGAGCCGTTGCTGGGCGCCCGGCGGCCTGTGCGTCGACCAGCTTTTGCTGGGCCTCGCGCTGCTGCTTCTGCTCGGTCTCCCGCTCCAACTGGGTCAGGGTGGCGAGCGCAGCCATGAAGTTCTGGATCGAATTGTTGTCGCCGGAGGCCTGTGCCTTCGCCAGTTGCGCCTGCAGATCCGCGCGCTGGCTCTGGAACTTGCTGCGGCTGGCAGCTTCGACATCACCACGTAGGCTGGCCAGTTGCTCCTGTAGGCTGGCCAGGGTCGAGCGGGAGCCCTCCTGCAGCTGCTGCATCTCCTGCTTGGCCGACTGGATCGCGCTCTCCAGGGTGCGCAGGTCCGAGTCGTTCAGTAGGTTCATGCCGTTGCGCGCCTGCTGCGCCCGGGCGACGAACTCGCCGAGTTCGATCCGACCGTTCTCGTAGCCGTCCATCAGCGACTGCAGCGCCTGCTTCTGCTGCAGGGTGGCCACCTGAATCTTGAGGCTGGCCTGCTGGGTTTCGATGGCCCAGCGCCCCAGGCTGGACAGACCGACCTTGCTCGCTTCGGCCGACACCTGCACCAGCGCGTCGCGGACCCGCTGCAGCGAATCGGTGGTGGCATCCAGGCTGCTGGTGTCGATGGCCAGGTCGACACTGCTGATCCCGCGCAACGCATCGAATGCTTCCAGTGCCGCCTCGCCAAGCTGGGCGACGCCCTGCCGCGCGGTGGACATCACCCCGCCGAAGAAGCCGGCGAAGGCCTGCATGTCCTGCTCGGCATCGTCAGTGCCCTTACGGTGCGCCTCCATCGCCTCGCCAATGGCGCGGCGTTCATCCTCCAGCGAGCGGGTCGCTTCGGCCGACGCATCGGCCAGGTCGCGCGCGCCCTTTGCCCCGTCGGCGCCGGCCTGCTTCAGCTCGGCGACCTTCTGGTTGAGGCGGGTCTGTTCCTGGTTGAACTCGCGCGCGCTGATCGTGCCGTCGTTGTACAGCTTGTTCAGCGCGGTGCGGATGTTCTGCAGGTCGACACTGGTCCTGGCGTTACTGATCGCATCCTGCACCTGCGCGAGGTTTTCCAGGCCGGTGCTGAGGTCGGAGACGCCAAGGGCGGCATCGGAGGCCGACTTGTTCAACTCCCGCAGCTTGGTGTTCAGCACACCAGCGGCATTGGCGTAGTCCTGCTGGCTAAGGGCGCCGGCCTGGTACGCCTTGCGCATTTCCTCCTGCAGTTGGGTCAGTTGCGCGACAGTGCGCGCAGCGCTGATCTGGTCCAGCGCGTTCTGCAGGCTGGTGACAGCCTGCACCGACTGCGTTGCGGCATCCTTGGCACTGGTCTTGACGGTATCGAAGTGCTCGGTGATGACGGTGGCTTGCTGCTGCGCCGTGGCCTGGTTCTTCTTACTGGAGTCCGCCCAAGCATCGCTGATGTCATCCAGATCATCCTGCGCCTGCTGGCTGAGGCCCTCATACAGCCCCTTCAGCACCTCCACTCCAGAACGCGCCTTGTCGGCCAACGCCTTGCCACCGAAGCTCTCCGGTAGCTTCTCGCCGATCATCTCGGCCAGCGAGAGGATCTGCGCACCGGCCGCGACGAACGATGCTGCGACCTGACTGAGGCCGCCGGTGATGACGTTGCCCAAGGTACGGAACGGCGCCATGAACAGGCGCAGCCGCTCGGACGCATCGTCAAGCTTGCTGCCGAAGTCGCTCAGCCAGGCAGCGCTGTCGTCGGTCAGCTTCCGGAAATCCACCTCCGCCATGCGGCTGATGAACTCGCCGACCTTCTCCGCCCCCTGGACGAATGCAGTAGCCAACGCCTTCGCCAGCTTATCGAGCCGGCCGTCGGCATCCATCTGGGCGATGGTGTCCGCCACCTGCTTCAGCTTGCCCTTCACATAATCCAGGGCACCAGCATTAGAGATGCGATTGAAGAAGTCCGCTGCGGTGTCGCTGAGGTTGCTGAGCAAACCGGCCAGGGTACCCATCGCTGCCGCAGCGGCGCCCTCGGAACTGCGGCCCATTTCCTCGATCAGGGCCTTGATTACGTCGCGGCCGAGCTTGCCCTTGCTCGCCAGTTCCTGCAGTTGCTCGGCGTTCTTGCCGGTGACCTTGGACAGCATGTCCCACACGGGCACGCCGCGCTCAACCAGCTGCAGGATCTCCTCGGTCTGCAGCTTCTGTTTCGACCACGCCTGGCCGAGTGCGCTGGAGATTCCCTCCAGCCGCTCCATGCCGCCGCCCAGCTTCTCCGACTGGTCCTCGATCGCCTTCAGCGATCCGTCCATCGGGTCGAGCCCGTAGGCCTTCAGCAGCGCGAACGCATCGGTAACGTCCGCCAGCTCCAGCGGCGTTTCCTTGGCGAAGCTCTTGATCCAGGCGGCAGCCTGTTCACCACCGGCCACTGAACCCATCAACGAGGTAAGCCGGTTCTGCAGATTCTCGAACTGGTCACCGGTCTGCAGCATCGTGGTGATGCCGTTGCGAACAGCCCCGATGGCTCGGCCGACCAGGCCAAACACCGCTTCCACGCCGACGAAAGCTGCTGCGTAACCAGCAGCCTGGCGCACGCCGGAAGCCATGGCCTCGCGCACGGCCGTAACTCGCGATACGTGATTCGCCGCTTCACGCGCAGCGCGAGCCTGGTCTCGCTCCAGATCGCGCAGTGCCTTGGCATTCTGGCTGATCGCCTCCTTGGTACTGGAGACTTCTGCGGCCAGTCGCTTCTCTTCGCCGGCCAGGTTGTTCGTGTCAACGCCCGCAGCGTTCGCCGCCAGCTCTTGCTCGGCCATCTTTGCGTTCAGAGTGTCCAGCGTTCGCCGCAGGCTAGATGCATCCTTCTCGGCAGCCTTCAGCGACACTTCCAGACCCTTGTTGTCAGGGCTCTGGTTCAGCGCTTCGCGCAGATCGGTAATGGTTTTCTCAGCGCGCCCCAGCGATGTCTCCGTGATACCGACCGCGCGCTGGGTGCTGGCCAAACTGTTGACCAGGCCACGCGCATCCTTGGCGGCATCGAGCGCCTGGCCGAGTTCCTCGGTCTTGGCGCGCAGGGCATCCAACGCCTCGGTGGATTGACGAGCTGCGGGCGACATCTCGTCCTTGCCACGCAGGACGAACTGGATCAGGCGCTCTTTGAGACCGGCCATACAATTCCTCGGGAATAAAAAACCCGCCTGATGGCGGGTTTGGAAATCATTCAACGGGGCTATTTGGGCAGCCCGAGCAAGGAGACAAAGAACGTCCCCATAAAGGTACTCAGCACAACAATGATGATCAGGAAAACAATGGCTGCAGGAATTGCCGCGAGCATCCACTTGACCATGAAGACCATCATGGACCAGAAGCGCATCTGAATATCAACGACGACAACTGGCTGAACACCGTCGAGACCGCGCGTCGCAACCTGGACGTGGTCTGCGGTCAATCGGAATCCTTTCTGTTGAGGGGCTGGCGAAGGTGCAGATTCCGGTTCCTGTTGCAGGCCGGACGCCAGCTTCAGTTTGATTGCCTTCTCGTAATAGGCGCCGCACGCTGGACAGCGCAACGGATTACCGAAGTCCGCCTGGGGCGCTTCGTGCTCACAGCTTGGACATTGCATAGATTCCCTCCTTTGGAACTGGGAGGGAATCTAATCGGCAAACAGGCCTTTTGCCAGCGCCTGCTGATCAGGCCGCCAGATCCATCTGGCAGAACTTGGAGATATCGGTCGCCGTGATCAGCGGATCGGCCAGCAGCTCGGCCGGGCCGGTGAGCTTGGCGTAGTCCTGCCCCAACACCGCCAGTTCCTGCAGCAGGCCGAACTTCACCCGACGCGGGCGCAGGGCGAACGGCGCACCGCTCTGGGCGTCGTTCAGGCCGGCGATGTAGAGTTCCAGCTCCTTCTGCGTGCCGTTGAGCATCTGCACCGAGCTGCTCGGCAGCGGGGTGTAGCTGACCTTGATGCCGGCGTCGTCGATATCGCCACCGCTGAGGACCTGAATACCGTGCGGCACCAGCAGGTAATCGGTGCCGGCGACCAGGGCCGTATCGGCAGCGGTCTTGACGGTAACCGACTTGGTCACGTCCGGCAGATACTTGAACGGGATCAGCTCCAGCGCCACGCCGGTGGAAATATGCGCCTCGTCGGTAATCGCGGCGGTGGGCGCCACCTGGATGGTCGAGCGCGTCACCAGTGCGACGTTCTCGGGGGTCAGATCGTACATGCTGATCGAGGAGGTCACGTCGGTAACCCGCTCACGCACGTTGCGGTTGCCGCCACCACCCATGAAGTTGGGCAACGCCTTGCGGTCGGTGGCGAAGCTGAGGTTGTAGGTGTCGCAGTTGCCGAGCGGCAGAAACGGCTCCTGCGAACCATAGAGGCGGGCGTGGACAATGCCCTCGCCGATGAACGAGCGGTCAATTCGCTGTTGCATGGTAATTTTCCTGTGTAGGGAATGAGTGGTCAGGGAGTCGCGGGATCGGTCTCGGAATCAGGCGTGTCGCCCGACAGGACCGGTTCCAAAGGCTCCATCGGCTCGGCTGCCTTGGGTGGCCGAGCGAAGTTGCGTTCCAGCGCATGGCTGGCCACGGCAGCGGAAACCGGAACCGGCTTGCGACTGGCGGGGTAGTGACGGACCTCGCCGCCTTCCCTGAAGTGGAAGGCCTGGGTGATGGTGATTTCGGGCATGGTGCCCTCCAGAAATGACAAGGCCGCCCGAAGGCGGCCTGGCGCATGGGTTACAGCTGCTGCACGTACGAGAAGGTGATGGGGACCACGCGGAACGCCCAGCGTCGCCCCGGCTCCGGCAGTCGAGCTGCCGACGCCGGGAAGGAAACCGAGATCAGCCCGGGTACGTTGAGGCCGCCCTTGATGCCCTTCAGCACCTGCTTGATCGCCAGGCGCGCCGAACGCAGCGCTGGAGCAGAGCCACGGCGCCGACTCATGGCGACGATGTTGATCGTCCACTCTTCCTTGACGTTGCCGGGCATCCGCTCCTGCTCCACGGTGTCGCCTTCCTGCAGGATGATCAGTTGATCAGGCAGAGTCTGATCTTCGACATCCATCACGCCCGCCACCGAGTCCTCGCGAACCTCGGCGCCGAACTCAGGAACGGATGCGAGCAGCGACTGCAGTTGGTCGATGATCTCGGCCTGCACATCGATCACTTCGTTCATTCGCACACCACGTAGAAGGTGATGAGATGGCCGTCATCGGCGTGGATGCCGTCGATGGCCCAGGTGTTGCCGTCCTCGTCGAGGAAAGCGCCCTGGCGGTCAAGCGGGACCAGCAGCCCCTTCCGCACCTCGATGGTCCGCACGCGATCAATGGCCCCGGCATCGATACGCTCGACACCATCCTCAACGGCGGCATGGAGCGACTCGACCAGCACATGCCCGTTGCGATCGACAAAGGCGAACTCACCATCCCCAAGAACCTCAAGGATGGTGTCGTCCATCTCGTCGACCAGGTCGCCGAAGCCGGCCATTACTTCACCAGCTTGATGACCGCACGCGGGCGGGTGCAGATGTGCAGCGGGTTCGACTGCGCCTCACCAGCGATGCCCTTGTTGAACGGCATGGCTTCCTGCTTGGCGTAGTACGGCAGGCCCAGGGTGTTGACGGTTTCCATGTAGTTGGCCGGAGCGAAGATGCTCAGGAACAGTTCCGGCACCCCCAGCGGAACCAGGCGGGCTTCGTCGTCCGGGATGAAGGAACGACCGCCGACCTTGCCGCGGTAGCGTTCCCAGATGATGCCGCCGAACTCGAACTCCTCGCGGGCGTCGCCGCGCAGCTGGGCGGCCTGCTGGGTGTTCAGGTAGGTCTCTTCGACCGACTTGTGGGTGATCAGCGCATTCCAGAAGTTCTTGCCGCACAGTGCGCGCGAGCCGCTGCTAGGGATGTTGCCCAAGGCGTCTTCCTGGGCATCCAGCGCCTCGCCAGCCTTCAGCCGCACCTTGGTGGTGGCGGTGGCCAGTTCCATCTGGACGACTTGGGGGCTGATGCCGAAGCGGTCGTACAGGTCGAGCAGCACGGTGCTGCCGTCGGCATCGAGGATGGTACCGAGGACCGCGCCCATGCGCTGGTGTTCGTGGGTGGCGTCGAGCGCACGGCGCATCTTCTCCAGGCGACGGTTCACCACGTCCTGCACAGCCTGCAACTCGGTCTGCTCGCCGAAGGCGCGGATGCCCTGGATTTCGTCAGCCATGATGCTGAAGGTCTGCGGCAGGTGCACGTTGTTGAACGGGATCAGCAGGCGCTTGTTGCCTTGGACAACCAGGCCCGGGGCGCCGCGGTCAGCGGCCGGCACCAGGTGCAGGGAGTCACCGTCCTTCTCGATCTGCTGGGTGATGGTGGTGCTGCCCTCTTCTTCGAAGAGGCCAAGCGCGGCCAGGCGGCCGGGCACTTCGGGGGTTTCGTTGATCGCGGCAGTCAAGGCACCGACGCCGAACGCTTCGTCTTCGAAAATGTTGATCTCAGCCATTGGCATGCTCCAGAAATGGAAAACCCCGCCGGAGCGGGGTTTGAAGGGGTTGTGTGTGAGCGGCGCGGATCAGTACGGCGTGCCGGCGCGGACGATGATGTTGCGGGCCTTGAGGTCGGCGCGGGCGGCAGAGTCGAGGCCGGTCAGCGCAACGTCCACCACCTCGGCGAGGCGGGCGATGATGGTTGCCGCCTGCGGCTCGGTAGAGGCCGGCTTCGGCGCGTAGAGAATGCCGGCGACGACCTCGGTGCCGTTGGTGGCGGCGTTGTCGTACGGCGCGTATTCGCTGGATGCGGTGACGATGCCCAGGAGCTGGCCCGCGGGCAGATCGACAGCGGTTGCCGCGAGGGTGACCTGCTCGCGCGAGATGGCACCGGCGCAGTCCGACAGGAGGAACTCGCCAGCGTGGAAGCCTTCGGTCTTGTTCATCTGCTTCTCCTTACGAAGCCTTGGGTTTGGTGGTGCGAGCTTGCTTGCGGTTCGCGTAAACCTTCGCGGGCGTAGCAGCCTTCGGGGTGGTGGGTGCCGGCTGGTCATCCAGCGGCGGGGTGTTGATGATTTCGCCGAAGCCGTTGCCGGCCAGCTTGTCGAACAGGCGCGCGCGCACGGCTTCCGGCTCGAGGCCGGCTTTCACGTAGTCCGCGGCGAGTTCGGGTAGGCGGGCGCTGACACACAGCTCACGGACCGCCTTGGCCCGCGCGATTGCTGCGTCGACGCTCGCCTCGTCTTTCAGGTCTCCAGACATGGACAGGACCTCCACGAGGTTGCTGATGCCAGCGTCCGCGCAGCCCTTGATGATGCGGCTGACCAGGGCGGCGGCGTTGGGTTGGGGAACAGGTGTGGCCGGTGGTTCATCGGTCGGCGGCACCACCGCAGCCGGTGGCTGTTCCGGCTCTTCCAGCGATGCCAGAAGAGCCAGCGGTGCCTTGTGGTAGCGGCGCAGTGCACCGCCATCGCCGACCATGGCCTTGACCGTCACACCGTCGATGACCTCATCGCACAGACCCAGATTCTTGGCCTCGGTAGCGGTCAGCCAGGTTTCCTCGTTGATCAGCCGGCGCAGTTCGGCATCGTCGACCTCGGGGGCCTTGCGCTTGTACGAGGCGACGATCGCCTCCAGCGTCTGGTCGAGCATGTCGGCGACCTTGCGGAAGTCATCCGCATCGCCGCTCGCCCAAGTCCACGGGTTGTGGATCATCAGCATGGCGTTGGACGCCATCTCCAGGCGGTGTGCGCCGCAAGCCGCGACGCTGCCAGCACTGGCGGCCAGCGCATCCACTCGCGCGGTGCAGCGCTCACCCAGCCGGCTCAGCGCGTTGTGAATCGCCAGGCCCTCGAACAGATCACCGCCGATGGTGTTGAAGGCGACCAGCACCGGCGACGTACCGTCGTCGACCGCCTTTAAGTCCTTGATGAACTGGTTCGCCGTGACGCCCCACGCGCCAATCTCGCCGTAGATGTAGACCTCGATCGCCTGGCCACCTTCGGCCCCGCCTTCCTCGGCGCCTTCGGCGGCGGCCTTGATCTGGTACCAGGTGCCATCCTGGGGAGCCGGCGGCGCCGGGGTCTTGTTGAGGATGACCAGGCCGAGCTGGCCGGCCAGCGCCTTCAGGCTGGAAAAGCTGATCATGGGGTTTCGCCCTCGTCGTCTTTGAGCGGCGCCTCGCCGCCCGTGGTGTAGGAAAGCCCCAAGCTCCGTGCCCGGGCTTGGTCGGCTGCGTTCTCTTCGTCGATGGTTTCGGCGTCGTAGCCATTGCGCAGCACCACCTCGCTGCGCGACGTGACACCACCGTTGATTTCCATGAGCTTGCCCTGGATGTCCTGCACCGGATGGATGTAGGCCCAGCCTTGCGGAACCCAGCGCGTGCGCAAGTACTCGCGGCGCCTGCGCGCGAAGTCAGGCAAGTCGATCGCGCCGGAGAGGTACGCCATATCCAGCCAGGCGGCCCGGATCGGCCGGCAGAACTGGTGGACGTAGACGCTGAACTGGAGCTGCTCCAAGCGGCGCCGGAACTCGTTGAGTACCACACGGATGACGCGGTCGTTGACCTGCCGGAGGTCACCCGTCATCAGCTCGTAGGGAACGCTGGCCCCGACTGCAGACGCCTGCAGTTGCTGCCGCATGAAGTCCGGATAGTTGTTGCCCGCCTCCGGCGGCTTCGAGAACTCCACCTTCTCGCCCGGCAACAGCTCCTGCATGGTCCCCGGCTCCAGCCCCACCATCGGGGTAAAACCGTCCGAGTCCAGCTGCGCAGGCCCGCCGTTGATGGGGTCGATCTGCGGCATGTCCGTCGGCGACGGGCGCGTGATGAAGCCGGCGAAAAGGTTCGATACCTCCTGGCGGAACAGCACGGCGTCGTCGAAGTTGTCCAGCGAGCGCAGCCGCAGCAGGACGCGCGACAGTCGAGGCACGCCACGTAGCTGCCCCGCCTCTCGCAGTTCATAGATGTGCAGCACCTCGCTCGCCGGCACGCGCACCAGCTGGTTGTAACCGGCAGCAGTTACCGTGCTGTCGCCAGGGTGCCGACGGTACATCCAGTACGCGACGCGCTTGCCCAGGGCGTTGAACTCGATCCCAGCGCGGATCAGGTTGCCGTTACGGGTCGTCTCGTTCTTCTCGACCGGCACGAACTCGGCCGGCAGCAGCTGCACCTGTAGCGGCACAGCCAACCCATCCTCGAGGCGGCGCGGGCGAAGACGCACGAAGCACTCGCCGCTTTCCTCGACCATGCGCGCTGCCAGCGCCTGCTGGCCGTAGAAGTCCGTTCGCTCGTCGGCGTCAGACTCGTCGGTCCAGTCCGCCCAGAGATCGAGCAGCGCGCGGCGAAGCTCCTTGTCCCGCGTGGTCGGCATCGGTGTGATGCCGGTGCCGATCAGGTTGCTGACGCGCGCGTCAATGGCGCCACCGGCATACGGATCATTGCTGACTGCAGCCCTGGAGCGCTTCCGGAGCATGGGCAGCGCAGGCAGCGACAAGGTGTTGATGGAGCCGGGCGGCGCGTCCCAGTTCTTCGCCCGGCGGCCAGTGCCGGCGCCGTCGTAGCTATTCTTGATGCGACCAGGAAGGCGGGAGCCCGCCAGGGCGCGACGAGGAAACTCTTTCATCACACCCCCTTCCCGCCCGAGTACAGCCGGAACGCTCGCGACCGGCGAACATTGCGCGCGGTCTCCATATCAACATCGGCGACGTACTGGCTTTCCAGCATCCGCAGGCTGGAGAGCTGAGCGCGCTCCAGCTTGCGGCCGTCCTTCGTGATGGCCTGTCCCTTGGTAAGAATGTCGTGGATGGCCGCGCGCACATCCGCCAGCCGTTGCTGCGCCTCGGTCATATCCGCCTCGCGTGGTTATCGACGTTGTTTCAGGTAGCCGCTGCCGGAGCTGCGGCGCTTGGTGGCCGGGGCCGAAGGTGCCGAGGACGTGGAAGGCGGCGCATCGAGGACCAGGCCGAAGCGCTGCTGGGCAACGCGCAGCATCGCCAGGGCGCCGACGGCGCAGTCCAGTGCCTCGTTCCGGCGACCCTTCGCGTCCCAGCGATATACCCGCTGGCCCTTCTCGATCTTCATCACCTTGGTTTCGGCGGTGAGCTGCTTCAGCTCGTTCTCGTCGCAGATCGCGTCGTTGGCCGGCAGGTGCATCACTCCCGGGAGAACCTTGCCCGGCTCGGGCTGCAGCTTCAGGCGGCTATAGATCAGCTCCTTGGCGTTGTCCGTGCCGATCATCGTCAGGTAGACGCCGGCCTTGCTCTTGTTGTCGGGGAACATCGCAATGGGCTTGCCATAGACGTTGTGCCCCTTGGTCGGGATGACCCAGAACAGGCCGTGCTTCTTGCTCTCCTCGTAGACCTCGTCGGTGTAGTGGCCGCCGGAGTCCCAGCCCCAGAGCGCAACGCGCATGCTCACGCCGTCCTCGCGCTGGTACTGCTGGTGGAGCTTGAGCCCAACCTTTCGCCGCAGCTCGGTACTGCCCGGGTCGCCCTGCAGAATCCAGCGGTCTACCAGCCAGCCCTCCTCGCCCGCAGCCCACGCCCAGATGCGCGCCTCGTAGCGGTCGTCCTGGGTGTCGATAAAACCGGTCAGTGCGGCCACGCGAGCCGGTAGGTGCTGCCAGATTTCGCGGCGGCCGTAGAGGTTCTCCCACTCCAGCTTCTCGCCCTGGTCGCCCTCCCAGGTCTCGCCCAGGGTGGTGTTTACGAAGGTGATCAGCTTCTCGCGGTCGCCCTTCACGTTCAGCCAATCGCCCACCATGTCCAGCCAGGTGGTGAAGACGCTGTAGGCGGTCCAGATGTGGAAGGTGACCGAGCGAGGCGTCCGCGCCGGCTCACCGTCGGCCTTGAACCACTCCATGGAGTCGCGGGTCCACAAGCCGGTGCGCTCGCAGATCCACCGGCCATCGTTGGCCGCTTCGACTGCCTCGTGATACTCGATCACACAGGCGTTGTGCTCGCAGACGTACCAGGCCTTCTCGGCCTCGCCGAGTTCGTTCTTCTCGTACTTGATGCCGAACGCACAATCCTTGCCGCCCCACTTCAGGAACTGCTCCCCGCCGCAATGCGGGCAGCCGACGTTGAAGCGCATGAAGTGCGGCGACTCTTCACCCGCCTTGGTGACCTGGCACTCGCCAGCCGTTCCCGGCGTGGAGCCTCGGATCGACTTCTTGAACGTGGCACCTTCCAGGCGTTTGTCGCCCAGAAAGGTCGGCGAGCCCTCGCCCTCGATGTCGGCATCGAACTTCGACAGCTCGTCGTAGATGACCTCGTCGGGCGACTTCTCGCGGTAATTTCGCGCGGCCTTGCCGCCCAGGCACCAGAGCATCTTCTGATGGCTGAACTTCTTGGCGGCGAGTGTGTTGTCCCGGTGCTTCTTGCCGTACCAGGGGGCCAGCGCCAACAGCACAGGCACGTCGCGGATGAAGGACTCGACGTGCCGCTTCATCAGTTCTTCGGCGTCCGGGTCCGTCGGACAGTAGCTCAGCACGTTGCGCTTCTTG
>RCUL01000971.1_pt1 | contig 11906 bp, 8 predicted proteins | sample 2167521 | NCBI WGS metagenome assembly RCUL01 (sample SAMN09932745, study PRJNA488358) | compost metagenome | feature: garden; material: soil; isolation source: compost soil in acetic acid-enriched culture | place: Germany: Experimental Botanical Garden Goettingen | collected 2016-01-27 | reverse complement strand
AGCATCAGCGCCGCCCGTTCAAACACCGCCAACAACATCATCTGATTTTCGAGCATGGCTCTCCTCCGTCAACGACATGGCATGGCGCCAGGGGGCGGATCATACCCCTTATCTGCCGTCGACTCATGGTCGAATCCCGGCAGAGCGGTTCAGCTTTCGGGGAAGGGGCCGATAAGAGGAGGCCCTCGCCAAGGGGGGCCCAGTCCGACAAAGGAGATAACTATGTTTCAAAAAAGCATGGTGCTGGCAGTGATGATCGGTTGCAGCAGCGCCGCCGTTCACGCCAATACGCAGGTGAGCCTGGTGAACTGGCAAGCCACCGCCAGCAAAGAGACCAACATGGAAGTAGCGCTTACCCACCCCGGCCTCCAGGCCATCAATTCGGATCCGGCACAGGCTCCCGTCCAGATCCTGGCAGCAGACCTGAGCCACCCGGATTTCAACACCACCTATCGATTGCAAGCCCGCGCACTCTACGGCTCCCTGCCACAGCAGGATGATCTCAGGATTACGCTGGCGCTCAACGGACAACCCCTCGAGGCGAGCCACGCCCTCCCTCTGATGCAGGCGACCCGCTATTACCTCAGCTATCAGGCCCCTTCCGCCAGACCGGACCAGGTGGGCGAAGCCGCCTATGAACTGATGGTTTACTGGCCGGGCTGACCAAAGACCCCGAAGGCATGTCCCCATGCCTTCATTCCTGCCCGTCCATCACCTGCAACTGGGTCGCCGCCAGCCGGACGACCTCGTACTCTCGCTGCAAACGTGCCAGCGCCTCGGGCAGCCTGGCCTGCTCAAGCTCCCAGGATTCTATTTCGCTGCAGGTCGCCACCAGTTTCATGGTGCCCATGATCCTGGCCCCCCCTTTCAGACGATGTATGCGGTCGATGAACTGGCCGACATGCCCCTCCTCAGCGGCCCGCTGCAATCCCGAGATATCGTCGTCACTGGCCCGCACGAACTCGGCCAGCAGGGGCACCATCAGGGTCGACTGGTGCGCCGTCAGCGGCCCAAGGTATTTCCGGATCTCCTCCATGCAAGCGGCAATGCCAGTCTGCTCTTCCCGCTGCATGTGCCGGCGCAGGCAGTGATCGAGTGCCTCCAGTCCGACCGGCTTGAACAGACAGTCATCCATGCCTGCCGCCTGGCCTTCATTGATCTGCTCCTGCCGCGCATCGGCCGTCAGCCCGAGGATCAGGGTACGTTGCCAGCCGTGCAACTGCTCCAGCTCCCTGCACTGGCGTGCCAGCTCGAACCCGTTCATACCGGGCATGTTGAAATCGGTCATGATGACATCCACCCTGGCTCCGGCCAGCAGCCGCAACGCCTCCTCCCCCGACTCGACGGCCGTGGCGTCATGGCCCAGATAGGCCAGTTGCTGGCTGACCAGCAACCGGTTGGCAGGATGATCGTCCACGACCATGATCTTCAACCGTCGCCCCTGCTCCACCGCAGGATCCTGTACAGGTTCGGAGGACATCGTCACGGCATCGGCCACCGGCAGCTTCATCTCGACACTGACCCGGGTGCCCTGCCCGGGTGCGCTCTCCAGTTGCAGGGAGCCCCCCATCGCCTCGCACAGGGAGCGGGAGATCATCAGACCCAGACCTGTACCCGACTGCTGGATTTTCTCGGGTTGGCTCGCCTGGCTGAAAGGCTCGAACAACCGGGCCTGCTCGGCCCAGTCTATGCCGATGCCGGTATCCAGGATGGTGAGCTGCACGGTACACCAGCCGTCGCAGACCCAGGAGACCAGCGTCACCGTGACCGACCCGCGATCTGTGTACTTGATGGCGTTGCTGATCAGGTTGGAGAGGATCTGCTTGTAACAGAGGCCATCGATTTGCACCCAGGACGGATTGCCCGTGACGAGCTCCAGCCGCAGGTTTTTCTGTCTCGCCAGCGCGTTGAAGACGGTGACGACCGACTCTGTCAGGGTCACGATGTCATGGGGCTCGGGGGCCAGTTCGAACCGGCCAGACTCAATCTTGGAAATATCCAGGATGTCGCCGATGAGGCTCAAGAGGTCTCTTGCCGAGCCGTGGGCGATGGCGAGGGAGGCCTGATCTTCCTCGTGCAGCCGACCCCGTTTGAGCGCCAGCTCCAGCAAGCCGATGATGGCATTCATGGGGGTACGGATCTCGTGGCTCATGGTCGCGAGGAAGGTGCTCTTGGCACGGTTTGCCTCCTGGGCCTCCTGGCTGGCCACCGCCAGCTCATCGAGCAGGCGCACCCGTTCGCTGACGTCGATCCAGCCTCCCACGCCCCCCTGCACATTGCCGTCAAGATCGTAGTAAGGCTGAACCCAGTGATAGACGTCGACTCCGCCTGTCGGCAGGCTCAGGCGATGGTCGCCCTCCTGGGCACGGCGGCTGTCACGGGAGAGGGCCAGATCCCCATGCAGGGGAGCAAGAAAAGGCCAGCGCGTGCGCGCGTCGTCCAGACCCGTTCCGAGCAGGGCGGTCTTGGGCTCGCCAAGGAAGCTGGCATAGCTGCTGTTGCACAGCACCAGGATCCCGTTCAAATCCCGCGCATAGATGGGGTGAGGTGTCCCGTCCACCAGATCGGCGATGAACTTGAGCTGGGTGCTCAGCGCCCCCTCCACCAGCCGCCGCTCGCGGATCTGCTTGCGCAGCGACAACCCCCACAGGCCAACCCAGAGGGTCAGCAGCAGGATCAACGCGATGAAGACCCCGAACTCCCGGATCAACTCCTGCCAGGAGACGCTCTCCTGTTTGACATTGACTCGCCAACGGTTGGAAAGCCCTTCCAGCTCATCCGGCGGAATGATGGTGATGACCTTGTCCAGAATGTCCCGCAGTATGGGGTAAGCTGGAGTGACCGCAAACGCGGCACCTATGGGGATGGAATCGAACAGCTCTCCCGTGATGAGCAGGCTGTCGGGAAACTTGCTGTTGACATAGTACTTGGCCACCCGCAGCGGCAGTATGGTCACATCGCATACCTCCGTCGCCACGCAGCGCATGGCGTCCTCAATCGTGTCGAACTGCCGCGTCGTCAGCTTGCCGTATTCAGCTTCGATGGCCTGGGTCGAGATAAAGCCCCTGACCATGGCCACAGTGCCGGTCTTGAGCAGCGACTCCGGGGGGGCCTTCCTGTGACGCAACCCCACCACATAGGAGAGGGGATCGAGGACAAAGGCTCGGCTGAACAGATAGCGGTTCCTGCGCTCCGCAGACGGGCTCAGCACCCCTGCATCCACCTGACCGCTATCCAGCAGCTGGGTCATCTGCTCCGGCGTCCTGATGGGCACTATCTCTAGCTCCACCCCCAGCTTGGCTCGCATGACCTGCAGCAGATCGGCGACCACACCGTGCATGGTGCCGGTGATGTCGTAAAAACTGAGGGGGGGAATGCCGCTGTTCACCGCAATCCGGATCTTCTCCCGCTTGGCCAGCCATTCCCACTGCTCGCGGCTCAGGTCGATCTTGCTGGCACCGATGGAGAGGCCTCCCCCATTCCAGCGTTTGGCCACTTCCGCCCGCTTGCCCTCGAGGATCTCCCCCAGGGCGATATCCATAATCCTCTTGAGCCTCCGCTCCTTTGGGTTGAGGGCAAAGGCAAAACCGGCGGTATCGATATAGAGCGGCTTCAATAATTGAATGCTGCTCTGATAGAACTTGTTGACGATGAAATTGCCGGAGATCATGTCCACCATGACGGCGTCAACCTGACCATATGCCACCGCGGATAATGCACTATAGCGGGACGGGTATATTTTTATCTTGTAGTCCGACAAATAGCGCATGATATCCGTATACGGCAAATAATACTCTGGAACTGCCACCGATTTTATTTCACGCTCTCGTATCGCGATATTTTTATAAATGGCGGGATCATCCGCAATATATTTATCGGTCAACAGGAGCTGCTGCTCCTGTTCATAAGCGTTCGAGGCGCTCAGCATGTCGATCTCCCCTCGCTTGAGCGCCTCGATGGCAGCCGCCCTGGAAGGGTATCCCTTCACCAGGATATCGATGTGCAGCAGATGGGTCAGCATGCCGACGATGTCGGCTGTCACCCCCTCATAGGCGTTGGCTCGCAGGGTGATGTCCATGGGGGGATTATCGGGTCTGGGCACCCCCAGGATCAGCCGCTCGCGCTCCTGCAACCAGCGCCACTCCTCCCCATGCAGCGGCAGGGGGCTGGCATCCAGATATTCCCCGCCATCCCGCGAATAGACCTGGAGCAGTGGCTCTTCCTGCGCATTGGCCGACATCGGCCACGCACAAAGCAGAACAAGAAAGAGCAGCAGGGATTTCATCGCGATCACAGCAGCTTCTGCCGTCTGGCCAGACTGATCAGATCGACGATGTTGGTGATGTTCAGTTTCTTCATCAACCTGGTCTTGTAGGTGCTGACGGTTTTCTCGCTCAGCAACATGCTTTGGGCAATCTGCTTGTTGGCGTGGCCCTGGCAAATCTGCAACAGCACGCTCATCTCGCGGGAAGAGAGAGTCGACAGCAGATCTTCCCGATCGACCGTATGGGCATGCCTGGCGCCGGCGATGACATCACGGGGGTAATAGAGTTGCTGCTTCTCTATTTTTGCGATCGCATCCTTCAGCAAGTACAAATCATCCAGCTTGGACAAGAAACCCTCGGCACCGGCTTGCAGACACCGCACCATAATATGGTGGGTGGACTGTGCTGACAGCACCAGAATCTTGGCACCAACATCCAGCATCTTGATTCTTTTAATCACTTCGATGCCATCGAGCTGCGGTATTCCAATATCAAGAATAACGATATCCGGTTGGGTGTTCCTGACCATGGCGATAGCATCGACACCATTATCAACCTCACCTAAAACATGATGCTCGTCCTGTTTCAACAACATGTTTACGGCCATTCTTATTGCTGGGTGATCATCTACTATCAATACCTTCGCCATATATAGATCCATTATTCAGCCCTGTCCGACGAGCATATTAACTACAAATCAGGCAGCTACACCATACAGTCAACTTTTGTTCTCGATATGTTAAATAAATATAGAAATGGTACTTTCAAGTAAATCATGATTATAGCTTCATTTAATTTCTATATATTTATCAATATATTGCACTTTGATTGATCCGTATGGAGCTCGACCATTACCGGATGGCTCCCTTTCTTTAACTCCCCCCACCCTTGGTTTTTTCATCGCCTCCGGCTCATGAAAAAAACCCTAAAAAAACATATAAATCAAATACATGAGGTGAAGCAAACCCCTGAAAGAAAAGGAAAATAAATAATTTTATCAAGCAGGCACCCCATCACCCTTTGGGATTTTTCCTACACACCATTCGGTCGATCCGGACAGCACCGATCGCTATCTTAGTCGACGAAAAAACGAGCTGGTCCGCGGAACAACGTATTCCAGGTCCGGCTGCCACTCTTGGTCAAATCATCGCCAAGGTGGCAAGGCATGCCCCTGACGGGCAAGGAACCAACCGGGTGGTCAATACCATCCAGAAGATATGTAGGAAATATCGTAATGAAGAAGACTCTGATTGCTCTGTCCGTGGCCAGCCTGGGCCTTGCCGCCACCGCTCACGCCGCCGTAGAAGCGTCCGCCGTCGCCACCTGGCAGGCCACTGCCAAGAAAGACACCACCTCCGAGCTGGTCGTCACCCCGCTCTCCAGCCTCTCCTTCCAATATGCCGAAGGGATCAAGGGATTCAACACCGTCAACGGCCTGTTCGATGTCGCCATCAAGGGGGATGCCAGCGCGACCGACTTCACCCTGAAGGCGAAGAAACTGAACGGCACCCTGAATCACCTGGGCGGCGACTCCACCGTCGACGTGGGCGTGCTGTGGGGCGGTGCACCGGTCAGCACGACCGCCTATACCACCCTGATCGACACCGCCGCCGGCATCACGGGGGGAAATCTCTCTCCTCTTGCCAACGGCTTCAAGAATGATGCCGAGCGCGTCACAGCACAGGGCTCCTTCACCTTCAACATCGAGAGCGCCACTGCCAACGGCACCCCCACCACCTTTGAAGCCCTGCCGGACGGCCTGTGGAGCGGCGAAGTCAACGTCGAGTTCGTGGCGAACTGGAGCTAACTCATCCACCGCGTACCATTGGGGGCCCTGCGGGGCCCTTTGTTCTCTTAGGGGCACATCATGAACCTGAAAATTGCAGCGATATGGCTGCTGCTCATTCCCGGCATCAGCCAGGCGATCAATGTCGGCGCCGTCACCACCTTCATCGATGCGGGCAGCCAGGAGGTCGCCAAACAGATTGAAAATGGCAGCGACCAGGCCAGATTGGTCACGATCAGCGTGACACGCATCACCTCACCGGAAGAGGGGGGACAGGAGATCCCCATGGAAGTCAGCGGCGAGCTGATGTTGTCACCCAGCCGACTGATGCTGCCCGCCAATGCCAGAAACAACGTGAGGTTCTTTTACAAGGGCCCGCTGGATGACAAGGAGCGTTACTACCGCATCCGCTGGCTGGACACGGCCCTCTCCGTCGACGATCAGCGCAACGAACACCGTCAGGCGGTTGCCACCACGTCCGCCCAGATAGGCACCATTCTGGTGGTGACACCACGCCAGCACCGATTCGCCTATGACCTGAAGGACGACACCCTCACCAACCGGGGGAATGCCTCCTATCGCACAGTGGCGTATGGCCCCTGCCTGGAAGGCGAGGAGCTGTGCAAGGAGACCTACTACGACCTGCCGGGCAAGCAACGTCGGTTCAGGCAGGTCAATATGCGCGATACAAAGAGCCACCTGGGACTCTGGCTGGGTCAGGAATTCGTCGTCATCAAGTAACCCCCAATAACGGTACCGCCCCACCCTCTTGCAGGGTGACGCCCTCCCGTTGTCTACATCCGGAACCATGGTGCTCGAAATGTTGAAAAAAGCCTGGCTGTTGCCGCTCTCCTGGCTGATTGCTATGTCAGCCTCGGCCAGCACTGCTGCCCCTCTCAAAATCGCCAACGTCATCATTCCTGCCAGTTTTGCCAAGGCACTGGAAGAGGGGCTGGCGGTACCGGTGCGCCTCCGATACAAGGATGAGGACAACAGGATCGACACCCTGACCGACGATACCATCGGCAATGCCACCCTGCTGCTGCAAGATGGCAAGCTGCACTTGTTGCACCTTGATTTCAGTGCCGGCCAGCAGCAAGGCGTGCTGAACGACGCCCTCACCACCCTGCTCTCCAGCCAGCAAAAACGCACTTTTTCTGCAGAAGGCGATTTGCAGATCGACGCCGATGCCAGCATGCAGCTGGACCTTGTCGCCATGCTGCTCACCATCCGGGTGTCACGGGACGCCTTTGGCCAGGCCAGGCAGCCTGACAATCGCGTCGCACTGACCCCGACGGTGGACACCTTGACGGGCGTACAGCGCTACAACCTGGGCTACTCCTTCATCAACAATCCCCAGAGCGGCCACCACGACTCCAATTTCCTGCAACTGGAGAGCATCGTCGGACTCGGCGCGCACCATGTCGCCATGGATGCCTCCCTTTACAACCTGGGCGAGCCGGAACAGAGCGGCGATATCTACCGCGCCATGTACGAACGGGATCTCGATGATCGCCGCATCGCGGCGGGCATGGTGTCGACGTGGGACTTGCAGACCCTGGGGGTAGTGACGGGCCTGACCACGGGCCGCCTCTACGGCGCATCCTATGGCAACCAGGCACAATCTCGAAAACAGGCAACCAACGAATCGACCACCCCGGTGCAAGTCTTCATGCCCGCCAACGGCGAGGCCAGGGTCTATCGGGATGAGCGCCTGATCGGCCTGCAAAACCTGGCTATCGGCAACCAGCACATCGATACCTCTTCGTTCCCCAACGGGGTCTACAACGTCACGGTCGAAGTCTATGTCGACGGCCGCCTGACCAGCACGACCACCCAGCGTGTCACCAAGCTGGGTGGCAACCCGGGGTTTACCCGAGAGTGGGGATGGCAGTGGTGGGGGGGCATGATGGAGAACAGCCAGAGCAGCGGCGATTCCCCCCTGATGGGCCTGTCGCTGGCGCGCTCGCTGGACACCCTTGAACTGGCCACGACGACCTATGCTTTCAGGGGCGCGGCCGTCGGCGAAGGGCGTGCCAGCTGGCAGGTTACGGATCGCCTCGGCACCCAGGTGCAAGGCATGCTGGCCACAGATCACTCCTGGCGGCTGGCCTCCAGCCTCTCCCTGCAGGCCCATGACAACGCCTCCCTGTGGGTCAGCCAGGAGAAACTGAACGCGGGCGATACCCTGGGAGTGGGTGAAACCGAGCTCTACTCCGCCGGCATCACGCTCAATCTGGGTGGCTGGGTCAGCGGCCTGGGCCAACTGACCTTCAACACCACGCACGACCGTCAGATGAACAGCGATCGCAGCTATGCGGATTATTACCAGCACCTCTATGCGGGCCGATACGGCAACCTCTCCATGCGCGCCAGCCTGCAGAGTGACAGCAGTACCCTCGATGGATTCAGCAACAAGAGCATCACCCTGGACTACTCCATCCCGTTCGACAATATGTTCAGCTTCGGCATGAGCAGCAACGAGCAGGGCCAGACCACGGCCAACCTCAGCTATCAGAAGCGCATGGAGGGGGCCATCAACCTGGCAACGCTGAATGCCTCCCGCATGATGCACGGCAGCGACACGCACAATATGGCGCTTTCCGGCACCCTGGGGTTCGAGAACAGGGTCATCGGCGGCACCATGACGCTGGGTCGCGGCCACGGTGGCGATATGAATGGCAACCTGATTGCTCGAGGCGCCCTGATCACCACGGAGAATGACGTGGTCGCATCCAGCCGGAGCTCCTCAGGTTCAGGCCTCATCATCAATACCGGCATCCACCGCGACGGACAGATGCTGGCCAAGGTGAATGGACAGGACTACCCCCTGCAAGGGGAACAGACATTCCTGGCACTCCCGCCCTATCAGGAGTACGAGGTGGAACTGCTCAACAGCAAGACGGGCAAGGACAGCTATGACATCAACACCGGCAAGCAGCGCTACACCCTGTTCCCCGGCAACGTCGCCACCCTGGATGCCGGCAGCAGCATCAAGGAGATGGTCACCGTGTTCGGCGTACTCAGGGCAGAAGACGGCTCGCTGCTTGCGAATGCCCGCATTGACAACCACATCGGCACCACGGTGACCAACGAGGCAGGCGAGTTCTCCCTGGATGTGGACAAGGCCAATCCCATGCTGACTTTCCGCCGGGGAAGCGACTTCTGTGAAGCCGACCTGGATCTTGCACAACACACGGGCGCAGCCTGGGTCGGCGTCGTGACCTGCCAGGGACTGCCCACCTATGCCATGGTGAGAGAATATTGAACATGAACATCACACACAGATTGCTGCTGGTCATTGCACTTGGCGCCGGCTGGGCACAGCAAAGCAGTGCGGCTGTATCCAAAACCGTCTGGCCGAATGCCGCGCTGCGCCATTTTCTGTTTATTGAAAATCAGGAAGACAACAACCTGTTTGTTGCGCCGACCGATGGTCTGGATCCACGCCTGACCGGCGCAAATGCCTGGACCTCGCTCAAAGGCAATGGTCAGGTGAGCCTGGCGTACGTTGATAACGGATACAACACCGATATCAACAACTGGAACGTCGATATGTGGGAAAACGGCCCTATTCGCCGCCCTTACGTCAACCAACGCTGCATCATGACTTATACCCGTTGTGACCCCGATACAGCGGAGGCAGTCAACAAACCGGCCGTCGTTGATGATCTCGGCTTCTTCGGCCTCATCGGGGCATCTGCTGGTTGGGGTCATGGCAAATTGAGTTCGAGTTTCTTTGACTATCTTCGGACCATGCCTGTGGGAGCCATCTTGAACAGGGAAATGAACCTGTGCATGACCACACTCAAATATGACGCGGCAGCCGGTGAACGCTGTATCAATCAAAACAGTGGCTACTGGTATGTGAGAAACATGCAGCACAAAAAAGCAGGCCATCTTCGCTTCGTACAAACCAATGCGATAAGCGAAGTCATTGTGGACAGCAATGGGACACCCTATGTTTTGCCCGGTTCACAAGGCTGTGAGAATTACAGGCTGGGCACCCGAGATGGGATTTTGTGTCGTTTTCTTGATTACAACTTCAACGAAGATGGCAGCCAGAACTACACCGAGCCCTATATGTATACCAATGTCAGAAACAGCTCGCTGAATAGCGCCATTGATGCTGCGGATCTGCAAATGAGCGCAGATTTGAAAAATTGGGCAAACAAAGGTTCTCGCTACAACATCAGCTATTTAAGAGGGCAGCCATCGGTTTATCTTTTCTTGTCCAGCAATTTCTTCAAACAAGTTGTGAGACTGGGACTGCAAGATCAACTGACTCGCAGTCTGATCAACTTCAACATGAAGAATGGCTATGCCCCCGAGAGTGGATACTATGAATTCAGCGGCACAACAGAAATTCATATAAAGCCACGGGACTTCAGCGTTTCCATTTTATCTTCGGAAGGCGTCAGTAACCCTTACAGGGAGGGCCAGGTCGGAAAAGATATTCTGAGCTTCTCATACAATATCTCTGATAGCGGCCCCATCAGTGCCGACATGCTGGAAATTTCCATTTCACAGGACAGAGGTTCGCCTTATCAGGGACATTGCACCTTCTATCCTGCTGGCTCGTCTGCACCCGAACAGGCCGTCCCCATACCCACCAGGCTGGTATTCGATTCGGTGGCTCATGGTGCGGCTTCACGGCACACCATTCGCTGCGATCGCACACCGGTGGATATTCGCACCCTGGGTATACGGGACAACCAGCCGCCGCAGGAGTGGAACGATCCCGTCAACGGCCAGGGCATCACCCGGTTTTACAAGCTGGCGCTGGAGTTCGACCTGACCGATCCCATGGTGCAGCGCACCATGGGCGACGAGATGTGGGAAGGTGAGGTGGAGCAAAGCGGCACCATCACCATCAAGGGGACCTGGCGCTGACCATGGAGCACAACATGCATCGTCTTCTTTGGCCCTTGCTGGGCGGCCTGCTCGCCTCACAGGCCGCCGCCCTCGACATCGGCGCCATGACTCTTGCCATGGCGCCAAAGCAGGAGTTCATCACCCGAACCCTGACCAACAACAGCGCCTCGCCCAAGCTGTACGACATACAGATGGAAAAAATCAGCGACCCCACGGCCAGGGGCAGGGCACTGCCCACCGTCCCCGGTGAGCTGCTGTATGCCCCCAAGCGCTTCACCCTGCATGCCAAACAGGCCCAGAACGTCAAGTTCTACTACAAGGGGCCGGCCGATGACCATGAGCGTTACTACCGGATCACCTTCACCGAGTCACCGGCGGCCCAGGTGGATGACGGCAGTCAGACGCAGCACCGGGGAACCGTAGAGGTGAAGCTGGCCCTGCAGTCCATTCTGGTGGTGCGCCCGCGTCAGTCACGTTTTGAATACCAGCTGGATTCGGCACAGAGCAGCATCACCAATACCGGCAACACCTATTTCGAATTCATGGTGAAAAAGGGCTGCCAGCAGGCGGACAGTGAGGCCGACAGCAAATACCTGTTGCCCGGTGAGACCTACCAGAACCCGAGGATCGGCCAAGCAGGCAACCAGAAGCTGATCGTCTACCAGTCCCGCTTCATCCCGGTCGGCAAGGATTGCTGGCCAGACTAGGTGACCGGCACCGGGCAACCTGGGTCAGCAATCCCGAAGGTCAGGAGGAGAGGGTCGCCAGCCTGGCGGCGAAGCCCATGAAGAACAGACCGATCAGACCATTGCCCAGCCGGGCAAGCCCCTGTTTGCGGCGAAAGAAGCTAGCCACCAGAGTGCCGCCGAAGATCAGCAGGGTGAGATAGACGAAGCTCATGGCCTCCAGCATGCCGGCCAGCACCAGGTAGGAGATCCAGGTGTGGGCATAGCTGAAGTCGATGAACTGCACGAAGAAGG
>RCUL01000970.1_pt1 | contig 11914 bp, 7 predicted proteins | sample 2167521 | NCBI WGS metagenome assembly RCUL01 (sample SAMN09932745, study PRJNA488358) | compost metagenome | feature: garden; material: soil; isolation source: compost soil in acetic acid-enriched culture | place: Germany: Experimental Botanical Garden Goettingen | collected 2016-01-27 | reverse complement strand
TGGTGTAGCCCTGCTGCTTCATCACGTCGCCGATGGTCGGCGCCCAGTCCGGGATGCCGTGCTCGGAGCCCGGCAGGCCGACGGTCAGCAGGCCGGTGCGGAACGGATGCTCGCCAGTGGCGAAGGCCGAGCGGCCGGCGGTGCAGGACTGCTCGCCATAGGCGTGGGTGAACAGCGCGCCTTCGCGGGCGATGCGGTCGATGTTCGGTGTCTCGTAGCCCATCACGCCCAGGTTGTAGGCGCTGAGGTTGAAGTAGCCGACGTCGTCGCCGAAGATCACCAGAATGTTCGGTTTGTCTGCTGCCAGGGCGCTCGCGGCGCTCCCCAGCATGGATGCCGCAAGGGTCAATCCGGACAGCCATTTCCCTGCGCGGGTCATGTGCTTTGCTCCATTGTTGTGTTTGTTGGTAAAGGCACTGCTCGGTTTTTAACCGACCTTGCGGCGAGGCTACTGGCGCGACCCTTCTGGATCGACCACCCGCGTCGGGTAGTTGGAGTTCGCCGGGGGCGAGGAGCTCAAGTAGCTGTGCAGAACCACGCCGCTTTCGCGGCGATGGTGGAAATTTCCGGTTACTTTTTACTGGCGCCGTGTCGGATGGGTGCCAGCTCAGCGCGCCGGCTTCCGCGTCTGGCCCTGCTGGATCGTCCAGTCCACTACCTGCGCGGCAAGCTGGTCGCCGGCCTTGCCGAAGGCCTCGACCACCTGCGGCACCTGGCTGCCGTCGACGGGCTGGGTCACTGCGAAGCTGCGCACCGCGACGATGCGCTGGGTCGCCGCCTGCACCAGGCGGGCGTCGAGGCGGATGACGATCTCCGGCTTGTCGCCACGGTATTCGCTCTGGAAGGCGCGCAGGTCGCCGGCCAGCTCCAGGTCGGCCTGCAGATTGTAGTCGTCGCTGCTGAGCGCCTTGATCCTGCCATCGGCGAGGAAGGCATCGACCAGGCGATCGCGCAGCAGTACCGGCGCCGGGTTGCTCCAGCGCGAACCCTGGTAACTGCTCAGCAGGTTGCCTTCGGGAACCACGGCGATACGCGGGCGGTCGAGGGCGAGGCTGGCCTTGGGCGTGGCCACCCGCAGCGACCAGTCCAGCGCCGGCGCGCGGCTGGCGCTGGCTGGCGTAGCGGGCAGGCGGTAGACGTCCGGGTTCTCCGCCTCGGGCAGGATCGAGCAGGCGGCGAGCAGACTGAATACCGCGCAGCTTCCCATCAGGCGCAGGCTCTGTTTCATGGCTGGAACTCCTTGGTGCGCTCGCGGCCGAGTAGGAAATTCGCCGGATTCTCTTCCAGGCGGCGGGTCACTCTGCGCAGGTTTTCAAGGGTGGCGCGCAGCTCGCGGACGGCCGGACCAACGTCGCTCAGTCCGCTCATGCCGCCATTGAGCGAGTCGTAGTTGCTGTCGAGCAGGCGGTCGATCTTCTCGCTGCTGCGCTGCAGGGCGGCGAGGGTCTGCTGGGTTTCGCGCAGGATGTTCGGGCCCTGGCTGCTGAGCATCTGGTTGGCATTGGCCAGCAGCTTGCTGGCGTTGTCCAGGGTTTCGCGCGCCTGCTGGCTGGCGGCGGCCAGTTCCTGCACGGTCTTGCGCAGGTCGCCGCGCTGCTCGGCTATCACCCCGGTGGCCAGGTCGATATGGTCGAGGGTGCGGCTGATACGGTCGACGTTCTCCGAGGAAAACATCTTGTTGACGTTGATCACCAGGTTGTTGAGGTTGGCGGCGATGTCTTCGCCACTCATGAGCAGCTTGGCCAGTGGCGAAGGGATGGTCTTGATCACCGGAATCCTGCCCTCCTTGCCTTCCAGTGGCGGGCTTTCCGGCGTGCCGCCGCTGAGCTGGATGATCGCGGTGCCGGTGACCCCGGTGAGCGCCAGCTTGGCGCGGGTGTCCTGGCGGATCGGCGTGTCGCCGAACACGCGGATGCGCGCGCGGACCTTGCGCGGGTCCTTCGGATCGAGACGCAGGGTCATCACGTCGCCGACCTTGATCCCGTTGTACTGCACGGTGCCGCCCTGCGACAGGCCGGTCACCGCCTCGGTGAAGATCACGTCGTAGAGCTTGTACTCCTGGTCGCTGCTGGTCTTCGCCAGCCACAGGCCGAAGAGCAGGCCGGCGGCGGCGATCAGTACCGTGAACAGGCCGATCAGCACATGATGGGCGCGGGTTTCCATGTCAGTTTCCCTCCCGCAGCTTGTCTGCGGCTTGCTGGGCGGCGCGGCCGCGCGGGCCGTGGAAATATTCCTGTACCCAGGCATCGTCGGTAGCGGCGACCACGTCCAGGCGGTCGGCGATCAGTACGCGTTTCTGCGACAGCACGGCGACCCGGTCGCAGATGGTGTAGAGGGTGTCGAGGTCGTGGGTGACCAGGAACACGGTGAGGCCGAAGGCGTCGCGCAGGGTCAGGATCAACTGGTCGAAGGCGGCGGCGCCGATCGGGTCGAGGCCGGCGGTGGGCTCGTCGAGGAACAGAATGTCCGGATCGAGCGCCAGCGAGCGGGCCAGCGCGGCACGCTTGACCATCCCTCCGGAGAGTTCCGACGGGTACTTGGCGCCGGCATCCGGCGGCAGGCCGGCCAGGGAAATCTTCAGCTTGGCCACGTGCTCGGCATGCTCGCGGCTGAGGCCGGCGTGCTCGACCAGCGGCAGGCAGATGTTCTCGCTGACGGTCAGCGAGGAGAACAGCGCGCCGTTCTGGAACAGCACGCCGAAGCGTCGTTCCACCAGCGACCGTTTTTCCGGCGGCAGCTCCAGAAGATTCTCGCCGAATACATGGACCTTGCCTTCGCTGGGCCGGCGCAGGCCGATGATGCTGCGCAGCAGTACCGACTTGCCGGTGCCGGAGCCGCCGACCACGCCAAGGATCTCGCCGCGCATCACGTCGAGGTCGAGATGCTCGTGCACCGCATGGCTGCCGAAGCGGTTGGCCAGGCCGCGCACCTGAATGATCGCTTCGCTCACCAGCCGATCTCCATGAAGAACAGGGCGAACATCGCATCCAGCACGATCACCACGAAGATCGACTGCACCACGCTGGAGGTGGTGTGCTCGCCCACCGATTGCGCGCTGCCGCTGACGCGGAAGCCTTCCAGGCAGCCGATCACCGCGACGATGAAGGCGAACACCGGCGCCTTGATCATGCCGACCAGGAAATGATGCACGGCGATGTCGTCGCGCAGCATGTTGAGGAACACCGTGGCCGAGATATCCAGCACCACCGCGCAGACCACGGCGCCGCCGACCATGCCGCAGAGCATGGCGATGAAGGTCAGCATTGGCAGCGTCAGCAGCAGGGCGAACACCCGTGGCAGCACCAGCAGTTCGATGGGGTCGAGGCCGAGGGCGCGGATGGCGTCGATTTCCTGGTTCGATTTCATCGAGCCGATCTGCGCGGTGAAGGCGCTGGCGGTGCGCCCGGCGAGCAGGATGGCGGTGAGCAGCACGCCGAATTCGCGGAGGAAGGAGAAGCCGACCAGGTCGACGGTGTAGATGGCCGCGCCGAACTGCTGCAGCACCGTGGCGCCGAGGAACGCCACCACCGCGCCGACCATGAAGGTCAGCAGGGCGACGATGGGCACGGCGTCGAGGCCGGTCTGCTCCATGTGCGCGGCCAGCGAGGTGAGGCGCCAGCGCCGTGGCCGCAGCAGGACGTGGAGCATGGTTTCCAGGGTCAGGCCGATGAAGCCGAGCAGGCCGATGGCATGTCCGCGCACCACCAGCATGGATTTGCCGATGCGCTCCAGCACATCGACGATGGCATTGCCCGGTTTCGGCAGGCGCTCGTCCATGCGGCATTGACGCTGCGCGCCGCCGACCGCGCGGAGCAGGTTGCGGCGCTCGGGCGGCAGGTCGGCGGCGAGGCTGTCCAGGCGCTCGAGAGCGTCGTTGCCGAGGACGTCGGCGAGCAGGCCGGCACCGGCGGTATCCAGCGCGCCGAGGGCGCTGAAGTCGTAGGCCGCGGCAGCTCGGCCGGACGCGCCCCACCCCTCGACCTGGCGGACCAGGTCTGCGTAGTGGGGGAGGGTCCAGTCGCCGCTAACCCGCAGCAGGGGGGATGGGGCCGAAGCGTCCAGCTGGAGCTGCCCGGCCTGGGTGGAATTGGTCATGCGATGAAGTCTAGCGGAGTTGCCTGCGCGCTCCACAGTCGCCAATGGTTGCAGTTAGTGACCGTAGCGACGGAGCGTAGGTTGGGCTGAGGTACAAAGCCCAACGGAGTGGCTGTCGGCAATTGTTGGGCTTCGCTGCGCTCAGCGCCAACCTACGACTGCCGCCGCGCCTACCGCTCCCGCAACGCCTCCCACCTGGCCTTCAGCACCGGCTTGAGCAGGTAGTCCAGCACGCTCTTCTCGCCGGTGATGATGTCCACCGTGGCGACCATGCCGGGGATGATCAGCAGCGGCTTGGCATCCGTGCCGAGGTGGTTCTTCTCGGTGCGCACCTGGATCAGGTAGAAGCTGTTGCCCTTGTCGTCGCTGATGGTGTCGGCGCTGATCACTTCCAGCTTGGCCTTCAGCCCGCCGTAGATGGTGTAGTCGTAGGCGCTGAACTTCACCGTGGCCGGTTGGCCGGGGTGGAGGAAGGCGATGTCCTGCGGGCGGACCTTCGCTTCCACCAGCAGGTTGTCTTCCAGCGGGACGATTTCCACCATGTCGCTGCCCGGCTGCACCACGCCGCCGATGGTGTTGACCTTGAGCTGCTTGACGATGCCGCGCATCGGCGCGACCACGGTGGTGCGGCTGACCTTGTCGTCGATGGCGCGGCGGGTGGCGGTCAGTTTGTTCAGCTCGGTGCGTACCTCGTTGAGCTCCTTCAGCGCTTCGGTGCGGAAGCCCAGGCGCGATTCCTCGATCTTCCGATCCATCTCCTTCATCCCCGCCTCGGCGCGCGGAATCGCCAGGGTGGTGGCGCTCAGCTCGCCGTTGATTTCCACCGCGCTGCGGCGCAGGCGCAGCAGTTCCACCGGGGACACCGCGCCGCTCTTCACCAGCGGCTCGGACATGCGCAGCTCCTGCTGCACCAGGCCCAGGCTGGAGCGGTATTGCTGCTGCTTGGCGCGGAATTCCTGAAGCTCCTGGGTCTTCTGCCGCAGCTGTTCCTGGAGGATCTTGATCTCGCTTTCCTGGCGCTGCTGGCGCGACTGGTAGAGGGCCAGCTGGTCTTCCACCACCTGCGGTTCGTCCCTGGCCAGCTCGGCGGGGAACTTCGGCGCGCGGTCCTCGATCTCGGCGTTGAGCCGTTCGACGCGGGCGATCAGCGAGTTGCGGTCGGCCTCGGTCTCGCCCTTGTTCGAGGCGAAGCGGGTGTCGTCCAGGCGCAGCAGGGTCTGGCCCTTGTCCACCACCTGGCCTTCGCGGACGAAGATTTCCGCGACGATGCCGCCTTCCAGGTTCTGGATGGTCTGCACCTTGCTCGACGGAATGGCCTTGCCTTCGCCCTTGGTGACTTCCTCGATCTCGGCGAACTTCGCCCACACCAGCGCGACGACGAACAGCGCCAGTACCGTCCACAGGGTCAGGCGCGCGGCCAGCGGCGAGTCTTCCAGCACGGTGCCGGCGACTTCCGGCATGAATTCGGTGTCGCGGCCCTTGTCGCCGCCGAGGTAGTTGCGAATGGAGTTGTCCTGGTCCATGGCGATCACCCCGCTGCCTGGCCGACCTGGCCGTTGCGCAATGCCTCGATCACCGCATCCTTCGGTCCGTCGGCGACTATGCGTCCGCCATCCAGCACCACCAGCCGGTCGACCAGGCTGAGCATGGAGGTGCGGTGGGTGACCAGCAGCAGGGTCTTGTCCCGGCAGTGGTCATGCAGTTTGTGGCGCAGGGCCTCCTCGCTGCTGTGGTCCATCGCGCTGGTCGGTTCGTCGAGCAGCAGGATCGGCGGATCGAGCAGCAGCGCGCGGGCCATCAGCACGGCCTGGCGCTGGCCGCCGGAAAGCAGTTGGCCGCGCTCGCCGAGCGGGCGGTCGAAGCCCAGCGGATGCTGCCGGGCCAGTTCGACGATGCCGGTCATCTCCGCCACTTCGAGCATCCGCGCATCACTGACGTAGCGCGCGCCGAGGGTGATGTTGTCGCGCAGGCTGCCGGCCAGCAGCGGCAGGTCGTGGGTGACGTAGCCGATCTGCTGGCGCAGGTCGGCGACATCGATCTGCCGCAGGTCGAGGCCGTCGAGGAGGATCTGCCCTTCGTCCGGGTGATAGAAGCCCATCAATAGGCGACCGAGGGTGCTCTTGCCGGAGCCGCTGCGACCGATGATGCCGATCTTCTCGCCGGGCGCCACGCGCAGGCTCACATTGGCCAGCGCCGGCATGGCCTGGTCCGGGTAGCGGAATTCCACCTGGCGGATTTCCAGCGCGCCGTGCAGGCGGGTGCGCTCCAGCGGGCGCTGGCGCGGCTGGCGTTCCTGCGGCAGGGTCATCAGCGCGTCGGTGCTCTTCATGGTCAGGCGCGCCTGCTGGTAGCGGGTGATCAGCCCGGCGATCTGCCCGAGCGGCGCCAGCACGCGGCTGTTGAGCATGTAGCAGGCGACCAGCGCGCCGACGCTGAGATTGCCGGCGAGAATGGCGTAGACCCCGGCAACGATCATCGCCATGCCGGCGAACTGCTGCATGAACAGGGTGCCGTTGGTGGCCAGCGCGGAGAGGAAGCGCGCGTGGTTGTCCAGGCGGGTGAGGGCGCCGTGGGTGGCTTCCCAGCGGTACTGGCGCTCGCTTTCGGCGCCGCAGGCCTTGAGGGTTTCCAGGCCGCCGAGGGTTTCGATCAGCAATGCCTGGCGTTCGGCGCCGAGGGTCAGGCTCTTCTGCACGGTGTCGCGCAGGCGCTGCTGGATGATGAAGGCGAACAGCATGGTGATCGGGAAGGCCAGCAGCGGGATCGCCACCAGCCAGCCGGCGAGCAGGCCGATCACCGCGATCATCAGCAGGGCGAAGGGCAGGTCGATCAGGCTGGTCAGGGTCAGCGCGGTGAGGAATTCGCGCAGGCCCTGGAAGTCGTGGATGCTCTGGGCGAAGCCGCCGACCGTGGCCGGGCGCGCCTTCATCGACATGCCGGTGATGCGTTCGAAGAGGGTGGCGGAGAGCACCACGTCGGTCTTCTTGCCGGCCATGTCCAGCAGGTGCGAGCGCAGCACCCGCAGCAGCAGCTCGAACAGGCTGCCGAGCAGCAGGCCTATGGCGAGTACCCAGAGGGTGGCGAGGGCCTGGTTGGGCACCACGCGGTCGTAGGTCTGCATGACGAACAGCGGCACCAGCATACCCAGCAGGTTGATCATCAGGCTGGCGACCAGTGCATCGGTGTACAGCCAGCGCGACAGCTTGAGGGTGTCGCGGAACCACGCCTCGACCCGCGGCAGCAGCGGCTGGCGGGCGGCTTCCAGTTCATGCCGTGGGCGGGCGAACAGCGCCTGGCCGCTGTACTGCTCGGCCAGTTCGTCGACGTCCACCCATTGTTCGCCGCCGTCGGTCTCGCAGGGCAGGATCAGCGCGGTGCCATCCTCGCCCCATTGCCGCAGCACGGCGCTGCGGCCGTGGCGCAGCAGCAGGAGCACCGGCAGGTTGAGCGCGGGGATGCTTTTCAGCTCGCGGCGCAGCAGGCGTCCCTGCAGGCCGGCACGGGCCGCTGCACGGGGCAGCAGGTCGGCGCTGAGGCGCTGCTGCGGCAGTGGCAGGCCGGTGCTGAGGCTGGCGTGGCTGACTGTGCAGCCATGCAGGCGGCAGAGGATCAGCAGGCCGTCGAGCAGCGGGTCGTCATGGCTCAGGCGCGGATCGCCGGCGGCAGGCCCGCCGCGTTCCTGGAAAATCACCGTCATGCTACTGCTCCCGGGGCCCCATGGAACCCTGCCGGATTTCGACTACTACCCGTCGCTGCGCCAGACCGGCGCCTGCTGCACCCGGGTTCCTTCTTTTATTAGCGTCTGCACCCGCACCTCAGCGCATGTCCGGCAGATGGGCGTCGGTCTTCACCTCCGACAGCGCTATGCCGCCCTGCGGTGCGGCCACGCCCTGCGAGCGCAGCAGTGAGCCCATGCTGGCGAGCACCCGGTAGCGGGAGAACTCTTCGGTGTAGCGCACGTCGGTGTAGCGGCGATTGGCGGTGAACAGTTCGTTCTCGCTGTCCAGCAGGTCGAGCAGCGTGCGCTGGCCGAGGGTGAACTGCTGCTGGTAGGCCTCGCGCACCTTGCGGGTGTAGTCGGCGTATTCGCGCGCCGGGCCGGTCTGCTTCTGGGCGTTTTCCATGGCGTCCCAGGCCAGCGAGAGGTTCTCGTTGAGCAGGCGCAGGGCGTTGTTGCGCACGTCGCGGGATTCGTTGAGCTGGTGCGAGGTGGCGTTCAGGCGGGACTTGTCGCGGAAACCGTTGAACAGGTTGTAGCGCATCACCACTTGCGCCTGCCAACTGTTGTCATGGCCTTCCTGGCCGGCGACGTTGTTGTTCGCCGCCTTCGCCAGTTCCAGGTCGAAGCGCGGGTAGTAGGGCGCCTTGGCTGCCTGGTATTGCTTCTCGGCGGCATCCATGTCGGCCTGGGCGGACTTCAGCAACGGGTTGTTGTTGATCACTTCCTGGCGCGCCCGGGGCAGGTCGCCGGGCAGCAGTGCCTTCACCGTGGACGGCGCTTCCAGCTCGTCCGGAGTCTTGCCCACCGCACTGAAGAAGTTGGCCTCGGCGTCCGCCAGGTTGACTTCCTCGGTGTACAGGTTGTTCTGCGCCAGGGCCAGGCGGGCGATGGCCTGGTCGTTGTCGGCGGCGCTGCCGACGCCGCGCTCGCTGCGCATGCGGATCTGGTCGCCGATACGCTGGTGCGCCTGCAGGTTGTTCTTCGCCAGGGCGACCATTTCGCGGCGCTTGAGCACTTCCAGATAGACCTCGACGGTGCGCAGCGCGGTGGTTTCCGAGGTGCCGAGGACGCGGTAGGCCCGGGAATTGACGTTGGCTTCGTTGCGCGCCACCTCGTTGGGGGTGCCGAAGCCGTCGAACAGCATTTGTCTCAGGCGGATTTCCGCATCGCTGCGGGTCAGGGTTTCCTTGTTGTGGTCGCCCAGCGCACGGGTATCCGGATTGTCGGAATTTTCCCGGCCGTAGCCGAGCAGAAGATCGACGGTGGGCAGGTAGCCGCCCCGGGCGATTTTCAGTTCCTCATCCGCAGTCAGGCGGCTGTTGACGCTCTGGCTGATCTCCGGGTGGTACTGCAGGGTGCTTTGAATGGCCTCGGTCAGGGTCATGGCATGAGCATGAACGCCAGAGACCGCCAGAATTATGCCGCTCCATAGGGCTGTACTGCTAGCGCGCATGGTCTTCTCCTGCTTTCCTTGTTTTCTGAAGAGCCAATTTATTGGCTTTTCACGATCATCGTTCTGGCGATGCTTGTAAGCTGAGAGGTAAGTTCAATTTTCTTGCACGGCTAAGAAGAAATTCTTACAAGGGTTATGCGGAAAAAGTCTTATGACCCTCTCTGGAATGGGCCCATTGTTAGTTCCAACGGGCCTGGATTTTTCCGGGATGTGGGCCGGACGCCCGTTTGTGGATGTAGCCATGTACGTTTTTCACGGCTAAGGGCGGGGGTCTTCTGGTGGGACGGAAATTTGCGGGGTAGTCGCGACAATAAATTGTCGGATTGATTGCATAGATATTGAGCGCTACCGGTCCCACCAGCTTTCTTTCCTTCGCGTCACTGCTGTTTTCGTGACATGGCCGATTCGAACCCTCGCGAGGCGCAAGCCAGCGCGGGGCAGAACGCGGAGGAAGGACGCATGGCTACGTTATTGGGTGTCGTCGGCAAGGTGGAAGGCGAAGTCTTCGCGCTGGCGGCCGACGGATCGCGCCGTCCGCTGAGCGCGGGCGACAAGCTTTATGTCGGCGAGCAACTGGTCACCGGCGCCCATGGCGCGGTGGCCGTGAAGGTCGCGGGAGGCGGTGAAGTCACCCTCGGACGCGACAGCTCGCTGCCCCTCACCAGCCAGTTGCAGGCGGCGTCCCATCCGCAGCATGGCGACGAGCAGGTCGCCCAGGCGCCGGCGGCGCCGAGCCAGCAGGACATCACCGACGTCAAGGCGCTGCAGGCTGCCATTGCCGCAGGCGTCGACCCGACCCAGCACGCCGAAGCCACGGCCGCCGGCCCGGCAGCGGCTGCCGGTGGCAAGGTCGGCGGCGGTCATTCGTTCATCATGCTTACCGAAGTCGGCGGCGCCCTGTCGCCGGAAGTTGGCTTCCCCACGCCGGTGGGCAGCGGTCCGCTGTTCTTCGTTGGCGACGCGGTAGGGCAGGCCGAGCAACCGCTCGAGGCGCAACCGCCGGTCGAGCCGCCAGTCGAACCGCCGGTAGTGGTGCCGCCAACCGAGCTGCCGCCACCACCACCTCCACCTCCGCCTCCAGTCGACGGCAAGCCCACTGCCGGACTGTCCAGCGCGCTGGTTGCCGAGTCGAATCTGCCGGGTGGGCTGCCCGGTGGCGACGCCCAGGTGCAGCGCCTGGCCCTGTCGGCAGAAGGCACCAGTGTCAGCGGAAGCCTGGACTACGACTTCGGCCCCGATGGTGCCGGCAGCTTCAGCTGGAGCATCGCCGGCCTGCCGCAGCTGAGCTCCGGCGGCGTCGAGCTGACGTATTCGCTGAGCGACGATGGCCGGGTGCTCACCGCGATGGCCGGCGACACGCCGGTATTCACCCTCACGCTCACCGACCTGGAAAGCGGCAGCTTCGAGCTGACCCTGCTGCAACCGCTGGATCACCCGGTGCAGGGCGTCGAAGACATCCTGCAGTTCGAGGTCGGCTACAGCGTCACCGACGGCAACGGCACTTCCGCCAGCGGCGGGCTGGACGTCAGCATCGTCGACGATGTGCCGCAGGGCAGCCTGTCGCTCAGCGAAACCGGGATACCGCTACTGCAGACCCACGACGCCGCCACGCTGGGCGCCGGGCATGACAGCGCCAGTGCCGATTTCTCCTTCGCCTTCCAGGTCGATGCACAGTACGGTGCGGATGGCGGCGGCGATATGTCGATGAGCTATTCCCTGACGCTGGCCGGCGCCCAGGGCGACGACAGCGGCCTGACCAGCGACGGCGCGGCGATCCGCCTGTTCGATGTCGACGGTGTGATCGTCGGCTCCACCGCGGCCAGCGCTGAGGAAATCACCGCGGCGAACACGGTGTTCTCCCTGGCGGTGGATATGTCCAGCGGCATGGTCACCCTCAACCAGTACCGCAACATCGATCACCAGACGCCGGGCTCCGGCAACGACCATGCGAGCCAGAGTCTTGAGCTGGCCGCCGACCTGGTCCGCCTGCAGGGCTCGCTGGTGGTCACCGACGGCGACGGCGACAGCGTGACCGACAGCCGCTCCCTCGACCTCGGCGGGCGGATCAGCTTCAGCGACGACGGGCCGTGCATCAGCACAACGGGCGCACAGTTCTCACTGCGGGTGGACGAAACCTGGCTGGGTCAAGGCGACAGCGTGCAACTGTCCAGCCTGTTCCACGGCAACTACGGCGCCGATGGCGAGGGCTCGATGAGCTACCGGCTGAGCACCGTCGACGGCACCGACAGCGGCTTCAAGGACAGCCAGAGCGGGGCGAAGATCTACCTCTACCAGTCCGGTGACGATGTGGTCGGCAAGGTCGGCGGCTCCTCCGGGGCGATCGCCTTCAGCGTCTCCCTCGACGGCGGCCGACTGGTACTCGAACAGATGCGCGCCTTCGTGCATCCGAACGAATACAACCCGAACGACCCACTCAGCCTGGGCAGCGGCAAGATCGAGCTGACCGCCACCATCACCGATCAGGACGGCGACTACGACGAGGCCACGCTAGATCTCGGTGGCAAGCTGACCTTCCTCGATGACGGCCCGTGCATCGATACCAGCGGCAAGTACCTCCACCTCACCGTCGACGAAAGCAACCTGTACTCAAATGCCACGGCCAACGTCGCCACGCTGTTCGATGG
>RCUL01000968.1_pt1 | contig 11926 bp, 9 predicted proteins | sample 2167521 | NCBI WGS metagenome assembly RCUL01 (sample SAMN09932745, study PRJNA488358) | compost metagenome | feature: garden; material: soil; isolation source: compost soil in acetic acid-enriched culture | place: Germany: Experimental Botanical Garden Goettingen | collected 2016-01-27 | reverse complement strand
GTGGAACATGTTCGGTGCGCTGTGGCTGTTGCCGGCGCTGGCACGGTTCCTGATCAAGCCGGAGAAGATGGTGGGCAAGGAGGGGGGCTCCATTTTCGCTCATTGACCGCAAGGGGCCGCTATGCGGCCCATCGCGACACAAGGCCGCTCCTACAGGGGAACGCGTATCGGCAGGCTGATGCGATCCCTGTAGGAGCGGCCTTGTGTCGCGATGGGCTGCAAAGCAGCCCCAGGGCTATAATGCCAACTCATTTCAGATTGGTACCCCCATGTCCCCCCTCGCCACCGCCCTGCAGTCCTGCGACATGCTCCTGATCGACGGCCTGCACGCCTTCGACTTCACCTCCGATGAATCCGGCCTCACCATCGAATGCATGGACGGCCGCCAGCTCCGCCGCTGGTCCTTCACCCCTGAGCAGATCACTGCTGCCATCGCCGTGGGTGACGAGTGGCAACTCGACGATGCCAACGGCGAGCATCGACTAGTCTGTATGAGTGCCTTTCGTGCCCCGGATGATGACGAAGATGAATCGGATCTGGACGAGCCTGCTGACCGCTAGCCTGATGAGCGTGACCCTCCACACCCACGCCGCCACCTTGCTGGTGGGCAGTTACACCGATGGCGCCAGCCAGGGCATCTACCGCTATCAGTTTGACGAAAAGACCGGCCATATCGACCCTGCGCCGCAGCAGGTGGTGAAGAGTGTCAGCCCTTCGTGGCTGGTACTGTCGGCCGATCAACGCCAGCTGTTCGCGGTCAATGAAACCCCGAACGGCCATGCCAGCAGTTTCAGCGTCAGTGCAAAAGGCGAGATCAAGCCCCTCAACCAGGTGGCCAGCCAAGGTGACGAGCCGACCCACGCCAGCCTCAGCCAGGACCAGCGTTATCTGTTCGTGGCCAACTACGCGGTCCAGCCCGACCCTGGCGGCAGCCTGGTGGTGGTCCCGGTGGCCAAGGACGGCAAGCTCAAGCCGGTGGTGCAACAGGCCCGGCACAAGGCGAGCGGGGTCAACCCCGAGCGCCAGGCCGGCGCCCATGTGCATTCGCTGGTGCTGTCACCGGACGGCCGTCACCTGTATGCCAGCGACCTGGGTGCCGACAAGGTGTTCATCTACCGCTACGACGGTGCCAGCGCAGACCACCCGCTGACGCCGGCGATCCCCGCGTCGGTGGACCTGCCGCCGGGCAGCGGGCCGCGCCACCTGTTGTTCGACGCCAAGGGCCGGCACGCCTACCTGACCCTGGAAATGAGTGCAGATGTGGTGATGTTCGATGTGCAGGAGGGCAACCTGGTCGAACGCCAGCGCCTGCCCCTGACCGAGAGCAAGGAAGCTGCGGCGAAAGCCGCAGGTGGCTTGCACCTCTCGGCAGACGGGCGCTTCCTGTATGTGAGCAACCGAGGCACGGCCAACGAGATCGTGGTGTTCAGCGTGGGCAAGCAGGATGGTCAGCTGACGTTCCTGCAGCGCCGTTCGGTGGAGGGGGATCATCCCCGCGAGTTCGCCCTCGATCCGAGTGACAACTTCCTGCTGGTGGCCAACCAGAAGAGCAACCAGATCGTGGTGATCCGCCGCGATCCGCGCAGCGGCAAGCTGTTGGAGACGGTGCAGACGCTGAAGCAGGATGCGCCGTCGGACCTGAAGTTCATCGAGTGATATCGATCGGCGTGATAATCGATACTGCCGCAATGAATTTTTGCCTGCGGCTTCGGCGGCGTAAGTTTGACCCAAGGCCCAAACGGGCCAACGTCAAACCACCGCCGTCGAGGTCAGCCCAGATGAACTTCAATCTCTTCCCGGTCATTGCCGCATCCGCCATTTCCGCTTCGGTCGTATTGCCGACGCATGCCCATGCCGACACCAGCGGCAAGGCGTCTGCTACCCATAGCTACACCGAACAGTACCTGCGCCAGAGTGCCAATTTCCATGCGGCATTGAGTGGCAAGCACAACCACTGAATCCTGTACCGGCCCTATCGCCGGCAAGCCAGCTCCCACAGGGGTTGAGCAGGCCTCAGGTCCAGCGCCGTACCTGTGGGAGCTGGCTTGCCGGCGATAGGGCCAGTACAGGAAACAGGGTTCATTTGGCCATTACGGCCTTGAACAGCTCCGAAGCCAACCACACCTCCAGCCAGCTCCGCACCCGCGGATAAGCCGCCTCGGCGAACCACTGCGGTTCGACCCCGGCAAACTGGCGCATCAGGGGCAGCAACGCGGCATCGGCAATGCTCGGGTGCGTGGCCAGCAAGTAGGGCCTGCCCGCCAGCAGGCCTTCGAGCTCCGCCAGCCAGGCCTCGGCCTGCTGGCGGTAATGCTCGCGGGTATGCTCGGGGTAGCGCTCGGCATACTTGTACAAGTTCACCTGCGCCTTGAACGTGCTGTCGTTGCGCGCAATCAGTGTTTCAGCCTGCTGCGCCGCCACAGGGTCAGCCTGCAGCCGCCAGTCCTGTGGGTCGTTTTGCTCCAGCGCCCAGCGCATGATGTCCAGGCTTTCTTCGAGCACCCCGGCACCGGTATCCAGTACCGGCACCGTGCCCTTGGGTGACAAGGCCAGCAGTTCTGCCGGCTTGTTCTTCATCGCTACCTCGCGAATCTCCACCTCGCACCCCGCATAGCGCAGGGCCAGGCGCGCGCGCATGGCCCAGGGGCAGCGGCGGAACGAGTAGAGGATCACCCGCACACCTCCACGTCACTCAGGCCATTGCCTTGGCGGCGCACCTGGATCTGCACCGGGATGCGTTCGTGCATTTCCTGCACGTGGGAAATCACCGCCACCTTGCGGCCCTGGGCCTGCAAGCCGTCGAGTGCATCCATTGCCAGTTGCAGCGACTCGGGGTCGAGGCTGCCGAAGCCTTCGTCGATGAACAGCGATTCGATGCGCAGCGTGCTGGAGGCCATCGAGGCCAGGCCCAGGGCCAGGGCCAGCGACACCAGGAAGGTTTCCCCGCCAGACAGCGAGTGCACCGAACGCAGTTCGTCACCCATCTCGGTGTCCAGCACCAGCAGGCCGAGGGCGCTGCCGCCGCGCTTGAGGCGGTAGCGGCGGGCCAGCTGGCGCAGCTGGGCGTTGGCGTGGTGCAGCAGCAGGTCGAGGTTGTAGCCCTGGGCGATCTTGCGGAACACATCGCCCGAGGCCGAACCGATCAGGGCGTTCAGGCGAGCCCAGCGTTGCCACTGCTGGTGGGCCTGTTCGATTTCCGCCGCCAGCGCCTGGTGCGCCTGTTGGCGACGCTGGTCATCGGCCTGCTGTGCACGCAGTTCGGCGCATTGCTGCTCGTGGCCGGCCAGGCGTTCACGCAGTTCGGTCAGGGCCTGTTCCAAGGCGTCGGCCGAGGTGTCCACGGTCATTTGCGCGGCATGTTGCTGCAGGCGTTGTTCACGTTCCTGCAGCAGCACGCGGCCCTGTTCGATGGCCTTTTCGGCGCCTTGCAGGCGCTGGCGCAGCTCATTGACCTGCGCGTCCTCCATGCCCAGCAGGCGATCCAGGCCGGCGTCGTCCAGTTCCGGGTGTTCTGCGCGCCACTGGGCGATCTGGCCCTGCAACTGCTGGCACTCGGCGTCCAGCGCCTGCTGCTGCTGGGTGTTGGCCTTGAGTTCGCTGGCCAGTTGCACGCCTTGGGTACGCAGCTCCTGCAGGCGCTGGGCAGTGTCGGTGTCGAGGGCGCGGGCCTGCTCCAGCGCGGCGTCCATGTGCTGTTGCCAGGCTTCGGCGCTTGCGTGCCCGCCAAGCAGTTCGCCAAGCGAAGCCTGGGCCTGTTGGCGCTGCTCGTCGAGGGCGGCAAGTTTCTGCTGCAGCTGCTGCTGGGTCTGCACGCGTGCCTGCTGCTGGTCGCGCAGCTTGTCCAGCTGGGCCTGGCGGGCTTGCTGTTCTTCCTGTTCGTCCTTGCGCTGCTCCAGTTGCTGCAGGCGTTGGGCGATCTGCTGGTCCAGGGCGAGGAAGGCATTGGCCGGGTCGTCGTTCAAGGCCTTGAGGGCCTCTTCGGGCAATACGCCGGCAAGGTCCTCAAGGCCTTGCTGCAACTGCTGCTCGTCGCTGGCCAGGGCTTGGTGCTGTTGCTCCAGGTGGCGCTGGGCTTGCTGTTGCGCCTGCTGGGCGGCCTGCAGTTGCTGGTTGAGACGGGCTGCATCTTTTTGCAGGGCGAGCAGGGCGCTCTGGCGTTTCTCGTCCAGGCCGATTTCTTCGTCCAGGCGCCGCAGCTGGCTGTCGAGCCAGGCACTGCGGGCCTTGTCGTCCTGCGGGGCCAGGGCCGGCCACAGGCTGTGCGCCTGCACCTGGGCCACCAGCGGTTGCAGCTGTTCGTCCAGTTGCTGCTGTTGCTGCTGGAAGTCCTTGAGCTGGGCGTTGACCACGCCAAGCTGGGTGCGCAGCTCCACCAGCTTGCTGTTGAGGGTTTCGACCTGCTTCTGCGCGGCGTCTTCCTCGGCCTGGTCATGGCGACCCAGGCTTTGCAGCAGCGCTTCAGGCTGGTGGAACGGGTGCTCGGCGCTGCCGCACACCGGGCAGGGTTCGCCGTCGCGCAACTGGCCGCGCAACTCTTCGACGCTGGTGTTGCGTGCCAGGCGCTGGCGTTCCAGCAACTGGCGGGTGAGGTTGAGCGCTTGCTCGGCGGCTTCCAGCTCGGCCTTGGCGGCGGTGCCTTCGGTAATCAGTTGCTGGCGCTGCTGCATGGCCTGCTGCTGACGCACGCGCACGGCCTCCAGCTGCTGGCGCAGTTCCAGTTCACGGCCATGCAGGCGTGACAGCTCTTCCACGGCGCGCTGCTGCTTGCGGTTGTCCTGCAGCATGCCACCCAGCAGGTCGATCTGTTCTGCCAGGGCCTGGGGTTCGGCCTTGGCTTCGCGGAACAGCAGCTCGAAGGCATCGCGCTCGGCCTGCAAGTGCGCATTGGCCTGGCTGGCCTGGGCCTGCAGGCCGGGCAGCTCTTCACGGCCCTTGGCCAGGCGGCCACCGATCAGCATCACTTGCTTCAGTTGTGGCAGGTAGGCGTGCCAGGCATTGGCCAGGCCCGCCAGGTGCTGGCTGTCGGCGAGCGCGGTGTCGATCTGCGCCAGTTGCTGCAGGCTGCGCTGCTGGTTGTCTTCCAGCTGCTGCAGGTGCTGCTGGCCTTCGGCGACCTGCTGCTCGGCCTGCTGGCCGGCGCTGCGCTGTGCTGCCAGCTCCTGGTCCAGGCGGGCCAGGTTGTCCTGGGCGGCAAAGGCCTGGCGCAGGCGAGGGGCGTTCTCGCTGTGTTGGGCCTGGCTATCGGCAAGCGCCTGACGCGCGGCGTCCAGCGCCTGTTCGAGCTCGCTGGTGCGCACTTGCAGCTCGGCTTGCTGCTGCTGTTGTTCGGCGATCTTCGCTGCCAGCGGTGCCAGTTGCGCGGTCAGTGTCTGCTGGCGGTGGAACTGGTGACGCTGCGGGGCCAGGCGCTCCAGGCGCACAAGGTCCAGGCGCTGCTCAGCCAGTTGTTGCCAGCCCTGCTCGGCGGCTTGCAGCGCGGTGCCGGCTTCGGCGTGCTGGGCCTGCAGCTGGCGCTGCTCGTTCAGCCAGTTGCGTTGCTGCTCCAGCTGGCGCTCGCCGGCCTGGTCGGCCTTGAACTGCTGCTGCGCCTGTTCCAGGCGCTGGTCGAGCTCGGCGCGGGCTTCGGCGGCCATCGGCAGCAGGTGGCTGGCACGGTCCTTCAGGGCATTGTGGGCCTCGCCGGCTTCGCGTGCCTTGCTGAAGGCCCGCTGGCCCAGGCGGGTGTAGATGGCGGTGTTGGTGAGCTTTTCCAGCAGCTCGCTGCGTTCTTTGTCGTCGGCCTTGAGGAAGGCGCCGAATTCGCTCTGGGCCAGCATCACCGCGCGGGTGAACTGTTCGAAGTTCAGGCCCAGGCGGGCTTCGACCAGTTGTTTGTATTCGTTCTTGCCGCTGCCCAGTACCTGCTCGCTGTCCAGGTCGTAGAAGCTCTGGCGGCTGTGCTGCAGCTTGCCGTTGGCCTTGTCGCGGGCGCGGTTGGCTTCCCAGCGGGCGCGGTAGCGGCGGCCATCGATGCCGACGAAATCGACTTCGGCAAAGCCGCTGCCGGTGCCGCGGCGCAGCAGGTTGCGCGGGTCGGAGGTAGGGATCTCACCGTCTGCATCCGGCACCTTGGCCTCGCGGCCAATGTCGTTCAGCCGTGGCACGGTGCCGAACAACGCCAGGCACAGGGCGTCGAGCAGGGTACTCTTGCCCGCCCCGGTAGGCCCGGTGATGGCGAACAGGCCGGCGCTGGCCAGCGGTTCGGCGGTGAAATCGATATCGACCGGGCCGGCCAGGGATGCCAGGTTCTTCAGGCGGATGGCAAGAATCTTCATGGCTGTTCCTCTTCCTGCTGCACGTCCTGCAACAGCAGGGCGAAGTCGGCCAGCGCCTGTTCGTCGGCAGGGTTGCCATAGGCCTGCTCCCAGGCGCGGCTGAACAGGTCCTGCGGGGTCATCTGGGCCAGTTCGACAAAGGCCAGGTCATCGTCTTCGGCATTGTTGCGGCCGGCGTATTCGGCACTGATGCGGATCAGGCGCACGGCCTTGCCTTGCAGTGCGGTTTCGATCTGCTGGCGCAGGTCGGGTTGCGGCTCGTCCAGTATCACCCGCACCTCCAGCCAGGGCTGGCGATTGGGGTCTTCGAGCAGGTCGATCACTGGCAGGTCGGCCAACTGCTCCAGCAGTTCGCCCAGTGGTGCCGGGCCGACCCGTTGCAGGGCCACGGCGCGCGGTACCGGGCGCGGTTCGACGCTGACCAGGCCGGTGCCGTCCAGTTCCACTTCCAGCACCTGGTGCGGGTAGTTGATTTCGGCGAACGACAGCGGGATCGGCGAGCCGCTGTAGCGGATGCGTTCTTCGCGGTTGACCTTCTGCGGCTTGTGCAGGTGGCCCAGGGCGACGTAGCTGATGGCCTTGTCGAACAGCTTGGCCGGCAGCGCCTCGGCGTTGCCGATGATCAGGCTGCGCTCGGAGTCCTCCGACACCGCGCCACCGGCCATGTGCGCGTGGCTGATGGCGATCAGCGCCTGGTCCTTCTTGCGCTTCTTTTGCGCGGCGGCGATCAGCTGCTGGTGCACCTGGGTGATGCCTTGCAGGTAGTCGTCGCCCAATTGCGGGCCGGTCACCTCGGCCGGGCGCAGGAAGGGCAGGGCCAGGCACCAGGCGGCGACCTTGCCACGGCCGTTGGTCAGCGGAATCAGCAGGCGCTCGGCATCCAGCTGGCCCTCGTCCAGCCAGTGCACACGGCCCAGGGCATGGGTGCGCAGGCGGCGCATCAGTGCCGCGGGCAGCTCGATGCGCGAGCCGGAGTCGTGGTTGCCGGCGATCATCACGATGTCCAGCTTCGGCTGTTGCTCGTGGGCCTGGACGATGAAGTCGTAGAGACGTTCCTGGGCTTTGACCGGCGGGTTGACCGTGTCGAAGATATCCCCGGCGATCAGCAGCGCATCCGGCTGGCGCAGGCGCAGCTGGCCGAGCAGCCAGTCGAGGAAGCAGGCGTGTTCGAAGTCGCGTTCCTGGCCGTGCAGGCTTTGGCCCAGGTGCCAGTCGGAGGTATGAAACAGACGCATGGATGACCTGTTGGTGTCGAGTCGAGCAAGCGGGGGCTTGGCGTGAATGATGGGCTTCGCGGAGCCGGGTATGGTAACCCAAGGCAGTACGGCAGGGCAGTTGCTGCCCGCAGGTAAGTGCGAGTGCCGGTTATTTTGTAACTCCCTGATTCTGCGGGGCCCTGTGGGAGCGGGTTCACTCTCGACCAAGGGCAAAGCCCTTGCCAGGCGCATATTTTGCCGCAAAGTGGCGCCGTTGCTGAGTTGGCGTTCCATCTCGACGATGGGTACTTGCGTGCTGTGTAGGAAAGCGAGAAATCACCCGGTTTCTCGGTCCTACAAACGCACATTTCCCTCAACATATCGTTCATTGTTAGCCCCTCGATCATTGCCCTAACCTCCGAGCGCTTCGAGCATTCAAGGACAATGCAATGATCATGGACTTGGCCGAGCGCCTTACGCCGCAGCATCGCCGACTGTTCAAGTTTCATCATTTGGCTGACCCCGACCAGCCTCTGCTGCTGGAATGTTTCAAGGGCGCCGAAGGCCTTTCGCAGCCGTTCGCCTACGAGCTGCTGTTGATCTGCGACGGGCCGCACCTAGCGCTCAAGTCGATGATCGGCCAGCAGGTGAGCATCGAGATCGAACTGGCCGATGCCGCGCCGCGCTTCATCAACGGCTACCTCACCCGCTTTGCCAGTCTGGGTAGCGATGGCGCCCTGGACCGCTACAGTGCGATCCTGAGCCCTTGGCTGACGATGCTCATTCACCGCACCGACACGCGCATCTTCCAGAACTGCACGGTCGCAGAGGTGCTCGCTGACGCTTTCGCCCTGTATCCACGCTACGTTGCCTATGCGCTGCGCTTGAGTCGTGTGCACAAGCGCTACACCTACATCACCCAATACCGCGAAAGCGACCTCAACTTCGTCCAGCGCCTGCTGGATGAAGCAGGGCTGTTTTACTTCTTCGAGCACAGTGCTGAAGCCCACACGCTGATCATCTGCGACGACTCCACCTTGCTCGACGTGCTCCCCGAGCAAGCGCAAATCCGCTTCCACAGCGCCTCGGTCACCGAAACCGCCGACTCGATCACCCAGTGGTGCGGTCATCGCCAGTTGCAGGCCGGCAGCATGGCCGCGCAGACCTTCGACTACCGCCAACCGCGCAACCGCCTGCCGGTGGCCATGCGCAGCCTGAACGAGCAGGGCGCCGTGCAGCGCTTCGAGGTCTACGACCCCGGCCAGTACACGCACAGCACATATGACGAAGGCGAGGCGTTGTTACGGCGACGCATCGAAGCACTGGAACTGCGCGGCAAGCAGTTCGAAGGCGCCAGTAACTGCCGCGCCATGAAGCCCGGCTACGCCTTCGAGCTGCTGCAGCACTACGCCCACGACCAGGGTGCCGTCGAAGACCGCCAGTTCCTGCTGATGAGCGTGGAAAGCGAAGGCCACAACAACTACCTTACCGGCCAGCAGGCCAGCTACTTCAACACCTTCAGCTGCGTGCGCAAGAAGATCCCGTTCCGCCCGCAACTGAGCACGCCCAAGCCGACCATCGCCGGCCCGCAGACCGCGATCATCGTCGGCCCACCGGGTGAGGAGATCTTCACCGACGAACTGGGCCGGGTGAAGATCCAGTTCCACTGGGACCGCAATGGCAAGTACAACGACCACAGTTCGTGCTGGGTACGTGTCGCCCAATCCGGTGCCAGCGGCGGCTTCGGCAGCATCCAGATCCCACGTGTAGGCGACGAAGTGGTGGTGGTGTTCCTCGACGGCAACCCCGACCGCCCGCTGATCATGGGCAGCCTGTACAACAGCAGCAACACCCCGCCATGGTCGCTGCCGGCGAACAAGACCCAGAGTGGCTTCCTGACCCGGTCGATGAAGGGCGACGGCGGTACCGCCAACTTCTTCCGCTTCGAAGACAAGGCCGGCGCCGAGCAGATCATCATGCATGCCGAGCGCAACATGGATACCGAGATCGAGCTGGATGAGACCCATGATGTGGGGAACAACCGAGCGATCACTGTTGGTGGTACGCACACCGAAACGGTCAAGAAAGACACGGTGGTGCAAGTGACCGAAGGTTCCTACACCCTGCAGGTCGACAACCAGTTCATACAGGTGGCCGCCAAGCAGCACATCATCCTGCAGGTGGGCGACAGCAGCATCACGCTGACCCCGGAAGGTATCGAGATCAAAGGCAAGGTCATCGTGACCACCAGTACCGACACCACCCAGATCACTGGCGCCGCAGTGCGGATCAACGACTGAGGCAAGGTTCATGTACAAGCCCTCGATCTACGACCGCATCTCCGCCAAGCGCGAAGCGCAAGAGGAGGCTGCGCGGCTGGCCAGGTTGGCGGAAGCCGCCCATGTGCCTGAGCCTGCGCCAGAGCCGGAACCGGTGCCAGCCGCGTTGCAGGATGTGGGCAGCGGTTTCACCTTCGCAGGTTTCACTTTGCAGTTTCCGATCGGCTTTCGCTTTCGCGACATCCAGACCACCATCGAGCATGAAGGTGAGCCGATCAGCCTCAGCATCCGCCGCCGTGATGTACGCGCCAGGCAGCCGCTGGAGCAATTGTTCGAGGGCGCGATCCAGGCCTTGCGCGAATTGAACCCGCAACTGCGCGTGATTCGTCAACGTGATTGCCTCCTGGCTGGTAACCCGGCCAAGGTCCTGGATTTCCACTTCAATGCTGGCCACGAGCCCCGGCACGGTCGCCTGGTCGGCGCGCTGGTGCCCATCGCCAGCAGCGAGTCGCTGCAATGGCTGGATATTTCCAGCGTGATCGACCCAAGCAAGCCGGGCCTGAGCCAGTGGCTGGCCGAGTTCGACCGCATGCTCGATGGCTTCGCGCAGGGCTGAACCCCGATTTTTTCGCTATCAGGAATTTTCATCGCATGGATTACGAGTTGCAGGAAGGCGGCATCGCGCTGCCGGCAGGTTTCGAGGACCGCACGGTCAACATGTTCGTCTTGGGTGCCAGTGTTCCAGCACCGTTGAGCATCACCATCTCGCGTGACACCTTGCTGCCGGACGAAGCGCTGCAGGCCTATGTCGATCGCCAGGTGAAGATGCTCACCTCCAAGCTGCGTGGTTACACCCGCATGGGCAACAAGGCCGTCTCGCTCTCGGCTACCGCACCCATTGCCGGCATCCAGATCGACGCCTACTACATGAACCAGGGCCGCCCGCTGTATCAGCGCCAGGCCGCCTTCATCATCACCCCCGGGCGTGCCCTGATCTTCTCGACCACCGCACAGGCCGACTTCAGTGCCCAGCAGAACCAGGACTGGGACAACTTGCTGGCCAGCTTCACCCCGCGAGCCCCGTCCGTAACCAGCGCCGAGTCCGGCGAACAGGAGTAACCCCTCATGTTCGAAGCGGCCAGGTTCGGCGACGAGATATCGCACACCAGCGCGCTGGGGGGCTTCCTTATCGGGGCCGCCCTGGGGATCGCACTGGTGGCGACGGTGGCTATCGCCACCTTCACCTGCGGGTTCGGCGTGGCCTTGCTGGCCGGCCTCGCAGCCGGCATCGGGGGCAGCTTGCTGACCGCCGCCGGAGAGGCGATAGGCAGTATGTTCTCGTCCCCTTCAGGGACGATAACCACTGCCTCACCCAACGTTTTCATCAACAGCCGCAAGGCCGCCCGCGTCGAAAAAAGCATCGGTGCCTGCGACAAGCACCCAGGGCCGGTGCAGATTGCCGAAGGCTCGACCAACGTCTTCATCAACAGCGTCGCGGCTGCACGCAAGGGCGACAAGCTGACCTGCGGCGCGACCATTTCCGGTGGGTCGGACAACGTCATCATCGGCGGTGGCACCTACCGCTACCTGCCAGTGGATGACGAGATCCCGGAGTGGCTGCGCACCACCGTGGATGTGCTGATGGCCATCGCCGGTGCCGCGGGTGGTATCGCGCAGTTGATCAAGGCCGGTACGCAAGCCGGCATGAAAGCCATAATGCCTTGCGCCCTGAAGTTCACCGCCGGCTTCGTCGCCGGCGAGGTGGCCAGCCGCTACGTGGTCGAACCCGTCGCCCGCAGGGCCATCGGCGGCCTGGTCGGCAACCCGGTCGACCTCACCACCGGCCGCAAACTGATCCCCGACGAAATCGACTTCAGCCTGCCTGGCCTGATGCCGATCGAGTGGTCACGCTTCTACGCCAGCGACCTGACTGTCGATAGCGTGCTCGGTCGCGGCTGGGTGCTGCCTTGGGAGCAGAGCCTGCGCCGCCAGGGCTCGTTCATCTACCTTACCGACAACCAGGGCCGCGAAATCCCGTTCGTGACCCTGCAACCGGGCCAGCGCATCTACAACCCGCACGAACAGGTGTACCTGGTATGCACCGAGGGCGGCCACTACATCCTGCAAACCCTCGACA